>ERZ1740060.100-NODE-100-length-74848-cov-8.672376_pt1 | contig 74848 bp, 53 predicted proteins | sample MGYA00581743_ERZ1740060 | MGnify/ENA primary metagenome ERZ1740060 (study PRJEB43018, sample SAMN04849235) | marine metagenome | isolation source: floating plastic debris | place: Pacific Ocean | collected 2008-08-27 | study: EMG produced TPA metagenomics assembly... | reverse complement strand
TTGAAGGCTTTACCCCCAGCTATTGTTTGAAGGCAAAGCCCGTCGAACTGACGTTGATCAATATATTCAAAGCTAACGGTGAGGTCGGTGCGATCGCTAACCTGCCAGCTCACGACTGGCGCAATAACTGTTCGCTCGATATCCGCATTAAAATCTCGGAAACTGCTTTCGGTACGGCGGAGGACGTTTACCCGGTAGAGCAGTCGCCCGTCTTCTGTGATTGGGCCTGAAAAATCCAGGCTGGGTTCAATCAAACCGCGATTGCCCAGCCGCAAACCAAACTCATAGCGCGGTTCACTCAGTGGTTGTTCAGTGACCAGGTTGATAACGCCCCCTGGTTCAACAGCGCCAAACACAATGGCAGCAGGGCCTTTCAGCACTTCAATCTGCTCAATATTGGCCAGATCTTGGGGCACCAGATTAGAGTTAGTGCCACTAATGCGAAAGCCATCTCGCAGAACAGTGGCGTCATTAAAGCCTCGCAGATTGAACCTTGGTCCTCTGGGATCGTTCCCAGAAGGGGTGACGCCGCTCACGTTGCGGAGGGCATCGTTGAGGCGAAAGACCTGCTGATCTTCAAGCAAGGCTTGGGGAATTACCTGGATCGATTGGGGAATGTCTCGCAGCGGTGTATCGGTGCGGGTACCGGTGGTGGCATTGGGCACCACATAGCCGTCTTCTTCACCGGTGACTACCAGTTGAATGGCGTCATCCTCGGTGCCTGCCTGGGCTATTCCCGGCGTTACCCCGAGGACCAAACCCGCCGCTTCAGGGCTGATATTGACCACGGGCACGGCATCGCTGCCGGTAATCGCCACCTGCACCACATCTCCTGGCAGAACACTGGCCTGTACTAGCGCAATGCCTTCAGCCGGTTCAAAGGCTTGAAATTGCTCTGCCAAGGTAGCGTTGGGAATCTCCAGCACTAGGGCGTTACCTGACACCGATTGGGTGGGGTTGTCCAGTGCCCCATCCGCCTCGATCACCACCTGTAGTCCCGCTTCGGTGGCCTCCACCCGAACACCGGTGATTTGCACGAGGGACGCCTCTATTTGGGCTTGCCATTCCACCACGGTGGTGGCGGGCTCGGGCTGGCGGGCAGCCGTTGGGCTGGGGGGAGACGGGGCAATGACGGCTGGATTGTCCTCTAAAGTTTGGCTGGCATCACTGAGGGCTGAGCTAGCGTCAGTTAAAGGTTCGACTTCGGGGAGCTGCTCGGCCTGCACCCCATGGGCAATCGATATCAGACCGCTGATAGCCAATAGGGCCAGATTTAAACCAGAAATCGTTTTTGCCATGATCGTCCTCACACACACGCAAATTTCAGCCCGCAAAACACTCTGACAGCAGGCGTTTGACGCCCCTGCCCAACTCAAGAGATGCGGCTAGAAGGAATAATTTGCAATTAGCGTAGGGGAATTGCTTACGGCTTTCTAGAGATTTTGGGCGGTCAACGCATTTTTTAGCTGGCGAGTTGCCACTGCTGCACCTGCATCTGGAACGCTTTGGGGTTGATGCCAACGCCCTGACGAAAGGCTTTTGCAAAATGGTTGCGGCTGGCATACCCAACAGCCGTTGCAACCTGCTCGGTGGAAAGGGGAGTTGTAATTAACAATCGCCGAGCCTGCCAGAGGCGACAATCCCGCAAATAGCCAAAGGGCGTGGTGCCATAGACTTGGTGAAACCCCTGGGTGACTTTGAGACGATTGAGACAAACTTGTCGGGTTAACGCCGCTATTGTGGGGGGGTTGGCGATCTGCTGTCTCAAAATGGCGGCCGCCTGGTGAATGCAGTCGAGGTCGGCGGCTTTCAAGCAAGGTTGGTTGAGGCGAGATTGGGTCATCCCTTCTAAATACAGGGTGACCAGGGTCAAGACTTTACGCTCAAGATAGGCGCGGCGCGTGGCCCCCTGGTAAGGGCAACTGAGAATTTGCCCCATCACCGGCTCCATAGCCGGGGTGATAGGGCGGTGGTTGGCATATTTAAAGGCGATCGCGTCAGTGTACAGGTCGCCAGGTAATTGATCAGGGGCCACATCCGGTGGCGGCACGATTTCACCCCGCAACATTTGATTGAAGGTCTCTCCAGGAGGCATGCTGGGCCTGCCCAGCAATTGCCACCAGGCTTGCTTAAAGCGTTCAGCAATGGCCTGGGTTCGGGGGGGCAAGCGGTCTGAAACGGCCTGAAAGTAGGCCATTAAAGAGGGCTGTTGAAACACAATCTCGAACTTAAAAATGCGCTTCGCCTGATGAATCGTCAATTGCTTAAAGCCAAAACGGGGGACGAACTCGCTCTTGCCTGCCCCGGCAGACCCCGGCAGGTGGAATTCAAATTCGAGGCGATCGCTCTCGCCGGGGTGTTCCATAACCAACTCGTCACTGAGCTGATAGTCATGGATGGTGAGGCTCAAATCATCCCGCAGTTGGATGGTTTGTCGGTACCCCTGACCCAAATGGGGCGGCACTACCCGCACTTGATCTGAGCTATCGGCATGAAACAGCCTAGGATCTTGGTGACTGCCCGATAGCAGCCAGTCTTGGGAATGGTTGAGTTGAAGTCGCGTCACCATGGCGAGGTCGAGCGAAAGGCCACTTTCGCCTAATAAGAATAATTTGCATTATTCTGCCATGGGCAGCGACCGTCTACTCTCCTAAGAGAAACTGGCTGAGCTGCTCTAGCACTAACTCCGCCCCGATCGGGCCACTGAGTCCCATCCATTTGTAGAAAGTGGCAAAGTAAACCCGCCCTGCTTGACTGGCAGCTAGAGATTGGGCAATGCCACTGGCTTCCCAGTCCTGTTGGATGGTTTGTCGCTGCTGTTGCTCAACCTGTTCATTCACGGACTGATCAGCAGATGAATCCTGGCCCTGAGCGCCGCTGAGATCGTAGCCCAGCACAATAATGCTGTCGGCATCATCAAACCTGGGTAGGGCTTCAATGGAGACCGGACCGTTGATGTCGATGTTGTCAGACGGTTGAAGCGCTAGTTCAAAGCCAATTCCGCTCAGCAATTCATCTAGATAGCTATCTGCACCCAAGACAAACACGCCCTCATCCAAACGATGGGCTGCTAACAGCAACAGTTTGGGATGGGCTGCAACCACCTCAGCAAACTCAGCGCGCGCCTCAGCAACGCGAGTCTCATATTGCTCAATCACGGTCTCTGCTTTATCACCCTGCCCCAGAGCCGCTGCCAGCGATCGCAAATGTTGCTGCCACTGCCCTTTAAACCCACGAGTCTCCCATAGGATCGTCGGGGCAATCTGGGATAACAGGTTATAGTTGCTGGTCCCTTCTGTGACAATCAGGTCCGGCTTAAAGGCAACGAGCCTTTCTAAAGCAGGTTCGCCACTGGCCCCTAGATTGATGGGTTGGGTGGTGACCCGTTCACCCAAGTAAGGAATCTGCTGGACCGGGTTGTCAAACACCTCACCCTGATGGACATTCAGCGGCGCGGCATAACCTGCCGGTTGCTGGTCTAGGGCCAGTAGCAACCCTAGGGGATAGGCGTTGAGTACAGCAATTTTCTGCGGTTGACCACAGATTTGGGCTTCACCCAGATCGTGTTGTACGACCCGACAATCTGCCGCCGTAGACTGAGAATTCTGGTCGGAAGAATTTCCGAGGCCGCACCCCACAACGAGCACAGCGCTCAAGAAACTCAGAGCCAGCCAATGGGACAATCGCTTTAGCATCAGCTCAAAACTCAATGGAGAAGGAGCCGACTAGGGTAAAGCCATCCCCCGGCGTAATAAAAGACGTTCTACTATTTCTGGCTCCCTCAATGTATTGCACATCAAATAGGTTGCGAATATTCAGCCCGGCCCGCCAATTGTCTCGCTGATACGAAATGGCCGCATTGGTGAGGAAATAGCTGCCCAACCGGAAGCTATTGTCCAGGTCGCCAAAGCGATCGCCCACATAGCTAATACCCAGACCAAAGCCTAGCCCCTCTAATGGGCCGGTTTGAATCTCGTAGTTGCTCCAGAGGTTAACGTTGTGCTCTGGTGCCGCGAACAGACGATTGCCTTCGTTGCCGCTGTCATCATTGGTGACAATGGCATCGGTATAGGCATAGTTGGCAATCAGATTCCAACCGGGTAGGATTTCGCCGATCACATCCAGCTCAACCCCACGACTGCGCTGATCGGTACCAATAGAAAAACCTAAATTGGGGGGAAAGTTGGGATCCGCCACCGCCACATTTTGTTTAGTGAGATTGAAGAGTGCGAGATTAGCGATGAGCCGTCCCCCTAGCAGCTCCGCCCTAGCCCCAATTTCAAACTGTTCCCCCCGTTCGGCCCCCAGTAGGGTACTGGTGGAGGTGATGGCGTCGCTGGGCACAAAAGAGGTGCTGTAGCTGCCGTATAGAGATAGTTCTTCAATGGGTTGATACACCAGCCCAATCCGGGGGCTAAAGGCATCTTCATTGAGTGTGGTTGTAATGTTGGTGAGATTATTACGGCTTTCCTGATCAACGGTTTCGTAGCGAACCCCCGCCAGCAGAATTAGATTATCCGCCAGCTCAATTTGGTCTTGAATGTAAAGTCCTAAGGCATCTGTGCGGATATCTGAATCGACAAAGATAGGTAATGCCGTCAGATTATTGGGATAGGCATTATAGGCAGGATTAAAAACATTGAGGGTTAGCGGTGGGTTCGGTGGGAAGCTGGCAAATATCCGATCAATACGAGACGCATCTTGGCGAAATAGATCTACCCCCGCTAGCAAGGTATGGGTAATGCCACCCGTGTTGAATTCCCCCACCACATGGGTCTGAAGCTCATATCTTTCGCGCTCTTGGTCTGGAATAAGTAAGCCCTGAACTAGCGTGCCTGTGTTCTCGTCAAAAGCAAAGCCGACAAATTGGGAACTTTCTATATCCGCGCTATTGAAGCTAAAGGCATTGCGCACCCGCCAACGGTCGTTGAAGCGATGTTCGAAGGTGTACCCTACCCGGAGCCGTTCGCTTTGGAAGGCATCGTCTGGATTCCCTAAAACGCGATCAAAGGGAACATCAACTACGCCGTCGCCAGAGGCTACCAAGCCCGCATCAGAAGGGCCTTCAGAATCTTGATATTCAAGGTTGACGGTTAGATCGGTGTTATCGCTAATCTGCCAACTGATGACTGGGGCAATAAAAACCCGCTGAAAATTCGTATTAAAGTCTCGAAAGCTGTCTTCTCTGCGGACCAGGGCGTTAACGCGATAGAGCAGGCGACCATCGTCGGTGAGGGGGCCAGAGAAATCTAGGCTGGGTTCAATCAAGCCCTGATTACCAACCCGTAAGCCTAATTCATAGGTGGGCTCACTCAGGGGCTGCTCAGTCACCAGGTTAATCACCCCCCCTGGCTCCAGGGAGCCAAATAAAATCGAGGCCGGTCCCTTTAGCACTTCAATGTTTTCGACATTAGCCAGTTCTTGAGTACCTGGATTTGTATCCGACCCAAAGCCTAGGCGAAACCCATCTCGCAAAATAGATGGACTTTCAAACCCCCGCAATAAAAAACGCTGACCTCCCCCGGAGCGATCAATAGTGACCCCACCGCTGGCATTACGAATGGCATCATTGAGGCGAATCACCCCTTGATCTTGCAGGACCTCTTGGGGAATCACCTGGATTGACTGAGGCGTATCCCGCAGAGGCGTGTCGGTGCGGGTAGCGGTGGTGGCATTGGGCACCACATAGTTGTCCTCTTCGCCCGTAACCACCAGTTGAATCGCGTCATCATCAGCCCCAGCTTGGGCCACCCCTGGCGTCACCCCCAGTACCAAGCCCGCTACTTCGCTGCTGATATTCACCACGGGCACCGCATCACTGCCGGTAATGGCCACCTGCACCACATCCCCCGGTAGAGCCGTCGCCTGCACCAGAGCAATGCCTTCAGCGGGTTCAAAGTCTTGAAACGGCTCGGCCAGGATAGCGTTAGGAATCTCCAGCACCAGGGCATTGTCTGAGACCGATTGGCTGGGGGATGTCAATTCGCCGTCGGCTTCGATCACCACCTGCAACCCCGCTTCGGTAGCCTCCACTCGAATGCCGGTGATTCGCACGAGAGACGCCTCGATTTGGGCCTGCCACTCCGCGGTGGCGGGTTCGGGGGAGGTGGAGCTGGAGGAGAGAGAGAGAGACGGGGAGTGGGGGAGTGGGGGAGTGGGGGAAATGGTTTCTACAAGTAATTTAGTTTCAGGGGGCTGTTGCGCGAATGCCGTATTGGCAATGGGGAGTAGCCCGCTGATGGTTAATAGGGCCAGATTCAAACCCGATACAGACCTTTTCATCATTTTCCTCACACCACAATTTCAGCCCAAGAGCAGGCGGAGCGCTGAATCTAGCGATCGCTGCCATTAAGCTTGAAGCGAATTATTCTCGATTACTTTATGGGGAGTGCGAAAAAATTTGTCGCCCGAAACGCATTATTTGGGCAGAACCGGGGCGGGGGTTTTTAAACGCCAGCAGCCCTAAGCGCTGTAACGATGCTGAGAATATTGACCTTGGTTGTAAAGCTGAAACGTCTTAGGATTCAGACCATAGTATTGATGAAACGCATTGGCAAAGCGGCTGCAGTTGGCATAACCGACCCGATAGGCAATTTCTTTAATCGCCAGTTTAGTTGTCATTAGTAGCTGTTCTGCCCGTTGCAAACGGCAGGTGCGCAGATAGCGAAAAGGGGTGGTGCCATAGATATGGTGAAAGCCCTGGTTGATTTTGAAACGGTTCAAGCCCACTTGTCTGGCTAGAGCCTCCACAGAGGGGGGATCTTGCAACTGGTCCGCCAAAATCCGACCGGCCTGATAAATCCCGTCTAAATCATCAGGATTGAGGGGATAGGACGGAGTACGCCATTGTTCCAACCGATCCAGCTTTAGGGTCACCAAGTCCAGAGCCTTTTGCGCCAGATAAGTGCGCCGCACCCGCCCACTATAGGGACAGCTCAAAATCTGATGCATCATTCCCTGCATTTCGGCGGTGATAGGTTTTTGCACCATCAGATTAGAGGCTAAGACTTCCGGGGCAGCTCGAAGTTGCTCGTTAATGTACTGGGCGGATTGCGTTGCGGTGCTTTTAGGGTTGATTTTCTGAGTCAAAAGTTGACTGAGTGCAGCCTGGGGTGAAGCTGCAGGGTTGCCAAAGAGACTGCAATGGAAGAGTTCAATCGTCTTGTGAAAGGCTTGCAAGGCTTGAGGAGATAACCGCTCCGTAATGCGCTGATAACAGGCCATAAAGGCGGAGGGACCAAAGAAAATCTCAACCTTAAACTGCTGTTTTTGGGCGGACCAGACCCCTGGGCCTGGCGGAATCAGATGCGGGACTAATTTGCTGTGCCCTGGTGTAGATCCGGCTATTTGGAATTCAAACTCTATGGCGGTTTCCCGCTGGGGGAGCGTCGTCAACACGGTGTTATGCAAGCTGTAGTCCAGGATAGACAAGGACAGGTCGTCCCCCAGAGGGATGTTTTGTATGTATCCCTGCCCTACATCTGGAGACCACACCTGGATCTGATCGGATGGGTCACCATGGCAGAGCCTGGGGTCGCTAGGGCTCCCCGGATGGAGATGGTCCGATCGATGTTTGAGAAGCTGTACTGCCATATCGCGATGAGAGACCCCATGCAGATGTAAAGATCAGCATTGGACGTAATGAGAATAGCTCTCATTGTGACACGAACAATTTTACTGGCGCTCAACCCCATATTTCAGCAGGTCATCCAGGATGAGATCTGCCGATAGGTAGCTGCCAACTAACCAGTGAGACCCCACCTCATACACCTGATTAGTCTGCACTGCCTTGAGCTGAGACCAGAGCGGATGGGCCTTGATGCGATCTATTTCAGTCTGACTTTCCTTCGCGACTGTCGTGCTGCCCGGCAACGTCATGATGAATATGACATCCCCATCCAGCAGGTCGAGAGCCTCTAGGGAAACATTTTGGGGGCCTTGGGCTTGAGACTGGCTAGGAGGGCGGGCGACGCCCGCATCGGCCAAAACGCTACCGGCAAAGGTTTCTGTGCCTGCTGCTCGAATCAGCCCTGGAAAGATAGATACGATAGACACCTGGGGTGGATTATCGGTTGGGGAGAGTTGTGCTGCAACTTGCTGCAACTTGGTGTCATAGGCGGTGGCTAGCTTTTTGGTCTCGGTGGGTTTGCCTAACGCCTCTCCACACAGGCGAGTGAGTTCTTTCCACTGAGCATTGTTGTCAATATCAAGCACCACCGTTGGCGCAATTTGAGCTAACGGGTTATATCCATCCCCCAGTCTATGTTTGCTGGTGAGGATCAAGTCTGGCTTGAGGGCCGCAATTTTCTCCAAATTGGGCTGCACTGGATCGCCAATGTCTGCCACTGTGTCTTGATCCCAACCAAGATGCAGCAGTTGATCAACGCTACCGCTGGGCACCCCAATGGGCTGTACCCCGTGGGCTAAAACCGCTTCAATCGTGGTGTACCCCAGCACAATCACCCGATTGGGCTCAGCAGGCACCTCGGTTTCACCAAAGGCATGCTTGATTTGCCGAACGGTTGCCAGATTCGTAGCGCCGTTTGCAGGGCTAGAGGAAGGGTTTGGAGACTGGGCTCTGGTGCAGGCGGAAACAATTAGGGCAGCCGCCCCTGCCCGTAGAAAAAAGCGACGTTGGCAGTACATGAACCGATCAAAATTCAATGGAGAAGGAACCAATCAGCGTGAACCCTGCACCAGGGGAAATACCAAATGTTCTGCTATTTCGAGCGCCCTCAATGTAGTCCACATCAAAGAGATTGCGAATATTGATCGCAGCTTGCCAGTTATCCCGTTGGTAAGAAATCGCGGCATTGGTAAGGAAATAGCTGTCTAGCACAAAGTCGTTCAAGTTATTACCAAATCGCTCATCCACATAGTTAAAGCCGAGGCCAAAGCCAAGCCCTTCAAGGGGACCCGATTGAATATCATAGGTGCTCCAAAAATTGAAATTGTTTTGCGGCACGCTGTATAGCCGATTGCCCTCTGGGGCATTGGCGGTGTTGCTTGACGTAATGGTGGCGTCGGTCAGCGCATAGTTGGCAATCACATTCCAGCCCGGCAGAATTTCCCCAGCAACATCAAGCTCAATCCCCCGACTCCGCTGCTCTCCCGTAGCTACAAAAAAGCCAAAATTGTTTGGATCTGGTGTGGCAACGTTTTGCTTGGTGAGATCAAAGAAAGATAAATTGGCAACCAGCCTACCGTCTAGCAAATCTGCCCTAACGCCGATTTCAAATTGTTCTCCCCGCTCGGGAGGAACAACATCACCGATTGCCGTTTGGGCTGTGTTGGGGACAAACGATCGGCTAAAGCTGCCGTACAGCGACAACTCTTCAGTCGGTTGATAGACCAACCCCAATCTAGGGCTGAACGCATCTTCATCTAGGGTTTGGGTAGAACTCGGCACAAAAAGCGTTGGGTTATTCACCAGCTCTAGTCGAACGGTTTCATAGCGAATCCCAGCTAGAAGGATCAGATTATCTGCCAGGTTGACTTGGTCTTGGATATAAACGCCAAAGGCATTGACTTTATTCTCTGAATCAAAGGCAGTTGTTGCGGTAGCGCGCTCGGGACGCGGAACCGTGCCGTAGACCGGATTAAAAATATTATTGTTGACCAGTGGAAACAGTGAAATCCGATCTAAACGGGGATTTGCGTATCGAAATACATCAAACCCAAAGAGTAAGGTATGTTCGATACTTCCCGTATTGAACTCGCCCACCACATTGGTCTGTAGTTCAAGATTGTTACTTTCCTGATCTGAGAAAAAGAAGGTTGAGGTTGTGTTTCCTGCTGCATCCAAAGCCGCCAGGTTCAGAAAGGCGCTACTGACATCAAAGCTCGTGTACCGGAAGGCATTGCGGACTTGCCAATAGTCGCTAAAGCGATGCTCAAAATCATAGCCGACGCGGATCAGTTCACTTTGGACAAAATCGTCGGGTTCACCGATAACCCGCTCAAAAGGAATATTGGCAACTTCACCGCCCAATGCCACTAACCCTAAATCTGAAGGGATTTCAGACTCCACATATTCCAAGCTGAAGGTGAGATCGGTGCGATCGCTAATTTGCCAACTAATGACTGGGGCAAAGAACGTACGGGTTACATCTGTACTGAAATCACGAAAATAATTTTCACGACGATGAAGGGCATTGAGCCGATAGCGCAAGCGACCGTCTTCAGTCAGCGGTCCTGAGAAATCCAGGCTGGGTTCGATTAACCCTTGGCTGCCTAACCGTAGCCCCAGCTCATAGGTGGGCTCACTTAAGGGCTGCTCAGTCACTAAATTAATGACGCCTCCGGGCTCCACCGAGCCAAACAAGATCGACGCCGGTCCTTTCAGCACTTCAACGGTTTCGACATTGGCAAGTTCAGGAAAGCCAGGATTGCCAAAGCCGCCAAAGGTTAACCGATACCCATCCCTCAAAATGGCGGGATCTTCAAAACCTCGAAGAATAAATTGTTGGCCGGTACCGTTGTTACCGGTCGATGCGGCTCCGCTCACATTTCTGAGGGCGTCATTGAGGCGCACTACCCCTTGATCTTCGAGCACCTCCTGGGGAATCACCTGAATCGATTGAGGGATATCCCGCAGCGGTGTGTCAGTGCGGGTACCGGTGGTGGTATTGGGCACCGCATAGCCGTCTTCCTCACCGGTGACCACCACTTGCAGGGCATCGTCATCCCCAGTCCCGGCCTGGGCCACCCCCGGCGTCACGCTGAGGACTAAACCTGCCGCCTCGGCACTGATATTGACCACCGGTACAGCATCATTGCCCGTAATTGCGACCTGCACCCCATCTCCTGGTAGGGCCGTCGCCTGCACCAAAGCAATGCCCTCAGCGGGCTCAAAGTCTTGAAATTGTTCGGCTAAGACAGCGTTGGGAATTTCCAGCACCAGGGCATTGCCCGAGACCGATTGGGTGGGGGTCGCCAACTCCCCATCGGCTTCAATTACCACCTGCAATCCCGCTTCGGTGGAGTCCACCCGAATGTCGGTAATTTGCACAAGAGACGCCTCAACTTGGGCTTGCCAGTCCGCGGTGCCGGGTTCAGGGTTGGATTGAGACGCTGAAGAGATAGAGGGGTAAGGGGGTGAGGAGCTAGGGAGTAAGGGAGTGGGGGAGTGGGTTTCTACAAGTGGGTTGGTTTCGGGGAGTTGCTGGGCCGATGCCGTATGGGCAACAGACACCAGTCCACTGGTGATGGTCAATAGCGTCAGCAGCGGCAAACCAGATAAAGCCTGTTTCATGATCGTCCTCACACACACCGATTCCAGCCCACAGCAAACCTGAGCAGCGGGCGTCAAACGCCCCTTGCCAAAGTAGAGAGATGCAGCTAGAAGGGAATTATTCTCGATTAGTCTATAGGGCTAGGCTCAGTCTTTTGTCTCCCAAACGCATTTTTTGGCGTTGCTAGGGACTTAGGACAAGCCCATCACCCTGCCGTCTGTGACAGGCTTTGGCACTGGAGTTGGGCAGGACGACTATGGAGCTGAAATGCCTTAGGGCTAAGGCCCACCGCCTGACAAAAGGCACTGGCAAAGCTGGTGCGGCTGTTGTACCCCACTTGGTAGGCAATGGTTTCAACTGAGAGATCTGAGGTGGCGAGTAAATGGCAGGCACGGGCCAAACGGACATTTCGCAGGTATCGAAATGGGGTAGTGCCATAGATATAGTGAAAGCCTTGGTTCAATTTCAGCCGATTTAGCCCCACTTGCCGAGCTAAGTTCTCGATAGAGGGCGGATTCTGAAAGCCGCGAATCAAAATTTCGGCGGCTTGATAAATGCCGTCCACATCCTCAAAATTCAGAGGATAGGAGGGCGATCGCCGCTGATCAAGCTCTTTAAATTTCAGTTCAATCAGTTCTAGAGCTTTTTGTTCTAGATAGACGCGCCGCACTCGCCCACCATAGGGACTGTCCAAAATTTGACTCACCACTCGGTGCATCTCTGGGGTCATAGGCCGCAACAAGCGCCCTAAGGTCATCCATTCGAGGGAATTCGACAGCGGGGGTGGCGCAATTGACCCACTCAGTATTTGGCGTAGAGCGGCTTGCGGAGACGGGGCTGGGGGATAGCGCTGGTGGCGATAGATTTGGTTGGCCCATTTATAAACAACCGCCTGATCCTGGGGCAGATAATGCTCGACCGTTTTAAGGCCATAGGGCACAAATTCCGGCGGGGTAAAGATGACCTCAACCTGAAATCGACGTTGTCGCGCTTTCCAAATGCCCAACCTCTTTTGACCCACATTAGGCCAGATAAAACTGAAACCCGTTGCTGGCGCGACGATTCCAAAGGATAACTCCAGGGACTGTCTTGGAGCTGGCATATCAGACAGCACGGTTTCATGCACGCTGTGGTCGATGATGGCGAGAGAGAGCCCCTCTCGCAGTGGGATAGTTTGGCTATATCCTTGTCCGACCTGGGGAGACAAGATCTGGATCTGGTCGGACGAGTCCACATGGTAAAGCCTGGGGTTATTGGGGCTCCCAGCATGGAGATAGTCTGATCGATGCTTGAGAACTTTTATCGCCATGGGACCGCCCGATGCCAAAGATCTGCTGACTCTTAGTGAGAATTATTAGCATGATCAAGGTGGCAAGGGTATTTTGTCTAGTCGGCCCCTCAAAATTCAATAGAGAAGGAACCAATCAGGGTAAATGGTTCTCCAGGATCAATGCCACTTGTCCGAGAATTGCCCGCAGCTTCAATGTAGTTCACATTAAACAAATTACGAATATTGATCGCTGCCTGCCAGTTATCACGACTGTAGGAAATTGCCGCATTGGTGAGGAAATAACCCTCGGCGGTAAAGGTATTGGCCGTATCCCCAAAGCGTTCGGTTACATAGTTAAAACCGAGACCCAAACCCAGCCCTTCTAAGGGGCCGTCTTGAATGTCGTAGGTGGTCCACAGGTTAAGGTTGTGCTCCGGCACCCCAGTGAGTCGATTGCCTTCGTTGCCGCTATTGTCTGAGGTAATGGTGGCATCGGTGTAGGCATAGTTCGCGATGATATTCCAACCGGGCAAAATCTCTCCGGCCACATCCAGCTCAATACCTTGACTGCGCTGCTCCCCGGTCGCCACAGATGCGCCAACGTTGAGGGGGTTTGGGTCAGGGGTGGCCACATTTTGCTTGGTGATATCAAAGAAAGCTAGGTTCGCAATCAGTCTGCCGCCCAGCAGTTCTGCTCTGACCCCAACTTCAAACTGCTCCCCTCGTTCTGGCGCAAGAAGCTCTCCACTAAACGTTGTTGCTGTATTAGGCACAAACGAGGTGGTATAGCTGCCGTAGAGTGAAACTTCTTCGATAGGTTGATAGACCAATCCAAAACGAGGTGTAAAAGCATCTTCATTGAGGGTTGACTCCGAACCATTCGGATTCAAAGTTGTTGGACGATTAATATTCTCTTGGTCAACCGTCTCATAGCGAAACCCAGCCAGAAGTTTTAGATTGTCAGACAGGGCTATCTGGTCCTGAAGGTAAACGCCAAATCCATCTGTTCGAGTATCTGATGAGACTAGAAGAGGAATATCTTCTACATTAGGGCGAGGAACTGTACCGTAAACCGGATTAAAAATATTAAAAGGAACTGGTGAGAAAATATTAATCCGAATCTCACGGTCTCTAAAATCGGCCCGAAATAGATCAACTCCAAACAACAAAGTGTGCTCAACTGAACCCGTGTTGAATTCACCAATCACATTCGTTTGTAAATCATACGTTTCACGAATATTACTATTTGCGGCTTGAAGTAAAAAACCGTCTCCTGTTGTTTCATTCAAGCCGGGACCAAGTGCAGTAAGACCTAAAGAGAAATTGATTCTGGAATAACTAAAACTGTTTCGAAACTTCCAGCGATCGCTAAAGCGATGCTCAAGTTGGTAAGCAGCTCGCAGACGCTCGTCTCGGTTGATATCATCAAGCTCACCAATCACCCGGTCAAAGGGGATATCGGCAACTCCACTGCCAATAGCAACTAAACCACTGTCTGCAGGTCGTTCATCGTCAGCATATTCAAGGCTAATGCTTAAATCAGTGCGATCGCTAATTTGCCAACTGATTGTCGGCGCAATAAAAGATCGTCTGATGTCAATATCGTAATCTCGAAAACTTTCCTCGGTTCGGACAAGAGCATTTAAGCGATAGAGCAAGCGACCGTCAGCAGTCAGTGGCCCTGAAAAATCGAGGTTGGGTGAGATTAACTCACGATTACCAACTTGCAGTTCTAGAGCATAGAAAGGTTCGCTTAAAGGTTGCTTGCTGACTAGGTTAATCACTCCTCCTGGCTCAATCGAGCCCACTAGAATCGAGGCAGGACCTTTGAGGACTTCTACGGTTTGAAGATTAGCGAGTTCGGGAAATCCGAAAGTATCACCCGCAAACGTAAGCCTAAATCCGTCCCGCAGAATTGAGGCACCCTCAAATCCACGAATAGCAAAGCGTTGGCCTAGGACAGAACCTTGTGCGGTACTTACTACCCCACTCACATTACGAAGCGCATCATTGAGACGAATCACCCCTTGATCTTCCAACACCTCACGGGGAATCACCTGAATCGATTGGGGAATATCCCGCAAGGGCGTATCGGTGCGGGTGGCGGTGGCGGTGTTGGGCTCAAAATAGCGGCTGCCTTCTTCGCCTGTCACCACTAGCTGAATCGCGTCGTCTTCAGCACCCACCTGGGCGATTCCTGGCGTTACTCCCAGCACCAGACCCACCGCTTCGCTGCTGATGTTCACCACGGGTACAGCATCGCTGCCCGTAATCGCTACCTGCACCACATCCCCTGGTAGGGCACTGACCTGCACCAGAGCAATGCCTTCAGCAGGCTCAAATTCCTGTAACGGCTCGGCCAGAGTCGCGTTAGGAATTTACAGCACTAAAGCATTACCTGACACCGATTGGGTGGGGGACGCTAGCTCGCTGTCGGCTTCGATCTCCACTTGCAGCCCGGTCTCTGTAGCCTCCACCTGAATGTTGGTGATTTGCACTAATGAAGCTTCAATCTGGGCCTGCCAGTCCACTACTGTAGTGGCGGGTTCAGATTCCCCTCGAGCAGCAGTTGGGGGAGATTGGGGCGGAGCGGCGGGCGGAGTCACCTCAGGGGACCGTTCTACTTCAGGGGACTGTGCCCATGCCCCATTGGCTAAGGATATCAGCCCACTGGAGATCGTCAATAAAGCCAGCAGATTTAAGCTAGAGATAGTCTTTGCCATGGTCGTCCTCACACACACTGCACGCCGATTTCAGTCCACAAAACCGCTGGACAGTGGGCATTAGACGCCCCTGCTGAAGCAAAGAAATGTGGCTTAAACGGGAATAATTTGCAGTTAGCTTAAGGGAGTGGGCGATCGCTAGCCAGAGATTTTCAATCGCAAACGCATTTTTTGCTGATGAACTTAGCTGGCAAAAGGTAGTGCTTGCATTTGAAAAACTTTTGGATTGAGACCAACCTCCCGACGAAATGCTGTGGAAAAGTGGCTATGGCAGGTATAGCCTACGGTGGTAGCAATGTCGCCAATGGAAAGTTCTGAGGTCATCATCAGATATCGGGCTTTGCTCAATCGACAGTTGCGTAGGTAGCCGTAGGGCGTGGTGCCATAAAGTCGATGAAAGCCCTGATTAAGCTTGAGGCGATTCGTGCTGACCTGTCGGGCTAAGGATTCGATAGTGGGAGGCGCTGCTAACTGTTGTCTTAAAATGGATGCCGCTTGATGAATGTAGTCGAGTTTCTCATCCTGGAGACGTAGCTTTACCATGCCCCCTAGATATAGAGAAACCAAGGTCAATACTTTGTCTGCTAAGTAAGCACGGCGATTAATCCCTTGATAAGGACAACTGAGGATCTGTCCAATCACTGGTTCCATCGCAGGCACCATTGGATTCCGAGCGACATAGTTTAAATCGCTTACCTCAGCCGCAAGCTCCTCACTCAGAATTTGTTCAGGAGGTATATCGACAGGGGGCATAATCTCGCCCCGCAACATTTGGCTAAATGCCCTATCTGGATCTTGTCCTGGCCTCCCCAGAGAATGCCACAAGCCTCGGATACATTGTGCAAACCTGTCCTGATTGCGACAAGATAGGCGCTCTCTAAATGCCTGGTAATAGGTTAGTAATGACGGATATTGGAAAACAATCTCGAGTTTAAAAACCCGTCTTGCTCGTTTGACGACAAAATCCTTAAAGCCAAAACTAGGGACAACGCAACTATATCCGGCCAACTCATCACCCTCTAGGGCGAATTCAAACTCCAAACGATTGATTGAGTCAGGGATGTCTATCAGTAGATCTTGATAAAACTGATGGTCGTAGATATTAAGGCTTAGGTCATCCCGCAATGAAATCTCTTGGATATACCCTTGACCAAGGTCAGGTGGACAAACCCAAATACGATCTGACGAATCGGAGTGAAATAGTCGTGAGTCGTCAGGATTACCCGGCTGTAGCCATTCGTTCCAATGATATAGCCAGTCGTTTCGGTGATTGAATTGCAGTCGTGTCACCATGGTGCTGGTTGCAAGGCTTACATAATAAGAATGAGTTGCATTATTCTGCCATGGCTAGTGGCGTGAATCTGGTCGCGCAGTCGCACTCAGCCTCAATCAGTCTGGCTAGTGACACTTCTCTCTAACCGCCCGTGGCATAGCCTTGCTGCCCCAAACCCTGACCCATCCTGTTGCAGAAGCTGTAATCTTCTTACACTGGGTTCACCAGATAGGTTGATAAGTCATCCAAAATTAGATTGGCGGCAATGTAGCCCGTCCCAAACCAATGGGCATCCACCTCATACACTTGCTGCGCTTGCACCACCTTGAGCTTTTTCCAGAGTGGGTTTTCTTGCATCTTGTTTAGTGCTGCCCGCGCATCGTTCGCCTCTTCTGTCTGGCTTTGGGGTTTGAGCACAAACATCACATCCCCATCAATATCACTGAGGCTTTCGATCGAAACTTGGAGCACCTCGCCCTCTGCTTGCTGGGGCGGGCGAGAGAAGCCAGCATCCGCTAGAACCGTGCCGGTAAACGTCTCTTTGCCATAAGCAGAAATACGATTATCTGTGTAGAAAGAAGCAACCGACACCTGAATTTGACTAATCTCTTTGGGTAATTGCGCCTTGAGAGACTGCAATTTAGCGGCATAGTCTGCTTCCAGTTGCGCCACCTCGGCTTCTTTGCCCAGGGCCTCACCGCAGAGACGGGTCAGGGCTTGCCAGTCGGTATAGCCCTCAACGTCAAACACGACGGTGGGGGCAATTTGAGAGAGCAGTGGGTAGGTATCTGCGGTGGTGAATCCCTTACTGCTGAGGATCAGGTCCGGCTGCAGAGTGGCAATCTGCTCTAAGCTCGGTTCTCTGGGGCTACCAATATCAACAATTTCATTGGCTGTAGGGGGCAGATGTAGCAAGTTATTGATGAGTCTGCCTGGGGCGGCAATCGGTTCTATGCCCAGGGCCATTAAGGCTTCCACTGTGAAAAATCCCAACACCACAATCCGGGTCGGGTTCACAGGTACCTCGGTTTCGCCAAAGACGTGCTGGACTGATTTGGTCGCAGTCGATGGGGTTTCTGAGGAGGGAGTTTGGTTGGGACCCGAACAGGCCGCCGCGATCGCCGCCCCTGCCCCCACCAACAAAAATCGACGGCGCTGACGGCTAAAAGGATGAGAAGCTTGGTGAGCTTGCCCTAATGGAGTCAGTTTTGACCAGAGGGCGGAGAGGGAATGGTTCGGAGCCATAGCGGTCAGCCAAGGGTGACAACAGATCCAGGAACCGCAGTTCAAAATGAATCCTAATTAGCCTAGAACGGTGGCCTAGGCAGTGGCCAGCTATTTTGGCTCCAAAACACATTTTTTTGAAGCCTACAGAGCCTCTAGAATCGCTAAGCTTCCGAATAACACAAACAACGCGCCACTCATGGCCGTCAGCCAGCGCTCTGAGAGCTTGCCCGCGATTAGCCTGCCGCAAATGACCGCGATCGCCGCGCAGATTGCGTGGCCCAAAGTCGCCCCCAGCACCACCCCGACCGGGTGATGGGCAGCCGCCAGGGTAATCGTGGCAAATTGGGTGCGATCGCCCCATTCGGCCAGCAAGGTCAGGGTAAACGCCCTCAGCACCAGAGCTTGAATCCAACTTCCCTTTGCGAACCCAGGCTGGGTTTGAATCGCTTCTAGCGCCGCCGTTTGCTCATCGGCAAGGTGATCGGCAGTCATGGTAATTGCCGTATACAGCAACCTCACCCCACAGCCCAGGAACAAGGCCACGGCAATCCACTGCACATAATCAGGGATGAGGTGGGTGGCGACTTGCCCCAGCAGCACCGACAGCAGGGTCATGGTGAATAAAGCCGCCGTCACCCCCACAAACACCCAGCGCCGGGGATGGCGCATGGCCAGGATGGCCCCGATAAAAAAGGTTTTATCGCCTAATTCCGACAGGGTAATCAGCAATAACCCTGCGGTAAATCCAGTTAATACGCTCATGTGCTCAGGCTCTGTACTGTGGCCCTATGAGCATGGTGAGCGTTGAGACAGACCTCACCAAGCCCACAGCAGCCGTGGACTCAGTGAAGGTCTCGCTAACAAACAAAATAGTTTTGCGCTTGTTGCCTAAGCCAGGTTCATCACCAGTATGTTGACTTAGGCATTGGGAAACGGTCTCCCAAAGCTACTCCCCTTCAGTGGGTTTTAAGATACCACACCCTACAGACGTGCCATCGAGGGTTGCCTAATCCTGAAATTGTGCTCAAAATTCAATCGAAAATGAGCCAATCACCGTCAACCCTTCCCCTGGGTAGATATTAAACAAGCGACCGGTTCCGGCAGAGGCTTCAATGTAATCCACATCAAAGAGGTTCCGAAAATTCAGGGCAGCTCGCCAGTTGTCTCGTTCATAGGCAATCGCGGCATTGGTGAGAAAGTAATCATCCAACCTAAAGCTGTTGGCGTTGTCGCCTAGGCGATCGCTCACATAATTAAAGCCCAGAGCAAAGCTGAGTCCCTCCAGATCTCCTGATTGAATCTCATAGGTGGTCCACAGGTTGACGTTATGTTCCGGTGCTCCTGCCAGTCGGTTACCGGCTGGGGCATTGGCATCATTGCTTTCTGTAATTTCGGCACTGGTGTAGGCATAGTTGGTGATGAGGCTCCAACCGGGCAGAATTTCTCCCACAATATCTAGCTCAATGCCTTGGCTGCGCTGCTCACCAATGGCGATTTGCGCCGGGAAATTGTTGAGGTCAGGGGTCGCTACATTCTGTTTGGTGAGGTCGAACAACGCCAGATTGGCAACGAGTCTGCCCTCTAGCAGTTCAGCCCTGACGCCGACCTCAAATTGCTGGCCCCGTTCTGGCTCTAACGGTAACCCCTGGGCATCAGCGGCATTGCTGGGCAGAAAGGACTCGGCGTAGCTGGCATAGAGCGAAACTGGCTCAACCGGCTGATAAACAATTCCGAGTCTGGGGATAAAGGCTTCGTCGTATTGACTGCTTGTGGATGTGGCGGGATTCAAAGCATTGGGGTTCACGGTCGTCTCCTGCTGTACGCTCTCATAGCGAATGCCCAAAAGCAGCTTTAAGTTCTCTGCCAGAGTGATTTGGTCCTGCAAGAAGACGCCTAGGGCTTCACTTTGGAAATCTCTATCGTCGAGCAGGAGTAACGGATTGGGCGTGGCCCCGTAGATCGGGTTAAAGATATTGATCGGTATCGGGACAAAATCAATCAAAAAAAGCTCTGCTGAGCGATTGCGATATAAATCAAGCCCAAGCAATACATTGTGAGTAATGCTGCCTGTACTGAATTCCCCTACCAGGTTAGTTTGCAGCTCGTAGGTGTCACTATCTTGATCTACAGCCGTGAAGCTTCGATTCAAAACGCCTGTAGTTTCGTTTAATGGACCAAACCCAGTGAAGGCCCCAAAAGTGTAGACGTTGCTCTGGGTATACCGTAAGGCATTGCGGATGCGCCAATAATCGCTAAAGCGGTGCTCAAAGTCATAGCCCACGCGTAGGGTTTGCAAGTCTGCAAAATCCCCTGGTTCCCCTAAATTCCGGTCAAAGGGAATATCCGCAACGCTATCCCCGATCGCAACCAGACCGTTGTCATTGGGGCGGCGATCGTCGGTGTATTCCAGCCGTAAAGTCAGTTCGGTGCGCTCACCAATTTCTATGCTCACCGTCGGGGCAATAAAAAATCGCTCAATCTCAGTGTCAAAATTACTGCGAGGGCTTTGCTCGGTGCGATATAGCGCATTCAGGCGATAAAGCGCGTCTCCTTCTTCCGTTAGCGGGCCGGAGATATCGAGGTTAGGCTCGATCAGTCCCCGGTTTCCAACCCGTAAACCCACCTCATAGAATGGCTCTCTTAACGGGCGATCGCTGACCAGATTAATCACACCCCCCGGCTGCACCACCCCAGACAAAATTGAGGTGGGTCCCTTTAGCACCTCCACTGTCTCTAGATTAGAGAGTTCTGCCGACCCCAAGTTGCCATTACCGCCAAAGATAATGCGAAAACCATCGCGCAAAATTGAGGCCCCGCTAAACCCCCGCACCAAAAATCCCTGAGAGCGGGGCGAATTGATAGACGTGGCTACCCCACTGGCATTGCGCAGGGCATCATTAAGGCGAATTACCCCCTGATCTTCGAGCACCTCCTGGGGAATCACCTGAATCGATTGGGGGATATCCCGCAGGGGCGTATCGGTGCGGGTGGCGGTAGTGGCATTGGGCACCACATAGCCGTCTTCTTCCCCAGTGACCACCAACTGAATGGCGTCCTCATCAGCCCCAGCCAGGGCAACCCCCGGCGTGACTCCCAGGACTAAACCTGTTGCTTCGGTGCTGATATTGACCACGGGCACGGCATCGCGACCAGTAATCGCCACCTGCACCACATCCCCCGGCAGGGCCGTCGCCTGCACCAGGGCAATGCCTTCAGCGGGTTCAAATTCCTGGACTGCTTCTGCCAAGGTCGCGTTGGGAATCTCCAGCACGAGGGCATTGCCCGAGGTCGACTGAACGGGGGGCGACAACGGGCCATCGGCCTCAATCACCACCTGTAACCCCGCCTCGGTAGACTCCACCTGAATACCCGTAATCTGAACCGCCTCAATTTGAGCCTGCCAATCGACGACGGGGGTCGCAGGTTGAGTGTCGCGATCAGCTTCAAGGGTTGCCGTTGCAGTGGTGTCTAGAGATGAGCTATCCGCCTCTTCTCTCTCGGGCTGATTCAACGCGGTAACCGGCCCGTTAGGTTCCGTTTCGGCCTTGGCTACCCCAACCATCAGGCACAGCCCGCCCGTTAAAGTTAATAGGGCCAGCACGTTTAGCCCCTGCAACGACTTACCCATCATTAATCCTCACGCAGGCTTCAAGCCACAAACCACCCTGACAGTGGACATTGCTGCCAACCAGAGGCTATGGGACTTGAAGCGAATTATTCTCGATTAGCGTACTGGGCAGGGCCAAAAATTCTGAACCTGAAACGCATTTTCTGGCGGTTCTTTTGGGAGAGGCTGTCTTAACTGGCGTAGCGCTGTTGCTCTGACCAACTGCGGCCATAGAACTGAAAGGTTTTTGGATTTAGCCCAAACTTTTGCCGGAAAGCCAAGGCAAAATTGCTGCGACTGGCATAGCCCACATGGTGAGCGACTGCCTCGACAGCAATTTGTGGCGTCATCAGTAATTGTTGGGCCAGGGATAAGCGACAGTCCCGCAAAAACCTAAAAGGGGTCATGCCGTACAGATGGTGAAAGCCCGCGTTGAGCTTGAGGCGATTTAACCCCACCTGTCGAGCTAAGGCTTCCACTGAGGGTGGATTTTGCAGTTGGCTAGCCAATATCTGGCCCGCTTCATAAATGCCGCTGAGATCCTCTAGGTGCAGCGGATAGGTGAGCGATCGCGGCTGCTGTTCTAGAGCGTAGAGTTGAGAGGCGATTAGCGCCAGCGCCTTACCCTCCAGGTAGCGACGTCGAGTGCGGCCGCCGTAAGGGCAACTGAGGATTTGATCGACAATCGCTTGCATCTCGGCAGTGATCATTCCCTGCATCAAATGCCGACAACTCCAAAAAGATGACGCAGATAGCTGCTGGCTAAGGGGCGATACAGGGTTGGGCACAGGCAAAGTGCCTGTCAAAATTTGCTGAAATGCCGTTTGATATGAGGCGGCGTCGCAACCTAGCTGATAACGATGCACAAAATTAGCCCAGTCATAGGCTAAGGACTGGAATGGTTCTGGGGCGTGCTCAAAAACGGCCTGACCATAGTGGGCAAAAGCAGGGGGCTTGCAAATAACTTCTACTTTGAAACTTCGTTTCTGGACCGGCAGAATGGTAATTCCTTCCCTGATGTATTCAGGGCTAAACATCCTTTTCCCTGCTGTTTTACCGGCTAGATGAAATGAAAACTCAAAATATCGACTTGACTCAGATGCCTTGAAGATCAGCGTTTCGTGGACAGTCTGGTCAAGAATGATCAGGGACAGATCGTCCCGTAAGGGAATGGTTTGGCTGTAGCCTTCTGCGTAGGGTGTTAGCCAGGTTTGAACTTGATCGGAGGCATCAGCGTGAAAAAGTCGAGGATCGTCTTGGTAGCCTAATTTGAGGTATTCAGACTGATGCTTTAAGGAGCTTGCTGCCATTGCCTCTAACTTGCCAAGGGCTAACTTAGGAGCCTAGTCATCATTAATGCGAAAAATTTTCATCATTATGCCACGGCAAAGCCATAGCGCCCTGGCTGAAGAAGGTTAAAGTTGTAGATTTTGTATAAACCTCGATATCTTATTGATAATGTATGTCAATAATAAGGTGAATACGTCTCTATACCCCCTATGTCTCACGTTATTTCCCTGAACTACAGCGACTTTCAGGACATGCTGGAGGAGAAGCGACAGACGAGTCCGCAGCCAAGTCAGCAGCCAGGGCCGAGCGATCTCGCCGAAAAGCAAGAAATCTCGTGGGAACTCCAGCAACCCTTTGGCAAATGGTCTAATCGTTTGGTACCTCTCAAAGAGTCGTTGAGTCTATCGATTAGTGAATGGGAGGCCCAAGAAACGGTCAATTTGACCTTAGACACTGATATTCCCCCCACTTTTGGATTTAGCTTCTGTATTTCGGGTGGATTCAGAACTCAACTCCTAGGCTCAAAGGCAGACGTGGTGACTGAGTCGGGTGAAGCTCAGGTCGGGTTCTTGCAAGGGGAAAGCAACAGCGTTTCCAGTGTAGGGGCTGGCCAAAAAGTGTCCCTAGTGCAGTTGCAGATCGCCCCCCACTTACTGGAAGCGTTAACCCAAGAAGAGGATGTAGAACCGCCCAAGCTCCTCTTAGGTCAGTTCTTTGACCGGACTCAAGCTGGGTTTCAGTGGCAGACCCGGACCCTCACCCCCGCCATGCGGATTGCCCTGGCCCAAATTCTGCAATGTCCCTATCGGGGGGTAACGAAGCGAATTTATTTGGAAAGTAAATCCCTGGAGCTGATTGCCCTGCAGCTCCACCAATTGACCGAGCAGCCGCCCCTTTTGTCAGCCTCTGTGCCTTTGAAATCCGATGATATTGAGCGGATTTATTTAGCCAGGGATATTCTAATTCGCAATTTAGTACAGCCCCCTTCTCTGCTTGCCCTAGCTAAGCAGTCGGGAATTAACAGTTTCAAGCTCAAGCAGGGCTTTAGGCAAGTTTTCAACACGACGGTGTTTGGTTATCTGCATGCCTATCGCATGGAAGAGGCGCGGAAACAATTGCTCCTGGGGGACTGGAATGTAACCCAGGTAGCCCAAAATGTCGGCTATGCCAACCCCAGTAAATTTGCAGCGGCCTTTAAGAAAAAGTTTGGTATTAGCCCCAAAGTACTCAAGTCAAGCTGATCAGGCTTCTGAGCATGCTTCCGATACCTATAGGGCTTGAAAAAATACCGCTTGGAGCGGTGCTGAATTCGATTCTTTCTTAATTTCTCAATACGCCTTGGGGTCAAGGTCTTGTATTTGAGGAGTAGTGCGGTGAGGAAGTGGTCATCGAGAAAGCGGTTTTCTGAGGGTTTAGGTGCTGCCACTCTAGTATTGGCAGTCCCTTTATTCGGTCAGGCTGCGATCGCCCAAGAGGCCGATCCCGCTCAGGTCGATAACGCTCAACCAGAGACACACACAGGACCCCTGGGTGAGACACCCTCACTCCCAGAGGAAGAGACAGAACCAGAAACGGATATAGTGCCAGAAACGGATGTAGCGCCAGAAGAAGGGACAACCGAGCCGGAAGAGAGCGGGGCTCAAGAGGGTGTGCTACGCATTGTGGTAACGGCGGAAAAAAGGCCAGAAGATCTGCAGGATGTGCCGATCAGCATCACGGTGATTACGTCTGAAGAAATTGAGGATGCAGACATCACCTCTTTCGACGATATTGCCCGCAATACGCCTAATTTCTCGTTCTTTCCCAGTGGAGATCGCAGCTTCTCTTTATTTAGCGTTCGGGGTATCTCCAACGCCTCTATCAACTCCAGTCGCGATCCGGTTGATTTTTACATCGATGGGGTGCCTTACGGGTTTGCTGCATTTGTAGATTTAGATTTGCCGGACCTAGAGCGGGTAGAGGTGCTGCGAGGCCCCCAAAATGTCCTTTACGGCAGAAACGCCATTGCTGGAGTGGTGAATATTATTACCCGCAGACCCACCAATACGTTGGCATTTAACGGCAGTGCCAGCTACGGCAGCTTTAATGACCTAGATCTCCGGGCAAGCGTCAGCGGTCCATTAATTGAGGATGAGCTTTTCTTGCGCCTGTCCGGCAGCTATGGGTCTCGGGACGGCTATATCAATAACCGATTCCTTAGCGATGATGTTGACGAGCAGTCCGACCGGACAGGGCGGGTGCAGTTGTTGTGGACGCCAACAGAAAACCTAGAAATCGCATTGAATGCGTCCTTTGACAACTATCGAAATGGGGCCAGCGCTTACGTGTTTCCAGATCGGGACGGTCCCTTCGACACTGAGCAAAGTATTGATGGATTTAGCAATTTACTATCCAACAGCCAATCTTTAAAAATCGCCTATACCCATCCCCAGTTTCGGGCCACCTCCATTACGACGCGTCAATTTTCCTTTAATGATTTGGCCTTTGACGGCGATGGCCTGGCTGCAGATGCGCTGGTTCGTGTCCTAGATGAACTTAGCGTTACCCTCTTTACCCAAGAAATTCGCTTCCAGTCCCCTGAAGCAGCGACCGACTTTGAATGGTTGTTGGGGGCCTACTACGAGTCTAGCCAGTTCAGCACAGCCCGGAATGGATTTCGCTTTGGGGGGGATGCGGCGGCAACGCTTGGGGTGCCCTTTCCAGCCAACACCCTCAATTTGGCCAATGGTGAAGCGAACAGTCAGACGTTCGCCTTATTTGGGCAGGTGAGCTATCAACCGATTGACGCCCTTACCCTCACTACCGGGCTCCGCTATGAATCCACCCAAAGCACCCTCAGCCGTTTTGAGCGGACCCTTGATATCCCTGGCTTTCCCTCTACCTCCCTCGTATCCTTGCGAGACATTGAGCAAAGCGGCAATGAGCTATTGCCCCGATTTGCGGTGGAGTATCGAATCAATCCTGATCTGATGGTCTATGGCAGCATTACCCGAGGCTATCGCCCTCCTGGGGTTAACCTCGGTCCCGGCAGTGCGGCAACGGCAACCTATGAGGCAGAGCGCTCCTGGAGTTATGAACTGGGTTTGAAGTCGTCATGGCTGGACGATCTACTCGCCGTTAATCTGGCCCTGTTTTATAGCCCAGTCGACAATTTCCAGGTGGTCTTATTCGACACGGTCGGCGGCTCTTTTATCGACAATGCCGATGTCAGAACCCTGGGGCTAGAGCTAGAGGCTAGAGCCACCCCCACGGCTGGGCTCGATATCATTGCCGGTTTAGGCATTGTCGATGCTGAATTCACCAACTTTACCAATCCATTTACCGGCGTTGACTCAACCGGCAACCAGCTGACCTTCGCTCCTAACCTGACCTACAACCTGGCCGTGCAGTATCGCAGCCCCAGCGGATTTTTCGGACGCGCTGAGCTGCAGGGATTAGGTACCACATTTTTCGATGACGCCAATCTGCTCGAACAGGCCCCCTATGCACTTTTCAATGCTCGCTTGGGGTATGAGACCGAAAATCTGGGTATCTACCTCTTCGGCAACAACATTTTCAGTACGGAATACATTAACCAAGCTTTTTCCTTTCCACCTTTGGGCACCAATGCCTCCTACGGGGCTCCAGCCACCTATGGCATCCAATTTAGAGTGGGGTTTTGACCCGTTAATTCTTCATCTTTCCTGGTGATGATTACTGTTGTAATTCCATGACTTACCAACCTTTTGCGCAGCCCCCGACTCAAATTTGGGCTATTATCCTTCCGGTTAAAGGGCGGATTATCGGGGCGATCGCCCTGGCCGTTCTCAGCACCGCTGCAGGCCTTGGGGCGCTATTGGCGATCATCCCCATCGCCGCTAATCTGCTGTCCGAGTCGCCGCAGCTGCCCTTGGTTTGGCGCTGGCTGGGTTTGGCCGTGGCGCTCGTAGCCGTCGCCTTCACCGCCCGCATTCTGGCCTTTGACGTGTCCCACCGGGCGGCCTTTAAGCTAGAGGTGATTCTGCGGACGGCACTGACGGAGCATTTGGCGCGGCTGCCTTTGGGCTATGTGATCACGACGGGCTCCGGGGCAATTAAAAAGCTGGTGCAGGACGACGTTAAGTCTCTCCATGCCTTTGTGGCCGACAGCACCCCGTTGTTTGGGCAGGCCTATGCAACCCCGCTGCTGTCCCTGGTGATTATGCTGGTGGCGGACTGGCGCCTGGGCCTGATTACCCTAGCGGTGCTGCCTGCAGGCATGGCTTTTGTGCAGCTTGCCCTCAAAGACTTTGCGGAACAGCGGGACGCCTACGATCAGGCCAATGCGCATATCAACGGCGTCATTATTGAATTCGTCCAGGGGATGCAGGTGGTGCGCACCTTTGACGACGGCAGCAGCTCCTTTGCCCGGTTTCAACAGGCCCTGGATGCGTTTACCCAAAGGCTGCGTGACTGGAATCAGAAAACCCAAATTTCCGCCCGCTTTGGCAGTCTGCTGTTTGAGCCCCTGCCCACCCTGCTGCTGGTCTGCGCCGTGGGCGCCTGGTTTATGGCCCGTGGCAGCCTCACCCCGCCCCGGTTTTTAGTCTTTCTGCTGCTGTCCCCCCGCCTGTGCGGTGCCTTTAAACCCCTGCTGTCCCTCTCTAGCCTGCTGAACCAGGCCAATGCTGGGGTGAAGCGGATTGGCACCGTCCTGGCTGAACCGATATTGCCGGAACCCCAGCGGCCCCAAACCCCAGCGGTGGCGGCGATCGCCCTGCGTCAGGTCACCTTTGCCTACAGTCAAGACCGCCCCGCCCTCCAAGAGGTCTCTCTGCAGATGCCAGCGGGCACCGTTACGGCCCTGGTCGGCCCCTCCGGTGCGGGCAAAACCACCCTGGCCCGGTTGATTCCCCGCTTCTGGGATGTGGATAGCGGCGCCATTGAAATTGGCGGCGTTGACGTGCGACAGATGACCTCTCAAACCCTGATGTCCTGGGTGTCCTTCGTGTTTCAAGAAACCTTTTTGCTGCACGACACCATTCGCAACAACATCAAGCTGGGCAACCCCGACGCCACTGACGCAGCGGTTGAAGCCGCGGCCCGAGCGGCCCAGGCTCACGAATTTATCCTTAACCTGCCCCAGGGCTACGACACCGTTGCCGGGGAGCGGGGGACGCGGCTGTCTGGGGGGCAGCGCCAGCGCATCACCATTGCGCGGGCGATTCTGCAGGACAACCCAATCGTGGTTTTAGACGAGGCCACCGCCTTTGCCGACCCAGAAAACGAGGCCCAGATCCAGGCGGCGATCGCCGCCCTTACCCGTGGTAAAACCCTGATCGTCGTCGCCCATCGCCTCGCCACCATTGCCCATGCCGACCAGATTGCCGTCTTAGATCAGGGGCGACTGGTGGAGCTGGGCCGCCATCAGCAGCTGCTTACGGCCAACGGTCTCTATGCCAAGCTTTGGTCCCGCCACCAGCAGGCCCAAGATTGGGAGCTAACGGTGCGGCGGCGGATCGAGGCGGGTGTCAAAGCAACAACGGATTAGCGTTAAGGAGCAAATTTAGCGATGGACACAGTTATCCTCAAAATTATTTTTATTGTGGGCCTAGTGGTGAGCACAATTATCCGCACCCCTCATCAACGCGTTAACCAGCAGAATGTGATTGTGGATGACCGCAAAACCACCCAGGAAAAAGGGCTGCTGTTTTTTGTGCTCCTGGGTATGTTTGTGCTGCCGATGATCTATGTATTAACGCCTTGGTTTAAGGTTGCCGACTACTCGCTGCCGGTTTGGGCAAACGTGCTAGGCATTTTGATATTTGCGATCGCCCTCTGGCTCTTTTGGCGCTCCCACCACGACCTGGGCCGGAACTGGTCGCCCACCCTGCAGGTCCGCTCAGAACACACCTTGATTACCCGTGGCATCTATCAAAAGATTCGCCACCCCATGTACACCGCGCTCTGGCTCTGGGCGATCGCCCAGGGGCTGTTGCTTACCAACTGGATTGCCGGCCTATCGGGCGTGGTGACCTTCGGGATTCTATATGTTGCCCGCGTGGGCAATGAAGAAAAGATGATGGTAGAGCAGTTCGGCGACCAATATCGGGCCTATATGCAGCAGACCAAGCGACTGCTGCCCTATCTGTTTTGATGCCCCACTTTGATGTTCCGTTTAGGCGTTGCTTGAGAGTGGAATGATTCGCCCCCTTAACCTCCCAATTTTGATACTACTGGCGAAATATTTTGCAACGTCGCAACCGGGCTGGGGGCCTCGGAAACCACAATGTCACCACCCATGTTTCTTCGCCATGGGTGCCAGAGTTGGGGGTTGGGGCCTTCAAGAGCTGCTTCCCTGGGAGTCTGCACAAGAGAAAACGGGGCAAGCAACGTCTGTATTGGAAGACCCGTTTATCCCTAAACTCAGCAACGTTCCCATTTAAAGCTCTCAATGGCTGCGCTGTCCCTGTCGCAATTGCACCCGGTCCCTTATTCAAACCTTGATGCCATGGCGCTTAATCAACTCGAACCCACCAATCAGCTGGACGGGGTCGCCGAGACCCTAATGATTACCCTGTACTCGCGCTACGTTGAAACCCAGCGGCCTGACAGCCTATTTCAAGATCCAAAAGCGGTCGAAATGGCCCAAGGCACCGACTACAACTTCGATAAATATGCCAAGGGCTGGGCCTCTCAACTGGGGGTGGTGGTCCGGGTCCAGGCCTACGATCGCATCGTTAAAACTTTTTTAGAAACCCACCCGGATGCGGTGGTAATCAGCCTGGGCTGCGGGCTATGCACGCGGTTTTTGCGGGTAGATAACGGCAGCGTGCGCTGGTACGAAGTCGACTTTCCTGAGGTGATTGAGCTGCGGCGTAAGTTTTTTGTTGAAAGCGATCGCTACCGCTTTATTGCCCAATCCATCCTCGATTTCGCCTGGATAGACCAAATCCAGCGGACCCCCAACCAACCCTTGCTGCTGATTATGGAAGGGGTCGCCATGTACCTGAACGAGGCCGAAAACCGCTCCCTTATGACCCAGATTCAGTCCCGCCTTACCCCAGCAACATGGATGTTCGACGTGTTGAATCAAAAGTCGGCCAAAGACAGCAAGCGTCACGACACGGTGTCAAAAACCAACGCCGAATTTAAATGGGGCGTCAATAATTCTAAAACCCTAGAAGCCTGGGGGGCAGGCATCAGGCTGGAAGACGAAGTTTACTACCTTACCGAATTTGCTAAACACCCCCGGCGTCTGCCCCTCTGGGCTAGATACCTGTCGCCGATTTTGATGCCGATCTTTAAACAATCGGGCCGGATTCTCTGTTTTAAACTCAGCCAGCCAGGCTAGGGGGCACCATGCTTAAACTTTACCGGCACATGATGGTGGCTGTGGGCTCCTATAAACCCCAGCTCCAGCGGACCTTGATCCTATCCGTCATTGCATCCGTCGTGCAGGGGCTAATTTTTGCCCTGTTCTTTCCGCTGCTAAGGACTTTACTGAACCCTCCCATCAGCCTCCAGCGGGTTGGGGTGCTGCTGGCCCTGTTTGCCGGTCTGGTGATTGTGGAAGGGCTGATTCGCTGGCAAGAGCTTGATTTTAGCTGGCTGATTTCGACCGATGTGGCCCACGAAACCCGGCTGCGCCTGGCGCAACAGCTGCGCCGCATGCCCCTGCAGGACCTGAACCGACGGCAGTCGGGGGATCTGGGCGTGGTGATGAGCGGTAATGTCAGCGAGATGGTGATGTGGATCGGCAGCCTCGCCGCCCTGATTATTCAAACCGTGGTGGTGCCCTTAACTACGGTCCTGGTTACCCTGTGGATTGACTGGCGGCTGGCCCTCGCCTTTTTAGTCGCCTTTCCCCTATCGGTGCCGATTTATCGCCATATGCGCAGCCTGGTTAAGTCAGTGCTGCGGGATGTCGCCGCCTCCGATGCCGAGACCGCCTCCCAAGTGGTGGAATATGCCCAGGGCCTGCCAGTGCTGCGGGCCACCCAGCAGGTCGGGGTCCAGTCACGGCGGCTGCAGGCGGCCCTAACGCGGCAGCGGCAGGTGCAGGTCAGGGGCAATCGGCTGGTGGGGCTGCCGATGATTACCATGGCCACCCTGGTGGAAGTCGGCATTCTGGTGGTGATTGGCCTGGGGATTTGGCTGATCAGCCAGGGCAGTCTTTCACTATCGGCCCTGCTGGCCCTGACCGTGATTGCGATGCGGTTTGCTGAGCCCCTCTCCCAGCTGGTCGCCTATGCCAGCATCTTTGACCTGATGGAAATCAGCCTAGAGCGAATCGAGGCGGTGATGGCCGTCGAGCCCTTGCCGGTGCAAACCCCAACGGCCCAGCTGATTTGCTTTGATATTGCCTTTGACCAGGTGTGCTTTCGCTATGCCGATCAGCGGGAATGGGCGCTACAGGACCTGTCGTTTCAGCTGCCGGAGCGATCGCTAACGGCCCTGGTGGGGCCTTCCGGCAGCGGCAAGACCACCATTAGCCGTCTGATTAGCCGCTTTGCCGATGCCCAAGCGGGCACGATTCGCATCGGCGGGGTGGATATCCAACAGGTGGAACCGGCTGAGCTAATGCGATCTATTTCGGTGGTGTTCCAGGACGTGTATCTGTTTGACGACACGATCCTCAACAACATCCGCATGGCCCAGCCCAATGCCACTGAGGCTGAGGTTACCGCCGCCGCCCAGGCCGCCAACTGCCACGACTTTATTGCCCGGCTGCCCCAGGGCTACGAAACCCGCGTCGGGGAAATTGGCGGCGCCCTCTCTGGAGGCGAACGTCAGCGGATTTCCATCGCCCGCGCCATTCTCAAAGACGCCTCGATCGTGCTGCTGGATGAGCCCACTTCGGCCCTAGATACGGAAAGCGAGGTGGCGGTTCAGCAGGCCATCAATCGCCTAGTTGCGGATAAGACCGTTATCGTGATTGCCCATCGCCTCTCGACGGTGGCGGGGGCTGATTTAATTCTGGTGCTAGAGAACGGCACCATCGTGGAACAGGGCAACCATCGGGAGCTGCTAGAACGGCAGGGACGCTACGCCACCCTATGGACCATCCAACAGCAGTCCAAAGGATGGCGGATTGCGGCTTGATTGACCATGAATCAACGTAAATCGATAACGATTGTTCAGAGTCAGACATCCTTAATTAATAGGAATCTTTGTCATCAATTTTCCCAAAAGGGATTTGAATACTAGGCAGGTGTCCTCTGAGGGACTGGCATTATCTCTGGAGCGATCTCGGCCCTAATGACTCAGACTTTTACAAACCAAGATCTAAACGAACTCTTTTATCAAGCCCATACCCCTAAGTTCGACGGAAATGGAAAGAAGACACCCAGTGCGCTTGAGTTTGTCTGGCCGACGGAAATGGCTTTGGGGTATAACCGTGTCCTGCCGCTGCGCCCAGGGTTACAGATTTGGTACGAAACCATTACGCCCCAAATCAACCTGAATCTGGCAGTCCGTTACCAAGCCTCGGATCCCTTTGGGCTAATTTTTGTCCTAGGTGGGGACTTTCAGACCCATCTTTTTCGGGGAAGAAAGACTCTGGAATTTTGTCCCAAATCTGGGTTCAATATCCTCGGGTACGGCGGCACGGACCGAGCCACGATCGATTACCTTGCGGGGCAAGCCATACAGATTGTTCAGATTGTGATTGAGCCTTGGCTGATGGAACAGTTTGTTGAACGTAACCCCATCAGTCTGCCGATTGAGCTGCATCAAATTCTTCAGGGCGATCGAGCTCGATCCTACGCCCATTTTGGGGAAACCAACCCTGTGATGCAAATGGCACTTCATCAGCTTTGGCATTGCCCCTACCAAGGGTTAACTCAGCAGATTTATCTCGAAGGGAAAGCCCTTGAGCTACTCGCTCTCAAATTAAACCAACTAGATCAGAATCGACCCAAGGAGCTGCCTAAAGCCCTTAAACCCCAGGATATCGACTATATCCATCAAGCCAAGAGCATTCTGCTGCAAGATATTGAGAATCCTCCCTCGTTGATGGAGTTGGCTAGGGCCGTTGGACTGAACGATCACAAGCTTAAGCAAGGATTTCGCCATGTGTTTGGCACCACTGTCTTTGGCTGTTTGCACGACTACCGCATGGAAACAGCGCGACAGATGCTGCAAACCCATGACGTCACCGTCGCTGAGGTTGCCTATGCTGTGGGCTTCTCAAATCGTAGTCATTTTGCCGCTGCCTTCAAGCGGCGGTTTGACATTAACCCCAAGGCCTACCTAATTCAGAATCAGCGCGAGCGATCGCGGTAGGGGCTCCATATTGCTGCAGATCCGATTTTGGGCCAGAAAAATCCGCTAGGGAACCACTTCAAATTCTGAAAATTTCTATGATGTCGCTTGAGTTAGTTGAGAACGGCTCTCAATTGTTGATTCTCACTGATTTTCTGTGTGGCGATGTAGGTGGGGAAGGTGATGAAAGTCTGGATGCAATGGGGAAATGCAGGCGCGATCGCAGGGCTCACGGTTCTGTTGATGACATCAGCTGAGGCAACGCCTCTAGTCGATGACGCGATAGACGAAATCGAAACGCAGGACACTTGGGTCGAGACCGCTGATGCCTTGGCAGGCCCAGTGGAATTAGGGCAAGCAACGGAAATTGCGACGGATGGAAAACAAGAAAATCCAGATGGGGAAACAGATGAAGATGAGGAAAATCAGACCCGTGAGGCAAACGAAACAGATGTAGACGCTGAGGCAGAGGGGACTCTGCGGATTGTGGTGACGGCAGAGAAAACGCCGGAGCCGGTTCAAGATATTCCTATCAGCATTACAGTCTTAGACCAGCAAGAACTGGAAGATGCAGCTATTGACGACTTTGAGGATATTGCCCGCAACACCCCTAACTTTTCTGTCTTTGACGGGTCTGGCAGCCGCTATTTTTACAACTACAGTATCCGGGGGTTGGGTAGCAATAATTTCTTATCCAGGGATGCGGTGAGTTTTTATGTCGATGATGTTCCCTACGATTATGGCGGGTTTATCGGTCTGGATTTATACGACTTAGAGCGGGTTGAAATTCTGCGGGGACCCCAAAGCACGCTCTATGGTCGGAGCGCGTTTTCAGGTGTGGTTAATGTCGTCACGCAACCGCCAACAAATGACTATGAGTTTGGGACAACAGTCCAATACGGCAATTTTGATGATTTCGAGGTTCAAGGCAATGTCAGTGGACCGCTGATCGATGATGAGCTGTTCTTCCGCTTATCCGGTAGTTATGACTCGCGGGATGGCTATTTTAATAACACTTTTCTAAATGAGGACTTTGCAAGTTCATCCAGTGGTAATGGTCGGTTACAGTTGCGTTGGTTACCTCAAGAAGATTGGGATATCACCCTGAGCGGCGCTTTTTCGGCCATCAGCGAGGATGGCGTTCCCATTGTCCCCATTGACGGTGATCCCTTTACTGTGGGCCTGAATGCGGGTGGATTTGCAGAGCTCAACACGAATAGCCAGTCTTTACGCATTGCTTATACCCAGCCTGATTTTCGGGTAACTTCGGTCAGTGCTCGACGTTATTCAAGGGCCAATCAAGCCGCTGATTTTGACGGTAGCTCGGTTGATTTAGGCTTATTTAGCAGCGATTTTGACTCGACCGTATTTACCCAAGAAGTCCGAGTGCAGTCCCCAGAAAATGCAGATCGCTGGCAATGGACAATCGGGGGCTATTTTGAGTCACGACAGTTCAATACACAAAACGATGGGCTCAATTTTGGGGCAGATGCGTTGGGGGTTTTTGGGCTACCCCCAGAAAGCAGCAACTTGAGAAGCAGTGATAGCAATGAGCGCTTTTGGGCGATTTTTAGTCAAGCCAGCTACCCGCTAACAGAGTCCCTCACCCTTACCGCAGGGCTACGTTACGAAAATTTCAGCAGCACGCTCAATAATTTGACGCAGCGTCTGGCCATTCCAGGTTTACCCGCTCAGACACTGGCTTCATTTGACAATGTCAATACAAACGGCGGCGTCTGGTTACCCCGATTGGCCGCAGAATATCGCTTTAATCCTGACGTCATGGTGTACGGCAGCATTGCTAGGGGCTATCGACCAGGGGGTGTCAACTATCGAGCCAGCAACCTCGCAACCCTTACCTTTGACCCAGAACAGGGCTGGAATTTTGAACTGGGAGCCAAGTCGACTTGGTTTGACGATCGGCTTGGGGTCAACCTATCCGTTTTTCACAATATTGTCGATAACTATCAAGTCCAGATTCCTGGTCCCTTAATTACCGTCAACGAAATCGCCAATGCCGATGCCAGTATCACCGGGGTTGAGTTAGAGGTACGGGCCACCCCCCTAGAAGGGTTGGATATTATTGCTGGATTTGGCTATCTTGATGCCGAGTTCTCTGACTTTACCAACCCATTCAACGGCGATAACTTTACCGGCAATCGTCTGCCTCTGGCACCCGAGTTTACTTACAATCTGGCGGTCCAATATCGCAGCGCGATCGGTCTATTGGGGCGGGTCGAGTTACAAGGCACAGGCTTTACTGCCTTTGATGAATCAAACACCTTTAGTCAGGGTGCTTATGCGGTGGTGAATGCCCGCTTGGGATACGAGTTTGACAATACCGGCATTTATTTCTCTGCTAACAATATCTTTGATACTCGGTATCTTACTCAGGGGGCTGATGGTTTTGGCGGTGGACAGATTGGGCAATATGGCTCTCCCGCAACGTTTGGATTCCAAATTAGAAGTCGATTTTAGACCTCAGGTCAGCCAGGGAATCAGCGCCCAGGTTTTGGCTCGATAGTCGATGTACTGTCGGCCAAAAGCCTTACATAGATACGACCCCAACCCCTAACCAGCGGCTCCATTGGGGCCATGGCAAGGCAGCCCAATTCAACAGGGCTGGGGTAAAGCAACATATCAATAAAGTCAGAATCAACGGCAGTGAGCAGAGCAAACGCAGCGCCATCACCCAGGGCGCTTCGCTCATTCGCGTGAGTCCTGGGTTTCGGCGTCGTGCCCGATAGCGATAGGTGGCAGAAATTGAGAGCGTGGCCACCAAAATGATCACAAAGCAAGCGTGGAGGATCATAATCGTCCCGTTTATTGTTGGGGCTCTTGCCTAGATCTTTCATCAATCACAAGGGGACTCTCGACTATGACACTGCCGCCTTGACCATTGGTATCGAACTCCCAACTCATTGCGGCTTCCAGTACTGCTTGGTCTAGCGATGCATTACCACTAGACTGAATGATCTCTACCCCCGTTACAGAGCCTTGGGCATCAAATTCGACCCTTACGCGCACAGTGCCTTCAGTGCTCCCGTCCGAGGCAGATTCAGGATCGCTATAGTCTGGGCAGTGTCGACAGCTAATCGAATTAACTCGTGAGGCTGGTGCGATGTTAAGAACAATACCTATTTCATCCTGATTGACGATCACCGTGGGCGTCCTAGCGCTGCCTACAATTCGAATTCGGACGCTATTAGCATCAAGCGGCTGAACCGAAATTGAGTCAACGCCATCAGTGGGGGCATCTTGAAAAAAAGCGCGCCCTTCGGCTAGCTGCGTGACCAGCAGATCCAGCACAACTGTATTGCCAAAGCGGGTTCGCAACACCGTGACCTGATCTGCCTGTTCAAGCTCTAGACCAACGATCAGGCCACTATCTGCTGCTGAAGTCTCGACATCGGTAATCTGTCTGACTTGGGCGAGGGCAGGGGAGATGAAAAACGGGCTCAGCGCCGCGATGATCAAGGACTGGCCCAAGAGGGCGATCGCCCCAACCGCTGTTAAGCCTAAGAAACGTTTCTGCATCGGGTTAGGTCTGTTAGCACTAATCTCTATGGGGCAGTATGCTTCAGCAATCTTAAGCATCGAGTCGAGGACTCCAAGCTGAGTCCCAAGTTCCTTGCTGTAGGCTGCCTACAGACTAACCGCACGACTTTACCGAGCCAACCGCAAAGTTGAAACAAAAAAGAGTTGGCCGCGCAAGCATCCGATACCTAATGCCTCAAAGTCCCTCTGATGAGGGACTTTGAGGTTCAAGCCTGATTGAGACTGCAGATGCGTTATCGATCAGCGCTTTCCGACGCTAAAAGTCGATCGTATAGCGCAGGCTTAAAGTCCGTCCTGTAGCCGGTAGAAAGACATCACCGCCGCGGATTTGCTGTCTGATAGTGGCATACTGCTCATTAAATAGATTGCCAATTCCTACCGATAGCTCTCCTGGCCCCACAGCGATGCGGCTAGTAAAGTCTACAACCACATAGCCCACGGAAGGATTGAGTGGATTAATGCCTTGAATATCCACAGGACTGGGGCTACGGGTGCCAATCCACAGTAAATCCAAGCGATTGGTCCAGCCAGGGGCTGTGTCATTTTCCACATACATTCCGATCTTAACGGGTTGAATTTCTAGTAGGCTGAGGCTCTCAAAGGTGCCGTCATTGTCAGCGTCATTCTCCCCTTCATTCCAGCTAAACAGCCCCCCCAGCCGCCAGTCATTGCTAGGTTGCCAGTCGAGAGTGGCCTCTACACCGTAATTACGTTGGGGAGCTCGCTGTACCGCAACCGTATTTGCCAATGCATTAAACGTTAAGCTGCTGCCGAGATCAGACTCGTTGTAAAAGAGGGCGAGTGTACCTTGCACCTGCTCAAAATCGGCTCGAACGCCGATTTCATAGTTATCAACTTTTTGGGGCTGGATCTCTAAGCCGTTACTGAAATCAAACCCCGAATTGACTTGGGCTAGGGTGAGACCAATATTGGGAATGGAAAACCCTTGGGCAAAATTAGCGAATAAGCCAACTTCTGGGATGGGTCGGTATAGCAGTCCCAAGTTGAACGCAACATCGTCAAAGTTAGTGTTGCCCCCCTGGCGTTCCGGAGGATTCACGATAAAAGGGGGCAGGGTTGGAGGAATTGGAAAGGCTAACTGCGCATCCTCAACGGACAAGTCGATATTCTCGTAACGAACGCCGCCGCTAATCTGCCACTGGTCATTGATATCCCAACTGCCCTGGGCAAACAGCCCTAGGCTGTTGAGCCGGTATGACGGGTCGCTTTCTAAACTGCGGTTCGTGACATTGACAGCGCCGGTTGCATCCAGGGCAGTGGGGTCAATTTCCAGCAAAGGGCTATCAGTATCACTTTGTGAGTAGTCGGCTCCCCACAACAGGTTGGCCGATTCCCCCAGGGGCGTATCAATCTGTAAGCGTCCGCCAAACTCTGTATCGACCTGGCTGGTTTGCCAGATCGCTGGCCATGTTGGCAGGATTGCCAATAGCGGTACGGTTCCAAAAACTGGAACGGTTATGGTCTGATTCCTCAAATCCGTGAAGATGCCCGTCACCTCACTATTACGGTAGTAGAGCTGAGTACTCAGCTCAGACCCCAGCACGTCAGCGTGGGTGTAGGTTAGATCAACCACATGGCTGGTCCCACCAGGGGGCTGTTCATAATTGGTGTCAAAAAAGATAGACCGAAGAAACTCTGCGTCAGCAGGCAGGTTGGGGTCAGTAATGTAGTCTTCGCTGTCGTCAAAGGTATAGAAGTTATAGGAAACTGCCAAGCGCTGCTGCTCATCCAAGTTGAAGCCCAGCTTGGCCAACAGGTTGAAGCGATCGGTTTGGTTAAGGCCATTAGACGGGATCCGACCACCGCCTGCATCGAACTGGCCTTGGGTATCGTCATAGGAGAGGGAGATTAGGCCATCGGTCCTTTCATCAGCCGCCGACACGCCAAAATTGACGGCATAGCCAAAGCGATCGCCCTCACCAGAGGAGAGACTCGTATCGCCTCGGACGCCCAGGTTGTAGGCGACGGTTCCAGGTTCAGGGATGCGGGTAATGATATTGACGACCCCGCCAGTGCCACCGTCACCATAAATTGCACTGGGTCCCCGCAGCACCTCAATGCGCTCGATTTGAGCTGGATCAATCCGATTAAAGCTATTGGCGAAGCGATCGTTGTTGGGAGTTTGAGGCACACCATCAATCAGTACCACGACGGGACGACCCCGCAGCCCCCCACGAACAGGCGTTTCATTGGTTTGAGACGGAGCAAAAAAACCTGGCACCAGCCGCCCCAAGATATCAGCCAGGCCATCGCCAAAGACTTGCCGCTGCTCAATATCCTCTCGGGTGATCACGGTGACTGAGCGAGGTATGTCTAAGACGTTTTCTTCAGTACGGGTCGCCGTGACCACCACTTGAATGGAATCGGACTCTGCTGATGCTAAAGCCATCCCCGGCGTCACCCCCAGCACCAAGTTATTGGCCACGCTGCTCACCTGCACCTCCGGCGGGGCATCAGTCCCGGTAATGGCCACCTGCACTCCGCCCTCCGGCAGATTCGATACCTGCACCAGGGCAATGCCTTCAGCGGGGGCAAACTGTTCAGCCGCCGCCGCATCGATCAGTGTCAGAGTCGCATTTGGGATTTCAGTCACCAAGGCATTGCCAACCACCCGTGACGTTCCGGCTGACAGGGGTTGGTCAGAGATTAGCTCAACATTGAGTCCTGCTGGCGTGACCGTAATCTGCACATCACTAATGGCGGCGGCGCTGGCCTGGGCGATGGGGGCTTGTGCGGTATCAGCGGCGGGAATTGCGGTTGGGCGATCGGCGTTATCTGCAAAGCTGCCATCCACTAGGCGATGATCTGCAACCCCCAGCTCCTGAGGCTCATCGAGTGAGAGGTCCTCAGCTGTTTCAGAATAGGGGTGATCTACAGCGGAGTCTTCGATGCTGGCTTGGGCCAAGGCGGGATCAGCCGCCAGGGTAGCAACAACAGCAATCAGGGCACTATGGCTTAGCCACTTCACTCGGGTTGTCATAATTCCTCACACCTTAAAACAGCACCAAAAAAGTCGAGCTCCCTTGGGCACAATCAACAAAATTAGGCCCGCGTATTGGCCATTAGGCCCTTACCCACACGAGCTTTAGTTGAGAATTGTTGGTGATAATGATGGTAAGGGAATCGTCTACCCAATTTGGCCGATAGGTGTGCTCTATCGGGACTAATGTGTGTCCCAGCGGGACTTTTTTAGTTAAAAGGCAGCTCAAGCGGTTGATGAAAGTCATTTCATGACTGCTTATCTTGAGTGGATCTGTTCCAAGCAGTTTTCAACATCCACTAAAACTTGATGCGCGGCCAAAATGCTACGACCTGAGCCCCAGACATCTGCAGCCACTTCACAAACGGCCCCCTGCTGAACCGCCTTTAGTCGAGACCAGATCGGGTGGTTGATAAATTCTGATTTGTCTGCGGTTTCCCATTCAGGGCTATGAAGCAGAAAAATAATATCTCCGTCAGGCCCCTCTAAATCTTCGTTAGAGAGCCTTACAAAGAACTGAGCATCGTTCGCTTGAACGGTATTGCGAGCAAAGCCAAGCTCCTGCAAGATTGACCCAGAAAAGCTTGTGGGCGTATGGGCCACCAGCCCTTCTGGGATGGTCGTCAAGACAGATACAGTGATGTTTTCTGGAGCGGGCTCGACAGCATTTATCAGATCTGTCGCTGTCTGTTGATAGTCCGTCAAAAGCTGCTCGGCCTGCTCAGATTCACCCAGGGCCGTTGCAAACAGGCGAAAGTTATTTTTCCAGTCCCAGTCGCGGCCTGCCCCCTCAGTAAAAACTGTCGGGGCAATTTGTGAGAGACGAGGATATATCTGCTCGGAGATACTCTTGGCCCCCAAAATCAAGTCCGGCTTTAGGCGCAGAATCGCCTCTAGATTGGGCTGATTGTATTGCCCCACCACTTCGATATCACTCACCCTATCCTCTAAATACCCAGGCGGAGCACCGTAGCGAATCGTGCCTACAGGCTCAATACCCAGGGCTATCGCTGCATCGAGCGGGGTCGTGTCGATCACTACCACCCGCTCGGGGCGGACGGGAACTAGGGTTGTCCCCATTGCATGCCCCACCGTTTGGGTGGGCACATCAGATTCCGGTAGTGTGGCTGGTTGAGATTGGCAACCCCCCAAGACAATGGCAATTGCCAATCCCATTAGGCCACGGTAAGCAGCAAAATTGCCCATAGCGACTGCTAAAAATCAATCGAATAGCGCAGGCTTAAAGTCCGCCCTTGGTTTTGAACCACCTGAACGACGCCACCACGATTCTCTTGTCGAGGCGTGATGTATTGGGTATTGAACAGATTGCCAATGCCCAGCGTCAACTCACCGACCCCCAACTGAAGACTGCTAGAGAAATCGACAATGGTATAGCCGCCAACGGACGTAACAAAGCTATTAACATCATTGCGGACACTGACCAGCGACAAATCTAGACGATTTGTCCACCCTGGCGTAGTGTCATTTTCAACGTAAAAGCCAAACTTTTGAGGCTGAATTTCCAAGTGACTCAACCGCTCAAATTCACCATCATTGTTAACGTCATTTTCACCGTCATTCCAGCTGTACAAAGCGCCTAGCCGCCAGCTGTCCGTGGGCTGCCAGTCAAGGGTGGCTTCAAAGCCATAGTTGCGCTGAGGTGCTCGCTCGACCACACCAAAGCCATTGGCATCAATGGTAATGGCGCTGCCCAAATCAGATTCGTTGTAAAAGCCAGTAAGTGTTCCCTGAACTTGATCGAGATCGACCCGAATACCCACTTCGTAATTGTCTACCTTTTGGGGCTCGGGCGATAAATTGGAAGCACCGGCAACCGTACCGCCCCCAGCGGCTAGGGCAGCGCCAATATTTGGAATGGAAAATCCTTGAGCAAAGCTAGTAAACAGGCCAACTTCTGGAATGGGGCGGTAAAGCAGACCTATATTGAATGACACGTCATCAAAGCTAGCGTCACCCCCCAGCCGCTCCCTGGGAAGAGCGAATACAAAAGCGAGCTGATAATCTTGAGCCGATAAATCTACATTTTCATAGCGGAGACCGCCGCTAATCTGAAACTGCTCAGTAATATCCCAGGTGGCCTGAGCAAAGATGCCTAGGCTATCCAAGGTATAGGCGGGAAAGCGATCTAGGCTAGTGTCAACCACGGATGCAACCCCGGTCGCACTCGCATCATCATTATTGACGAGTAGGGGTGAGGCCGTCTCATTTCGCGTGTAGTCAACCCCCCACAGCAGACTGGCTGATTCTCCCAGATCGGTGTCGAGCTGCAGCCGTCCGCCCCACTCCTTGTCGTTCAGGCTCGTTTGCCACACTCGCGGAAATGTGGCGAGCGGAAAACCAGCCCCTAAATCCGTAAAAATATCAACCAGCTCAGTATCGCGATAGTAAAGCTGAAGCGCGAGCTGGGAGTTGAGGATGTCAGCATGGCTATAGGCCAGGCTGACAACACTATTGGTCTGGCCGGGTGGTCGCTCATAGGTCGCGTCCACACGCAGTGGTTGCCCAAACACAGCACCGGGCGCTGTAGTGGGGTCAGTAATGAAATTTGTTTCTCTCCCCAGGTTGAAATAGCTGTAGGTAAACGCTAAGCGCTGCTGTTCGTCAAAGTTATACCCCAACTTGGCTAGCAGACCCAGACGATTGCTATCGGCGATGCTGTTAGGTGCAAGGCGGTTGCCCCCGGCATCGAACTGGGAAGAGACGGATTCATAGGACAGAGACAGGAGTCCGTCGGCCTGTTCATCTGACGCCGACACCCCAATTTCGACCTCATAACCAAAGTCATCGCCTTCTCTTGAGGTCAAGCTCGTATCAAAGCCGGCGCTGACGTTGTACGCGAACGTCGCCTCAGTGGGCCGACGAGTAATGATATTCACAACGCCGCCCGTGCCGCCATCTCCATAAATCGCGCTGGGGCCGCGCAGCACCTCAATCCGCTCAATCTGCCGGGGGTCAATAACGCTTAAGTCTCTCTGAAAGCCGTTGTTATTGGGCGTCTGGGGAATGCCATCAATGAGTACAACAAACGGGCGACCGCGAAGTCGCAGCCCTAAGGTGCTGTCTTCACCGGTCGGGGGCGATATACCTGGCACTAAGCGCCCCAAGATATCACCCAAAGTGGTATTGGTTAGCAGCGCCTGATCAATTTGCTCACGGTCAATTACCGTGACCGAACGGGGCACGTCCTGTACATTCTCTTCGGTTCGGGTGGCCGTGACCACCACTTGAATGGCGTCAGACTCTGCTGCCGCCAAAGCCACCCCCGGCGTCACCCCCAGCACCAAATTATTGGCCACGGTGCTCACCTGCACCTCTGGCGGTGCATCGGTGCCGGTAATGGCCACCTGCACCCCACCCTCGGGTAGGCTCGATACTTGCACCAGGGCAATGCCTTCGGTAGGGGCAAACTGTTCGGCCGCAGTCGCATCAGTCAACGCCAGAGTTGCATTGGGGATTTCGGTGACCAGGGCATTGCCCACAATCTGCGACGGCCCGGCTGACAGGGGCTGATCAGAGATCAGCTCAACATTGAGCCCTGCTGGCGTGACCGTAATTTGCACATCGCTAATGGCGGCCGTACTGGCCTGGGCAATGGGGGTCTCTGGCTGAGCAACAGCAGGACCTTCGGCTAGGCTGTCGGCGTTGCCCACTGGGGAAACCACATCGGCTGGCTGCAAAAAAGCTGAGCTTTCAGAATAGTTCTCATCTGTGGCAATGATTGTCCTTTGCGATGGTTGCGGTGTTTCGGAGGCAGAATCATCAACAACTGCCACAGGCTCAGAGCGGGCGCGGTCTGTGGGGTCTGCGATGCTGGTTTGGGCTGGGGCGGGATAAGCCACCAGGGTAGCAACGGCAGCAATCAGGGCACTATGGCTTAGCCACTTCACTCGAGTCGTCATAATTCCTCACACCTCAAATCTTCACACCTCAAATCAACGCCAAAAAAGTCGAGCTTCCTTGGACGTGATTAACGAAATTAAGCACGCATAGTGGCCGCTAGGCCCTTACCAATGCAGGCTGTAATTAAGAATTGTTCCTAATGCTAAGGGGTTTCCCGGCCCAATTTGGGCATCGGATGTGCTTTAAAGGGTCAATTGTGTTTCCCAGCGGGACTATTAAAGCGACTTGTGTGATTAACGGCGTCTATACAGTGGGTCTACGCCTGTTTTTGCTGACCGTTTATCATTGCTTGGCTCGCTGCCTTGAGATAATTGCTAGGTGCCGCCTGAAATTTTTTCTTAAAAGCAGCGACAAAGGAACTACGGCTGGCATAGCCGACCCAGCGCGCCGTTTCCTGAATGTTGAGTTGTCCCGTTTGCAGTAATTTCCGCGCCTGCTCCAGGCGCTGGTCTTGCAAATAGCCAAAAACGGTGGCGTGAAACAGTTGCTGGAATCCCTGCTTAAGTTTGCGTTCGTTGAGGTGAACCCGCTTGGCCAATTCTGGCAACGATGGGGGGCTGGCCATATTTTGAATCAGGAGATCTCGGGCCTGATAAATGCGATCAATGTCTGCGGCGGCTAGGGATTGGTTGGGGGCGGCGGCGGGGGTGAGCATTTGGTTGAAATACAATGCCAGCAACTCTAGGACTTTGCCCTCTAGGTAGAGCTGACGGGTAATGCCCTGATAAGGCCACTGCAAGATTTGCTGCAAAATTTGATGCTGAGCAGGGGGAATGCGACTGGGGCGATATAGCAGTGCCTCTTGAGGATATTGAATGGCATGGCGCAGGTCGGCGGGTAGCTCATCTAGGAGATCGCTGAGCAGGGGCATCAGCTCTGGCGAAATCCGGATTCTGACCACGTGAATATGCTGCCCTGTCGGATATTCTTCGGTTTCAGCAGTGCCCGGCAAACAGTGCAAATAGCTGTGGCCCGCCACTTCCTGCTGCGGTGCTTCTAAGCCAGCATTGTCTACGTGACTGCCCCCTTCTAAATAAAAGATCAGGGTTAAGGGCAGAGGGCGACCATGTTGAAAGCTGTGGCGATGGATGCGGCTGAGGCGATAGCTAAGCACCTCTAGCACTAAGCCTGGCCGCAGCAGAATACCTCGCCCATAGCCGGAACCCAGCGGAGATGGCACCTGCCAAAAGACTTCAGGCCCCTCTTGATATTGAGTGAGGGTGCCGTTGGTCAAACATTCGGCAATAATGGCCTTGCATTCAGCATGGGTAACGATTTGCGCCATCTAATGCACTGTAGACCTAACCGGCATTTTTGAGATAGTGGCTGGGGGTCGCCTGAAACTTTTTCTTAAAAGCGGCCACAAACGCACTACGGCTGGCATAACCCACCCAGCGGGCTGTCTCTTGAATGTTGAGTTGCCCTGTTTGCAGCAACTTTTGAGCTTGCTCCATGCGCTGATCTTGCAAATAGCCAAAAACAGTGGTGTTAAACACCTGATGAAACCCCTGCTTAAGCTTGCGCTCGTTGAGGTGGACCTGTTTGGCCAGTTCTGACAGTGACGGTGGGCTGGCCATGTTTTGAATCAGAATGTCTCGGGCCTGATAAACCCGATCCAGGTCTGGGGCCAACAGAGATTTATGTGAAGCCGCAGCGGGAGTGAGCATTTGGTTGAAATGCAGGGCCAACAACTCTAAAACCTTGCCCTCTAAATACAACTGGCGAGTGATGCCTTGGTAGGGCCATTGCAAGATCTGCTGCAAAATGTGCTGCTGAGCTGGAGTAATGGTGGAGGCATAATATACAAGCGCCTGTTCTGGCTGCTCAATCGCCGTTCTGATGTTGGAAGGCAACTCGTGAAGGCGATCGCTTAGCGCTGGCATCAATTCTGGTGAAATGCGAATTCTCACCGTACAAATATGCTGTCCTGCTGGATACTCTTCAATTTCTCTAGTGTTGGGCAAGCAGTAAAAGTAGCTTTTACCCGCTACTTCTTCTTGAGTGATTTTCAAGCCGGTATTGTCCACCCGGATACCGCCCGCTAGATAAAAGGCCAAGATCAACGGCATTTTTCGTTGATGTTGGCCTTTATATGTATGGGTTTGGCGCTTCTTATAGTCCCCGATATCGAGTGCCAAACCCGGTCGTAGTTCCATGGTTCGGCCATAACCCCGACCTAGGACAGTAGGCATTTGGCCAAAATATTCCGAACCGGCTGCATATTCAGTCAGCTCACCCATGGCTCGGCATTCAGCCATAATGGCGTTAATTTCAGTGCCTCCTAGCGTTTTAGCCATTTACTCGTCCGTTGCCTCCTCTGCTGCCAGAATCTCCTGAACCGTACTGAGGTTTTCTTGGGCAGCGGTGTAGTCAGGGTCGATCGCTAGGGCCTGCTCGTAAGCGGTGATCGCCTCTTCATAGCGCCCTAAATTGGCTAGGGCGGTGCCCAGGTGGTTGTAGGCTTCGAGATAGTCGGGGCTGAGTTCGATGGCGCGCTGATAGGCTAAAGCAGCTTCTTCACCCGTCAATAAATTGCCGAGATTGTTGTAAACCTCCGCCAGGCTGGGATCGATCTCTAGGGCCGCTTGATAAGCCGCGATCGCCGCTTCGTAAGCCTCCTGTTGGGCCAGCACCACGCCCAAATTGTTGTAAATAATGGCGCTATCAGGGTCGAGTTCAATAGCCTGCTGGTAGGCTGCTGCCGACCCTGCTAAATCTCCTAAGAAATAGAGTGTTGCCCCCAAATTATTGTGGGCATCAGGGTTATCCGGCTGCAGCTCAATCAGTTGCCGCCAAGCCGCTGCCGCTGCCTCATAGTCTCCGGCCCGATAGGCCTCGATACCCTCCTGAGCCACTGCTTGGGCCGATTGAGCCAGAGCAGGCAATGTCTGTGCGGGCAAAAACAAAAGCCCTAATAGCAACCAGCGGGCAAGTCGCGTCGCGTTCATTCGTAATATTGCCAAAGGATACGGCCCTTTAACTCTAGCACTGATGAGAATTCTTCCTAATTAGGTGATTTCTGGAAAAGAAGATACCGCTTAGGCTGGCCGAATGAGAATATCCCATTTGGGTAAGAGGGGGTTTCGTTCCAATCGCTTCTCAACCAGCTTCATAGCCTTTTTGGAGAGAGAAACTCCTCTGCTGTAAACCTTCTGACACAAGTAGACGAGCGGATGAATACCTTTCCAAGTCATGGTCTGAGCCCAGCCCAGCATCGTTTCAACGTTGATGAGTTGGGTTCCATTCCAGTGCTGCTCCAGAATGCCCCAACAGCGCTCAATGGGATTGTATTTACTGTGATAGGGCGGATAGTACAGTAATTGAATCGAGGCTCCAGTGAGGTCCGCAAAAGCCACCATCCGCTTCAGAAACTGAGTGCGTACCCCACTATTCTCGGGACCGTTATCGACTTTAATTTGGATGAGTTCGGTCGCTTTCTGCTGTTTAGGGCAAAGGCTCTGCCACCACTGCTGAAGGCTATCAACAACAAAATCACTGGTTTTACGGGAACAGCCAAAGTTCAGATACAACTGCCCACTATCCTCATCAACAATGCCGAAGGGGATGTAGGTTTCCTCGCAACCCATATCGTGGTCATTAGCTTTGTTGTCGCCACGGGTCTTGCCTCCACGAGAATACGCGCCGATGTTGACAGTTGCTTTGGCATCAATGCTCAAGCGTTTGCTCTGTTTTGCTTCACTGCCGACGTCTTTGGCTTGGATATTGTTAAAGATAGCGTCGGTTTCGGGGAGTTTTTTTGCGGCTTGGCTTTGACGACTTTGCGCAGGCGATAGCCCATTCGGTTTAGAACTGAGGCCATCGTGCTGGCAGAGGGTAATTGTTCATCGCTGAATCCTTCAGCACTCAATTGACGTAGAGCTGCGGAAGCCGTCAGACGCGTATAGCCCAGGGTGGTGCGAAAGGTTGGGTCTTGTTGAGCCTTGGCCTCTGCCAACTGTCGGAGGACAGCGGCGGCTTCTGGCTGAAGCTCTTCCCAGCATTTGACACCGCCATAGAGGGACTGTGCGCCAACACAGGTGAGTCCACTACGGTGTTCGGCTAATCCTAAAGCCACACTTTTTCTGCTCCAGCCGAATACACTCTCTGTTAAGCGTGGACTGCCTTGGCAATATTTGAGTGAAATCGCGGCCTGAAAGGCTCGACGTTTGATGCCACAAATCTTGGATGCTGCCAGACGCAAATCAGCAATATGACAAGGGGATAAGTCTCTATGAGGCGGCGATAACTCCATAACGCTGCTCCTAGCTAATTCCAGTCGAGGCTAGCATGACTGGAAACGGTACTTTAGCTCTCGGAAATCACCTTAAGAAGGCCGTAAGACGCTTGGTCGCTATTGGTCTTTTAAATTTAAGCCTGTCTCTGAGAGAGGCTCCATCCAGCGTCAGAGCCTTGGCTAGGGTGTTGATGGGTATCGGTCAATCGCCCTCAGTTGCGGCACCCAAAAACCAGCAATGCCGATCAACAGCATGGCGACAGCGCAGATCGTGTAGAGAATCGCCATGCCAGCCCCCGGTCCACTGCCCAATATAGGACTGAGCCCATGCACCCAAACCCCACCCGGAGCCATGGCCGGTTCTAAGACGCGATCCGCTAGGGGGCCTGCCAGCAGCACTGCGATCGCGCTGGCCCCTTGATTCACCAGGGACTTGGCCGCAAAGACGCGCCCTTGAATATCCGACGAGATTTTGTCCATCCACAGGGCGCTGCGACAACTGCCCAGGAGCGGAAAGTTTAGGGATGAGCAGAGCTGAGCGGGTATCCAAATGGCCGTAGATCGCCCCAAGCCAAACACCATTTTGCTTAGCCCGGCCCCAATGTAGCCCCCTAACAAACCATAAATGCGCTGCTTAGGTCCGCCCCAGACGCTGAGCAGTACCGCCCCGGCCACACCCCCCACCCCGGCTGCGGCAGAAACACTGGCGATCGCCAAGGAATTACCGTCGGTGCGGGCCAAAACCATCGGACTTTGTAAGGACCCACCCAGGTCGTGGGCAAAGGTGAACAGCACCGTAAACAGCAAAAGGACTCTGAGGCTGGGCTGCTGCCACACATAGCGAAAGCCAAAGGTGAGGCGACGGCCCCAGCCCTCTGATTGCTCTAATTGAGACTTAGCCTTGACCTGAGGCTGGGGAATTGGCGCGATCAGCAGGGTGACAAAGGCGATCGCAAAGGTAACCAAATCAATCGCTACAATCCCCGAGAGCTCAATGACCGGGTACAAAACGCCCGCTAACGCCGGACCGACAATATTAGAGCCGTAATGGACGATCGCACCCATGCTGCTGGCACGGGTATACTGCTGCTTTGGCACCATCAGGGACACAGAAGACTGATAGGCCAAGATTTGAATCTGGCTAAAGCCCGCCACCAGCATGGCAATCAAATACAAGTGCCAAATTTGGAGCTGCTGGCTGAAATATAAGACCCCAATAATTAATGTGGCGATCGCCGTAACGGCATCCCCGAGCAGCATCAGGGTTTTACGGTTGAACCGATCCACAATCATGCCTGCAAATAGGGTCATGGGAATTTGCGGCAGTTGAAAAAACAGACCCACGAGGGTCAAAGCCGTAGCGGAACCAGTAACATCCCAAGCCCATAGAGTCAGGGCAAAAAAGGTCATGGTGCTACCAATGGCTGAGACCAGTTGGCCAAACCAAATCAGCGTAAAGGTGCGCATGGGCTAAATTACTTGCATTGGGGCAGGGCTGCTTGCTGTGCAGTCCTCAGCCACAGTACGGAACTCCCTGATCTGTGAATAGGGGTTTTGAGCCCCAAACGCATTTTTCGAAGCGTTCTGCTACCGCCTTGAAGATCGATTAGCCAATCACTCAGGCAAGCACAACTGCAGTATTCGCAAACCATCATCCATACCTGCTTAGCTTTTAAAAGAGGCCATATACAAAAAGCGAACAGGTCAACCTAGTGCTCATTAAGCTTAAATCAGGGATTTGGAGACAATAGTAAAAATTAAATTCAGATCTTTACTAATCAAGGCTCGTGAAGATCAAATCTTTACTAATCAAGGCTCGTGAAGATCAAAATGTGTTCTTAAAGTGAGATAATAAGTTCTGAAAACTTGAATTTAGGTTTGGCTGATCACAGCTTTTGGAAGATTGTTTTATTGCAGATTCACTCTCGTATATACGCCTTGAAAAAGGTTGTCATCACGTTCAATGAAATCTAAAAAATGGTTGGGTTTACTCTTGTTTCTTGTGGGGTTTTGTATTGCGTGTACGCCACAGCTTGCGCCTCCCGAATCTTTACCTAATGGAGCTGAATCGGTAAGGCAGATTCAGCATGCAATGGGGACAACTCAAGTCGCAAAGGACTCTAGTCGCGTGGTCATATTGACCAATGAAGGCACCGATATGGCCTTGGCTTTGGGGGTAACTCCCGTTGGTGCTGTTCGTTCTTGGTCAGGGGATCCGTATTATGACTACATTGCCGCAGAAATGACTGGAGTAGAGATGGTCGGCAATGAGTTACAGCCCAATCTAGAGAAAATCGCTGCGCTCAAGCCTGACCTGATTTTGGGCAGTAAAGTTCGCCACAAAGGAATTTACCGAAAGCTAAGGGCGATCGCGCCTACTGTTTTTTCCGAAACTCTCGGTGTGACTTGGAAGGATAACCTAAAACTATATTCGGAAGCTCTAGGTCACTCTGAACAGGCTGAAGTTCTTCTGGCTGAATGGGATGCCAGAGTCGCCGACTTTCAAGAGCGACTGGGTGATCAGAACATTGAGGTTTCCCTAGTGCGGTTTATGCCGGGGGCTGCCCGTGTTTATTACAAAGACTCTTTTCCTGGACAAATTGTGAATGAGGTAGGTCTAGCACGCCCTGAAGAGCAGGATAGAAATGGATTCGCTCAGCAGGTTTCCCTGGAACAGATTTCGGCGATGGATGGTGATGCCATATTTTATTTTGTTTTTGGTGGTTCTCAAGGTGAACAGCAACCACTGGAGACGGTTTCTCAACCCTGGTTAGATCAGCCTCTTTGGCAACGACTCAGTGCAGTGCAGACAGGTAAGGTTTATGCAGTCGATGATGCGATTTGGACATCTTCTAGTGGAATCAAAGCTGCGAACCTAATGCTGGATGATTTGTACATTCACCTTAATTTATAAGGCTAGAATTTTCTCCTTGTAAGCGTCATAATTGCTGTTCTTTTCGAGGCAATGTGTGCCTCGAAAAGAACAGGTTTCTAGACAGATTTATGAAGTTTTCAAAGAGCAAAAATAGACCTGCAACCTTTGCTCTGAGATAGAGAAATATAGCTCACCAATCAAGCAGTACTGAGCGTGAGCAGATGATTACCATCGGTAGGTATAGCCAATCGTAATTGTTCGCCCTTCCGCCGCAGAATATCTGATGTCAGATGCCTCAGTTTGTAACTGAGAAATAATCGGGAAGTAATCGGTATCCAACAGATTTCGCACCCCAATTTCTAACGTGCCACCCCAGAGATCAACGCTACTGATGTAGTCAAACGTGATGTAGCTGCTGATCGACTCTTCATTCAGCTCTGTTGTGCGATCTCGACTCCCTGAAAATAGCGTCTGCAGACGGTTACGCCAGCCCGGTGTGGTTTGATTTTCCACATAGGCCGTGATCTTGATTGGGGCAATGCGAGCACCGGTCAACGGTGAAAATGTGCCATCTAGATTGGTGTCCGTTGCACCATCCTGCCAGGTGAACGTGCCGCCTAAAGACCAATCATCATTGAGTAAGGCATTCACAGTGGCTTCCACACCATAAACCTGCTCTGGAGCTCGGATGATCTCAAGATTATTTCCAAAGGTGGTTCCCAGGTCTGACCAGTTGTAAAACCCTGCTAGAGATGCCTGGATAGAAGCCCACTCACCCCGAATACCAATTTCGTAATGGTCAATCCTCTGCCCTTCTGGTCGTAAAGATTCTACGGGTAGGGAAACAGGTGAGTCTCGCAATACTCGGCCCACATCGGCCAGGGAGAAGCCTTGGGCAAAGTTGGCAAAGACATTGACGTTATCGGTAATGTCAAAAACGCCCCCGATGTTAAACAGCGTCTCGTTGTAGGCCAGTTCACCCCCAATAATATTTGCGCCCGCTACCAGGGTCGTAAAATCATCTACGTTCACGCCGATACGCTCATGGCGCACCCCGCCGATCACCCTAAATTGGTCGCTGACCTCCCAATTGGCCTGAGCAAATAGTCCCAGGGTACGCTGCTGAAAGGGGGGGACCCAGACGGCTTCACCAGTTTGGTTAAAGACTAGAGTATTGCCGAGTAAAAAGGCGATACGGTCGAAAACATTCAGCGGCTGCGAAGTCCGCTCCTGCCTGTAATCAGCTCCCCAGGTCAGCAAAAAGCGCTCTTCGTCAAATAAAGGGGTATCAAACTGTAGGCGTCCCCCAAACTGTTGAGAGTCAATTTCAGACTGAAAGACAGCGGTGGGCAAACCAATAATGTCACCCAGGAAGGGGAAAAACCGGGTTTTGTAATCTCGGTAGTAAAGCTGACTACTAAATTCACCCCCGAAAACCGCGTCGTGATCATAGGTGAGGTTGACGACGGTATTTAGCGTGCGTTGGGGGGTGTCTAGCGATGCCCCTTCTAAGGCTCTAGCCCGCTGTCGCCCTGCAATGTTCAGGGTAGCCGGATCAAATGAAAAGTCTGTTTCTTGTTCCGTTTGGAAGTGGTTAAGGGTGAGCTGTAGCCGCTGGTTGTCATCCAGATTAATGCCGATTTTGCCCAACAGATTAAGGGTGTCGGCTTCAGATAAGCCCCCTTGGCCATTGACATCAGGTGGAATCCGGCTGCCAGCTCCATCAAAGAACCCACCGGTTTCCCGATAGCTGGCGGTAAAGGCAAAGTCTACATTACCGTCCCGCCCGCCAACATACTGCAAAACATTGCCGCCAAAGCTGGCATCGAAGTTAGAAGGTGCTGCGGTAAATCCAACCCGGCTCTCCCATTCGAATCCCTCCTCCGTCGGGGCACTTCTGGTGATGATATTGACCACACCTCCCGTGGCACCATCGCCATAGATCGCTGTTGGTCCCTGCACCACTTCAATGCGCTCAATGGCAGCGGGGTCAATGGTTCTCAGATTACGAAACCCATCGCGGGCAGCGGCCTGGGGAATACCATCAATCAATACGAATAAATTGCGCCCCCTGAGCGATTGACCAAAGTCACTCAGGGTACCGGTGGTGGGTGCCAAACCCGGAACAAACTGACTCAGAATCGCCCCTAGGTCATCCGTTACCTGAGTTTGCTCGGCGATATCTTCTCGGGTAATCACGGTGACGGAGCGTGGTACGGATTGACTATCTTCTTCAGTACGGGTTGCAGTGACTAATAACCGCAGAGGTTCGTTGGCCAACTGAGTGGCCCCCGGCTCAACGCTCAGCGCTAGACCTGTGGCAGTGGTTGCAAATGAAACGGTGGGTGGCCCATCAACGCCGGTGATCAGTATTTCAACTTGATTGTTGGGCAGACTATTGGCCTGTACGGAGGCGATTGCATCGGTGATGTTAGCCTGCTCAAAGTTTGCGACCAGCATCGCATTGTCAAAGGTTGCAATTAAGGTGTTGTCCGACGTTTGCGCCACCGGAGTCTGCAGACCATCACCATTTAAGGAGATGACTAGACCACCATTTGTACTGGACTCCAAGCGGATATCAGTGATTTCAACCGGTGCCTCTTGAGCCAGTTGAACCGCAGGGCTTACCGTAACAACGTTAACCGATGCATTTACGGGGGCAGCCCCAGCCAGCAACCCGCTAATTAGGCCTAATAACGGACCGCACTGAACCCGCTTACGTTTCGCACTCACCATCACTCACCTCACACATTGCAACCGCTGTTAGCAGTTCTTAACTTAATCAGAGCGTAAGGAAATGATGGGATGGCTATCCACTCCAAAACCGCACGACCACCCCGAAACCGAATTTTCGGCGTTACGGGAAGGCTCAGCAGGTCACTTTATAGCCCTGCTTACAGGCGCTGGGGGTAATCCCAAACTGCCGCTTAAAGGCAGCGGCAAACTGCGCTGGATTGCTATACCCGACCCAATTTGCCACTTCTGCCACGGTGTAGCTGGGTCCACGCAGCAAGCGTTCGGCTTTGACCATGCGCTGCTGGGTCAAGTAGCCAAAGGGGGTAATCCCAAACAAGTCCTTAAAGCCCTTTTGCAGGGTGCGATCGCTAATGCCCACCTGCTGGGCCAGAACTTTTTGATTGGGGGGATTTTCGAGCTGTGATCGCAAGATCTGAGCTGCCATTTGCACCTGCTCCACTGTCCCTGGCTTGAGGGAGGCGGGCGATCGCTGCAAATTCTGGACGCTCTCTAGCTGCAAACCAATCAGCTCAAAGACCTTGCCCTGTAGATAAAACCGTTTTGCGATGCCCATTAAAGAACAATTGACAATCTGCCGCACCACCCGTTGCATTTCAGGGGTAATGAGGGGGGTAAAGATGCGCTGAGTCTCTTGGGTTTGAGTCAACGCTTCTAAAAGCTCAGGAGCAGACCCATCATTTTTGCCCGCAAAGAGCTGTTTAAAAACCTCGGGCTCAATATGGATATTGATGCCCCGCAGCATCTGAGATTGGGAATACAAAGATGTAAACGAGCGCTGTATCCCACTACCGCCGACGTAGCCATGGCGAGGGCTTTGATATAAAAAATCGCCACTATCAATTGCACCTGATAGCAAAACCTCAAATTGAACCAGATGCTGATTCTCAGGTACTTTCAGGCAAATGTCGCGGTATTGTTCCTCAAAAATAACCAGGTGCATCCCTGAAAATAACTGCAACGCCTGGTAACTCCCTGTTCCCCATGCCGTAGGCAGTTTAAAAGAGGCTTCCGAACCATCGGCTGAAAGCACAGGTGGACAAGTGTTGACGACTTCTGCCCAGATTTCATGCTTGTTTTGAGCAGTGAGGTTTAACATGACGCGCTATTTGAATGGCCTATTGAGAAATGATATCAATAAGCCAGTCTCATTTCTAAGCTCATCTGCTCACGGGTCGGCAATGGTTCCAGGGTCAGGATGCTGGTCGTCATAAGGGCGGCCAACTGGCTGAACAGCAACTGCCCGCTTGCAGAAGTGGCTCCGCAGCAATCAATTGGCAGAGGTTAGACAGGCTTCTACATCCGCCAAAATTTGGTTGGCCGCTAAGATGCTGCGCCCTCCAGTCCAAACAGCGCTATGCACTTCACACACCAGCCCTTGCTCCACAGCATTGAGCGTTGACCAGAGCGGATCGCTCACAAAGGTGGATTTGGCCACACTGTCTTCGTAGGTCACGTTATGAAGCAGAAACACAATATCGCCGTCGATTTGGGCCAAATCCTCTTTCGAGAGCTGAATGCCATAGCGTTTGCCTTTGGCCTGGGCTGAATTGCGGGCAAAGCCGATATCTTGCAACACTGAACCTGAAAAGCTCTCGGCACTATAGGCCACAATCCCCCCACTCCAATGGGCAATGACTGAAACGGTTAGGGTTTCGGGCGCCTCAGTGAATGAGGCTTTCAGAATTTCGACCCGCTGTTGATAGTCCTTTAAGAGTTGCTCGGCCTGTTCAGCCTGCCCCAAGGCTTCGGCATAGAGCTGAAAGTGTTCCTGCCAATCGCCTTTGCGGCCATTGTCTCGACTCAGAACAGTAGGGGCAATATGTGACAGTTGCCGATAGCGTGAGCCAGAACTCACTTTGTTGCCCAAAATCAGGTCTGGCTTGAGCCGCAAAATGGCCTCTAAGTTGGGCTGGAGCCCATCACCCACCGTGGGGATCGTGCTGATCGCTTCTGAATAGAGGGGGGAAGGGATGACCTCCATACGGCCAATTGGCTGAACATCTAAGGCGATCGCCGTATCCAAAGGCGCGTAGTCAAGTACAACAACACGCTCAGGTGAAATAGGCACTGCTGTTGTGCCCATGGCATGTTCGATCACTCGGGTCGGACCACCTGTTGTCTCAGAAACATTGGGCAGTGGTGGCTGTTGGCAACTCGTTAGCAACGTGAGCAGGATTGAGCCAACCCAATAGGGATAAAGAAATTTGGCAGCCATAGCCCCTTAAAACTCAAGCGAGTAACGAATACTCAGTGTTGTACCGGGTGCTGCGTAGCGGCGCTCTTCGAAGCCACCAATACGCTCTTGAGAGGTGAGGGGTAAGTATTCGGTGTTGAGTAGGTTCTCAACGCCGAGGGTTAATTGCCCCTGCCCTAATTGCAGGCTACTCAACCAGTCTAGGGTGACGTAGCTATTGATTTCAAACAGATCTACCCCGTCATTAAAGGCGCGATCGCGATCTCCCACCAGCAACATCTGGAGCCGATTAGTCCAGCCTGGGGTGGTTTCATTTTCGACATATAGCCCCAGCTTGTAAGGCGGTACGTTGAGAGATCCCAGCGCCAAAAACTGACCGTCATTATCAATATCGTTTTCTCCTTCGCTCCAGCTAAAGTAGCTCCCCAATCGCCAGACGTCGCTAGGCTGCCAGTCGACCGCCGCCTCTAGGCCGTAATTGCGCTGAGGTGCGCGTACTAACTCTGAGAACACAGTGGCCGGATTAAATAGCACCGCGCTGCCAAGGTCAGACTCACTGTAAAAGCCAGCAATGCTAGCCTGCACCTGCTCAAACTCGGCCCGTGCCCCAATCTCAAAGTTGTTGACTTCTTGAGGTGTCAAAGCCAGATCATTGCTGATATCAAAGGTGGTGTCTGCCGCAGAAAAAACTGAACCCAAATTAGGGATAGAAAAGCCCTGGGAAAAATTGGCAAACAATCCCACTTCTGGAATGGGTCGATATAAAACTCCGGCGTTAAATGACACGTCGTTGGCGCTACCGCTGCCGCCTCGGCGATCTCGAGGCGCTGCTAGGGCAAACGCAAGTTGATAGTCCCCCACCGAAAAATCGAAGTTCTCGTAACGAACCCCGCCGCTGATCTGCCACTGATCAGTGATATCCCATTGGGCTTGGGCAAATAGCCCTAAGCTATTCAGTTCATATCGAGGAAAGAGGGAAAATTCATCAACAATGTTCAACTGCTGATTGGCGTCAAAGGCAGCGGGATCCAAAAATAATGCAGCAATTTCATTGCTTTCCTGGGAGTAGTCAGCGCCCCAAACTACATTGGCAGCGTCACCCAATGGGGTATCGATCTGCACCCGTGCCCCCCACTCTGAGATCTGATCGCGACTTTGAAAGATGCTGGGGAAAAGCGGAAACGGAAACCCTAAAGGACGCAGATCGCTAAACCCACTGACCGTTTCTAGATTGCGATAGTACAGTTGTGTGTCGAGCTGAGACCCCAGTAGCGCTGTATGGCGATAGGTGAGATTGAGGATGTGGTTGGTTAGCCTGGGAGGCGCATTGTAGTTAACGTTGCCGATCTCTACAGCCCTTGCCGTCTGCGTCCCAGGAATCGCAAAGATAGAGGTATCTGTTGCAAAGACAGTATCTAGGCTCTCTTGGTAAAAACTGTAGGTAAATGCCAGCCGCTGCGCCTCATCTAGGTCGTACCCTAGCTTGGCCAGTAAACTCACGCGATCGTCGTCGCTGATTCCCGTTTCTGGGGGAATACGATTGCCGTTGGCGTCAAACCGAGCATTCTTTTCCTCATAGGTCAGCGTAAAACGACCATCGACATTCTCTTCAGCCGCCGCAACCCCAAGGCGGAAGTCATAGCTAAAGCTATCCCCTTCAATCGAGGTCAGCCCCAATTGGGTGCCTACACTAATGTCATAGACAACGCCCGAGTCAATCGGAGCGCGGGTAATGATGTTGATCACCCCACCAGCCGCACCATCACCATAGATTGCACTGGCACCGGGAATAACTTCAATACGCTCAATTTGCTCTGGAGCAATGCCATTCAGTTCAAATCCAGAACCGCTGTTCACCGTTTGAGGAACGCCATCAACGAGGACCTGCACGTTGCGGCCCCTTAGGGTGAGACCACGGGTCGTCGTCTGTAATGTGGGCGGAGATAGGCCGGGCACAAGTCGGCCTAAAATGTCGGGCAGATTATTGGTAAACGCCAACTGTTGCTCAATCTGTTCTCGCTCAATCACCGTCACCGAGCGGGGCACCTCTAAGATGTTTTCCTCGGTACGTGTGGCCGTCACCACCACCTGCAGCGCATCCGAGTCATCTGTATTCGCAGTAACTAGCCCTGGCACCACACACAGCACCAGGCGGCCAGATGCTGTGCTCACTTGAGCTACCGGAGGCGCATCTGCACCCGTAATCGCAACTTGCACTGCACCATTGGGCAAGCTCGACACCTGTACGAGGGCAATACCCTCGGCTGGGGCAAATTGCTCAGCTGTCTCAGCATCTGCTAGCTCTAAAGCGGCGTTAGGGATTGTCGTGATCAAGGCATTGCCAGAGATCTGTGAATCGCCCACCGATAGGGGCTGGTCAGATATCAGCACAATGCTAAGACCTTCAGGGGTTTCGCTAACCTGCACATCTGTGATGATCGCGGTGGCCGCCTGAGCCGTAGGAATAGCAGGCTGCGAGTTGACTTCTGCCTGCCCTGGAATGATTGGATTTAAACGTTCTGTTTCGACAGATGCTTGAGCCAATGGGGGATGAGCGCCCACTGCCAAAACTAGGTTGGCCAGCACACTGTAGCCAACCCACTTAAGCTGGATTGTCATGATTCCTCACACCTAAATTTTCGCCGCAACCGGACTTTTCTACGCAGCGCTCAGCGGTTTGAACGCGCTGCTCAATCCCCAATTGCAAATGCTGTTAAGAATTGTTCTCGATACTAATACGCAGGCCTACCGAATTTTTAGGGGCACTGTCTTCGAGCCTGGATGTTTTGTCTCCGAGAGCAATTTTTTTGATTTGCCTGGAATTTTCACCCTAAGCAAGTCAACCGTTCAAGCCGGTAATGGTCTGGTCTCTAGCCCATTTCCTTGAGATAACGACTAGGGGAGACCTTGAATTTCTTTTTGAACGCTGCGACGAAAGAGCTGCGGCTGGTGTAGCCCACTCGACAAGCGGTTTCTTGAATATTGAGATTGCCCGTTTGTAAGATCTGGCAGGCCAGCTCCATGCGGTGATTGTAGAGATAACCAAAAACTGTCGTGTCAAAAACCTGGCGAAAGCCCTGGCAAAGCCTGTTTTCATTGAGATGGACTTGCCGCGCTAGCTCAGCGAGTGATGGAGGAGCAGCAAGGTTTTGGATCAGAATATCTCGGGCCTCATAAATGCGATCAATATCGCGAGTTTTGAGGGGGCTGGAATGATCGAGTTGCTTATTAGTGAGTTGGCTCAACTGCAATGCCAAGAGCTCTAGAACCTTGCCCTCTAGGTAGAACTGGCGCGTGAGCCCATGGTAGGGCCACTCTAAAATTTGCTGAAGGACCTGCTGCTGCGCCGGGGTAATCCGACTAGGATGGTACAGCAGGGCTTTTTCAGGATGCTCAATTGCAGTTTTAAGCTCGGTAGGGAGTTCGTCAAGGCGATCGCTAAAGCCCTGAATGAGTTCTGGTGAAACCTGAATATGCACGCGACAAATGCGACACCCAGCTGGATATTCCTCAAGTTCAGCAGTATTGGGCAGGCAGTAAAGGTAGCTTTTGCCAGCAACTTCTTCGTGGGTGGTCTTGAGTCCATCATTGTTGACTCGGCATCCCCCCGACAGGTAGTAGCTAAACGTCAGGGGCATCGACTGCGGATGCTGCCAGATTCGGTGCTGATGAACCTGGTGTTTTTCAAAATCGATGATGTCTAGATTGAGTCCGCGCCGCAGACGGATGCCGCGCCCGTAGCCCCGTGCTAAAAACAGGGGCGATCGCACAAAGTGTTCAGCACCCTGGCTATACTCCGACAACTGACCGTTGGCACGGCACTCTTCAAGGATGTCGTCAATTTCGGAATTGGTCAGGATTTTAGCCATCGAGCCATGTTATTGAGCTGTGCTCAAGTATGACACTGTTGACAACTATTCTCAATTTGATGCGACTGTAGACTAACGACATCAAGGGGCCAGTAGAAACTGCCGCAACTGCTGCAAAATCAGCTCTGCACCCATAGGGCCATTAAAAAGATTCCATTCATAAAAAGTGGTGAAATAGACTTGGTTTTCTTTGCTTGCTGTCAGGGATTGGGAGATCGCATTGTCAGCCCAATCCGCTTTCACGCCAGACGACTGCTGTTGGAGTAGGGTGTCCGCATCTGTTACTCCAACTCCCTCACCGCTTTGGACAAGGTCGCGGCTGTAGCCCAAGACAAAAATGGAGTCTGCGTCATCCAATTCGGGTAGAACTTCCAACGATACGGGTGCCGAATTTGTCGCACCCTTAGGGGGAAACACCAGCTCAAACCCCACTGCCTCCAGCAGCTCCCCCACGAAGCTGTCAGGGGTGATGGCTTGAAATCCGCTGGCTAAACTTTCTGCCGTAATGACCAGGACCTTCGGTCGCGCCGCGACCACGGATGCTAAGTCAGCTTTGGCTCTAGACACCTGCTGTCGGTAACGCTCAATGGCGGTTTCCGCCAAATTGGCATCCCCTAAGGCTGCGGCCAAGGCTCGAATGTTGTCCTGCCACTTACCCTTTTGACTGCGCACATCTAACGGCAGCGTGGGGGCAACTTGGATCAATAAGTCACCGACACTTTTGAGATAACGCGATTCCCCCACAATCAAATCCGGCTTGAGTTGGGTTAAGGCCTCTAAAGATGGCCCCGTACCCAGCCCGCCAATGTTGACCGGCTGAGTGGTGATGAAGTCCCCCAAGTAAGGAATAGCGACACTGGGCTGCTCAATTCGCTCGGCCTTTGAGGGCAAGACTGTCAACGTACCGGCGGGTTGCTCCCCTAGGGAAAGCAGTAGATCCAGGGAATGGGCATCCAGAGCAACAATTTTTTCAGGGCGGCCACAGATCTCCGTCGTGCCCAAAACATGGGATATGGTGCGGCAATCTGCATCTGTTGCCGTTGGGAAATCACTGCCACTGCAGGCAATGGTGAAAATACAGACCAGTAGAGCTAAAAGCCTATGCCAAAAACGAAAACGACTCATAGCATTAGTTTTAAAACGACAAGGCCATAGCGCTGCCATGGCCTTTGGGTGCTTTAAGTACAGGCCCTAAAACTCAATCGTGAAGGAGCCCACCACCGTAAAGCCCGCCCCTGGGATGATTTCGCCCCCGTTGGCCGTACTGAGGATGTAGTCCTGGTCAAACAGGTTGCGGAAGTTCAGCCCAGCCCGCCAATTGTCTCGCTCATAGGAGATGGCCGCATTGGTGAGGACGTAGCTATCCACCGTATAGCTGTTGAGCAGATCGCCAGAGCGCTCACCCACATAGTTAAGGCCGACACCAAAGCCCAACCCTTCTAAGGAACCGGTCTGAATTTCGTAGTTAGTCCAGAAATTAAAGTTATGTTCGGGTACGTTAAATAGGCGATTGCCCTCTGGGGAGACAGCAGGATTGGGACTATCGCTAATGACCGCATCGGTATAGGCATAGTTGGCCACCACATTCCAGCCCGGTAAAATCTCGCCAATTAAGTCCAGCTCAATGCCGCGACTGCGCTGGTTACTCGTGACAAAGCGGCCATTAACGGCTGGATCGGCAACAGCCACATTTTGCTTCTCAAGGTCATACAAGGCTAGGTTGGCCACAAAGTCACCCCCCAGCAGCTCGGCCCGCACCCCCACCTCAAACTGCTCGCCCTGTTCTGGGTCCAGGATATTGCCGGCCGCATCAAGCACTGAATTAGGATTGAAGGAGCGGCCATAGCTGGTGTAAAGGGAAATTTCTTCTGTGGGTTGATAGACCACACCCAACCGGGGGCTAAAGGCGAAAGCACTCTGGCTACTTACAGTAGAAGTCCCTAGGAGAGTACTGTCATTTTCTGTACTAACCGTGTCGTAGCGCAGCCCCGCCAACACAATTAAGTTATCCAGCAGTTGGATTTGGTCCTGCACATAGATCCCCCAACTGTCTGTTTGTCCGCTGTCTGCCAAGCCCAAATCAGCAGTCTCGTAATCGGGCGTTCTTAAGACGTCATAGTTAGGGTTGAAAACATTCAATGTGTCGATGATGGTGGGCGGAAGTAGAGTCCGGAGTTCAGAGCCAAGGTTTCGACGTCGAAAAAAATCGACCCCGACCAAAAGGGTGTGATCAATGGAGCCCGTAGAAAATTCCCCTACCACATTGGTTTGCAGTTCAGATTGGCTGGTGGGCTGGGTGAGCCGCCCCGGAATGATAGTGAGATCACCCGTGGCTGAATTGAACGAAGACGGCAAAAGGAAGTCAGCAAGATTTGTAAAAATGGTTGTGTCATACCGGTTGTGATAGAAGGCGTTGCGGATTTGCCAGTTATCGCTAAAGCGATGCTCAAACTGATAGCCAAACCGGATGGTTTCATTGGTAGACACATCATCCCGACTGCCCAGTGCCCGGTCAAAGGGTACGGACACAATGCTGCCCCCGTCTGCGATCAGCCCAAAATCATTGGGCCGCTCCTCGTCGCGATATTCCAACTCCAGAATCAAATCGGTATTATCGCTAATGGCCCAGCTAATCACCGGGGCAAAAAAGAATCGATTGATGTCTGTATTGAAATCGCGATAGTAGCCTTCACGGCGAACCAGGGCGTTGACCCGGTAGAGCAGGCGACCATCTTCGGTGAGGGGACCGGAAAAATCCAGACTGGGCTGAATCAGTCCTCGATTGCCCAACTGCAAGCCCAATTCATAGCGGGGCTCACTTAGGGGCCGTTCACTGACCACATTAATCACTCCGCCTGGCTGTGCCTCGCCGAAGAGCAGCGATGCTGGCCCCTTCAGCACTTCAATCTGCTCAACGTTAGCCAGCTCCAAAAAGCCGATATTGCCGGTGCCGCCATTGGTCAGCCGGAAGCCATCTCGCAGCACCGAAGCACTGCCAAACCCCCGAATCGTGAATCGCTGCCCTCGGGGCTCGTTTTCCCCAGAGACCACACCACTAGCGTTACGCAGCGCATCATCCAAGCGAGTTACCCCTTGGTCTTCTAACAGGGCTCGGGGAATCACCTGAATCGATTGGGGCACATCCCGCAGCGGCGTATCGGTGCGGGTGCCGACGGTGGCATTGGGTTCAACGTAGCCATCCTCTTCGCCGGTGACTACCAGCTGAATGGCGTCATCGTCGGTCCCAGCTGGGGCCACCCCAGGCGTTACCCCCAGCACTAAACCCGTTGCCTCAGCAGCAATGTTCACCACCGGCACCGCGTCGCTACCGGTGATCGCTACCTGCACGATATCTCCCGGCAGGGTGCTGACCTGCACCAGGGCAATGCCTTCGGCGGGTTCAAATTCTTGGAACTGCTCGACCAGGGTGGCATTGGGAATTTCCAATACCAGGGCATTACCAGATACCGATTGGCTGGGGGTCGCTAATTCCCCATCAGCCTCGATCGCCACTTGCAGCCCGGTCTCAGCGTTCTCCACTCGAATGCTGGTAATCTGCACCAGAGATGCGTCAATTTGGGCCTGCCAGTCTTCTACCGTGGTGGCGGGTTCCGGTTCAGGGGTCGCTGCCGAGGTGGTCTCTGGTACGGCGCGCTCTGTCTGTTCAATCTCTGGCTGACTGGCAATTACCACGTCTGCTTCCTGCTCAGCGCGAGCCGCTTCGGCCACCAGCACCTGTCCACCCAATACGGTTAGTAGGGCCAGTAAATTGAGCCCCTGCAACGATTTCCCGATCATTCCAATCCCTCACACACACCAAATTCAGCCCATAAGCCTCCCTGACAGCAGGCAAACTAGGCCGTTGTCGGGAATAGAATATGTAGCTAAAAGCGAACTATTTGCAGTTAGGTTAAGGGGATTGGCAATCTTGTTCTAGGGATTTTGGTGCCCAAACGCATTTTTTTATCTGTGTCCGTAAGATTGCGCTTGATGTCAGGCCACCGGCCTAACCTGACTGACCAATTGCCACATATTCATTTGAAACGTCTTAGGGTTAATCCCAACTTGTTTGCGGAAGGCCGTGGCAAACTTGCTGCGGCAGGTGTAACCCACGGCGTTGGCTACCTGATTAATTGAGAGCTCCGAGGTGGCCATTAACTGTTTTGCCCTTGATATGCGGCAATTTCGTAAGTAGCTAAAGGGCGTCGTGCCGTAGACCTGATGGAAGCCCTGGTTGAGCTTAAGGCGGTTGGTGCCTACCTGACGGGCCAAGGTTTCGATGTTGGGGGGCTGCGGACAGTGCTCCCTTAAAATTTGAGCAGCTTCATAAATACAGTCGCTATCCACTTCATTTAGGGGCGGCGGTACCATGGCATTCAAACGAAGGCCAATTAATTTGAGGGCTTGACGTTCTAAATAAGTGCGGCGAGTTTTGCCCTGGTAAGGGCAGTTCAAAATCTTGCCAATCACCTGCTCCATGGCCGGTGTAATCGGGCTGCGAGTCGCATATCCAAGTTCGATGGCCTCTTGGTTGAATTGATTCATCAAGGCTGGTGACGGCGCTAGAACATGCCGCTCCGCCGAGAAACTGGCCTTCTGAACGTGAGCAATCATTTCTGCCACAGTCGCCTTAGCGCCATAACCTTGGCTACGAAACACTGATTGCATCAGGTTCTCAACCATCTCATAGGTCCGGGGTGTCAACCGCTCTAAAAGCTCCTGATAGTAAGCGGCCAGGGCGGACTGCTTGAAGAAAAACTCCACCTTAAAAAACCGTTGTCGGGCCGGGATGATGCCCAAATCTCGCCAACCCAATTCAGGATAGAAAAAGCTGTAGCCAGGGGTCCGGCTGGCCAGGTGAAAGGTGAGTTCCAGGCTATTTTCTGTACCAGGGGCGTCGAACACCACATCCTGGTTGAGGGTGTAGTCCAGGATGACGAGGCTCAAGTCGTCCCGTAGCTGAATATCTTGTCGATAGCCTTGCCCCAACTGGGGCGGACAGATCCGAATCAAATCGGACGCATCTGCATGGGCCAGCCGGGTATCGTTAGTGCTGCCGGGCAAGTACCAATCTGTGCAGTGTTGCAGATGAAGTCGCGTCGCCATGATTGTACTCAATGCAAGAGTATGCAACAGCCTAGTTGAGAATATTTTGCATTATAGGCTGTCAGAACACATTGCCCACCAAACCGATTACTGTCACCGTTAGGTAGGCATGGTTAGAACCACCATGAATGGCTTGCTCTCTGCTTAAGGGTTATCAGGCAACCGTTGCCACCGTATCCTTCACAGCGTGCTGTGCTAAGGCGTGTCATCAATCACGGGTTAAAACCTGGCTGGGCAAGCATTATCAACTAAAGTCGCGCAGCATCTTTTTGATTTCTAGATTATGCATTTCTTCTTGACCAATCTTGGTACGGGTATACTCTTCCAAATAAATGCTGGCGTCTTCGACAACTGTCAACAGCTCTTTGTACATGTTTAAGGCCTTTTGCTCATGGTTCAGGCTCTCTTTCAGCAAATCAGTGACCGCATGCTGATTGGTCTCTTCAATCTTGGCAATGCGTTGCCGTGGATGGCCTTCTAAGCCGGTGACAATTTCCCCTGCTTCTTGAGCATGCAGTAACGATTCACTTGCCTGGGCCTTAAAAAAAGCGACGATGGGAATCCGGTTAGGACCTGTCACCATCAAGGCATAGTGGGTGTAGCGCACAACGCCCGCCAGCTCAAATTCCATAATCCGATTGAGCATTTCAATGGTGCGTTCAGTATTCAGGTCTTTCATATCTTTCCAGATTTCATCTCGGGGCAATGAGCTAGCGACTCTTTAGACTGAGTCAAAGCGAGAGCGCTAGTGGCAATCCTCGCACAGAAGGCGGGCTCTGTTAATGAAACCTAGCAGCAACAATGACACATATATGACAATCGCTGCGAATCTATGTCTGGACCATATTTTTGTTGGTAGGCACTAACCTATTTCTACAGGTTTTTGTTCGGCAGCGTTAGCTATATGCGCTACTTTGGCCTAAGGAACGAAGATTAAATTAAGCCGCACTAGCGAGAACTATTGCTGCCGCCACCATCGCACAGTAGCAAGATGGATGTGGCGGCGGGGTACTGGTATCGGCCATAGTTGAGCCACCAGTGTCAAATCGAACGCGATTGGACCGCTGCGGCTAGACGCCTATGTCTTTAGCTACCTGCTGATTGCCGTGCCGAATTTGTTTTTGGTCTCAGCGATCTCTTTTGGTTTGGCTGCCCACACCCTTTGAGTACATTCTGTTCGCCATCATCGTGGTCTACTCTGCCGAGGTGATGTGGCGCGATCGCAACCTGAGGCTGCAATCTATCATCGATGCCACCCCCGTTTCCAATGGGGTGCTGTTGCTGGGGAAGCTGACGGCCCTAGTCGTGATCATCACGGTGAATTTGTTGCTGGCGATGGCGGTGATGATTGCCTACGAGTTGCTGAATGGCTACACCGATTTACAGGTGCCGCTGTATTTGCAAATGCTGTTTTTAGAGCATGGCCCCAACTTCTACATCACCGCAGCGTTGGCCCTGCAGCAGCTCATGCGCGACTATTTTCGTCAGCGCGGCAAAGTCGACTTCCAAGAACCACCCTTGACAGACGTTTACAACGAACTGCCCATCGCCCGCCACAAAGGCGGCATGATTCTAGAACTAATCGAACAGTGGATTGGCCCAGCCGCTTTACTCACCGGCATTCGCAACTTCCTTGCCGACCACCGCTACGCGGCCCCTCCCTACGCCACAGTCTTGGACTTGTGAGACGAGATCGCCGCCCAAGCATCCGAGGGTGATCGTCCCCTGATTGACGAACTGTTTGCTGAGGTCATCACCTACTAAGTCAGCATTACCGACGCCACCTACGAATCTCTCGCCAATAGCGACTACCGCGTTCAGCTCAGCCTCACCGCCCAAAAGCTGATCACCACTGACCTCGGCCAACAAACTACAGTCTCCTTAGATATGCTCGTCGCGATCTACGGCGACTATGCCCTGCCCTCCTCCGTCCTGCAAGACAACACTAAACCCGTCCGCCCACGCAGCATTAAGTAGGGCTTGCTGGTTTGTGAAGGAACGATTCTTGCGCTAATCGCCCCAAATACTGCACCGGGCGTAGAGCCCTATGCCCCTACAAATCCTTGGTTTTGAAATGGGGGTATTTAACCGGATCTCATATTGCTCAGTTGAAGCCAATGTTGGCCTCTGAACCCCCAACTCCCGGGAGATCGAATTCCATATCCCCAGAGTTGGAGGACTGAAGAGGCTTTTGTATAAGCCCGACCTCAGTTCAGAAGCGGGCTCTGACTTGAAGACCAATAGTGCGGCGATCGCCGTAGGAACTCAAGGTATTGCCTAGACCCGCAAATTGCGTGGTCAAATATTCTGTGTCAAACAGGTTATTGGCAAACAGGTACACGCCGTAGTTATCGCCTTCGTACCCCAGGCGCGCATTGACAAGGGCAAAGGGCGCTTGGCTGAACTGGTTGGCCTCATCAAAAAAGTAGGTACCAAACCCCTGCAATTCCACCCGACTGAATATGCCACCGGGGCTGCGGTACTGGGCTGCTAGGTTATAGGTGAATTCTGGCGAAAAGGGCAGGCGATTGCCGTCAAACTGTTGCCCTGTGAGGGGATTGGTGTAATTGACAAACTCCCCGCTGATATAGCCAAATCCAGCGGTCAAATCTAATCCATCTATAGGCGTCGCCCGCAATTCCGCCTCTAGACCCGTAATTCTGACCTCTGCATTCACCGTTGTAGAGTTGGTAAATAAGCCATCGAACACCAGGGTTTGGTAGTCATCGACCTGGTTGGTAAATAACGACAGGTTTGCAGCTAGACGATTATCCAACCAAATAGATTTCACCCCCAGTTCGTAGTTCCAGGAGGTTTCGGCCTCAAACTCCAGGGCATTGGGGAAATCAGTGGTGTAGTTGAGCCCACCGGGTCGATATCCCCGACTCAAGCTGGCGTAGACGGCCACATCCGGATTGATCTGATACTGCACTGCAAAGCGGGGTAACCAGGCGCTGTCGCCTCGTTCAGCACCGCTGACATTTAGGCCATTGGGCAAACTGCCGCCTGCTGCTAGCTCATAGCGGCGAGTGCGATCAAGGCGGGTGGTGGTGGATTCGTAACGCAGGCCCGCCGTCAGGGTCAGGGATTCAATCGGCTGATAGTCAACTTGACCGAAGACCGCATGGGTATCCTGATTTAGGTTGGAGATGTTTGAATCCAGCCCTGCACCCGGCAGCAAGAATAACGCTGCGCCTAGGGCCGTGTAATCAAATCCGCCCTGATAGTCGAACACCCTAGATTCGTAATACCCTCCCAATAGCCAGCGAAGTCGTTCGGTATCGATCGACTCAATCCGAAACTCCTGGCTCCAGATGGTGGTTTCGGTATTTAAGGGAAACCGGATTAGGCTAGCGGCGGTACCGTCTGCATCCAGTTGTCGATCAAAGTCAGAAAAGCGACGGGTGGTAATTGACCTCACCCGAAACTGGTCCTGCTCATAGGTGATTTTTAAGGCTTGCCCATTGGAACCGAGACGCAGAAAACCAATCTCATCTTGATCCGTTTCAAAGGGGGCGGTGTGATTGATAAAACCGTCGTTATCGGAGGCGCTAAAAGTGCCCACAAAGGCAATTTCCCAGTCTGGGGAGGGAGTCCAGAGCAGTTGAGCAATGCCTGTGCCTTCGCGGCGATCGCCCACATCTTCCCCTGAAATGACGTTGTTGATCATGCCGTCACGGCTGGTGTAGGCCCCAGCCAGCCGGAAGCTGAGCTGATCCGGGATGATCGTGTCGCTGAGAGAGAGCTGCACATTCAAATGGTCGAAGCTGCCGTAGCTCACTGCTGAGCGCACCTCAAGTTCATCGCTGGGCGGACGGGTAATAATATTCACCACCCCAGCGGAGCTGCTGCGGCCATAGAGGGTATTTTGCGGTCCCCGCAGTACCTCTACCCGCTCCAAATCGGTTAGGAACAAATCCACAAACAGGCCGGGATCGTAGGGAATATCGTCGATATAAAAGCCCACCGCATCCCGAGACAGAAAGTTGCTGTTGCCCAGACCCCTGACGCTGTAAGAGCCTAGGTTGCCTGGAGCAGAGGGCAGGACCAGAACATTGGGGGCATATTGAGAAATGCTCTGTAGAGAATCAACCTGGGCGTCCTCCAAGATCTCTTGGGTCAGGACCGTCAGACTGGCGGGCACATCCTGACTATCTTCCGGGGTTTTTTCGGCGGTGACCGTAATGCGCAGGCTGGGCGTTGGGGTGTTGTCCTCTTGCGCCTGCTCGTCTTGCTCGTCCGGTCCGACCTGCTCGTCCTGTTCGTTTTCTTGAGCAGTCTCTATTTCTGCGAATTCTACAGAAGCCTCCCCATTTTCCTGCTGGGCAACCACCGCTGGACCTGAAGGCATGTTTAATTGGCTGGATTCCGTGCCGTCAGGATTGTCCGTTGCCTCAGCCGCTTGTATGCCGACAAGCCCCATCACCATGCTTACCATTAGCAGGCTGCGCCGCATGTCGTTTCGCTTCATGAGTTCCCCACCACCAATTCAAATTCTGGCTTATTGGCATTAGCTCCCGATAAGCCTGGGGGAATCCTAGGGGACTCATAAGGGTTCTGTCCCTTGCAAAACGGATTTTTCCTCTGGTGAAACGGATATTTTCAACGATCAGTACTGGGCGGATAACCAAACATGCGCTTAAACGCAGCTCCAAACGCACTGGGGTTGGTGTAACCGACAGCTGCTGCTACCTCAGTGATATTCAGAGTGCCGAACCTCAAGAGATCCTGAGCTTTTTCCATGCGCTGTTGATATAGATAGCCAAATGCCGTGGTGCCAAACACCTGGCGAAACCCCCGCTTGAGTTTGCAGTCATTCATGCCCACCTGCTGGGCCAGGGCTAGCAATGAAGGGGGATCATCCATCCGCCTGATCAAAATATCCTTAGCCTGGTGAATCCGGCTCACATCCTCCGAGTTGAGAGGGCGGGTGGGTTGCGGGCCAAGAGACTTGTGCTTGAGCTGATCCAGATATAGGGCAATTAATTCCAGTCCCTTACCTTCTAAATACAGATGCCGAGTTTTGCCCTGGTAAGGGCAGTTCAAGATTTGATGCAGCGCTGCGCTCATTAACGGTGGTGTCTTCCCAAACTCGAATTGGGGACGGTAGCGATCGCCCTCTAGAAACTGATGGTATTCAAGCAGGGCCGGGTCGTCATCCAGCATGGGTTTAAATACCTCAGGGTTGATGCTGAGTTCTACGGTACGAATTTGGCGTTTCATGGCAAACTCAACTCGACCCATTTGGTCGGGGCAGTAAACCAACCCACAATCCCCGGCTGAGGCATCAAAACCATGACGGCTCCCTTGAACGGATCCGGCCACCTGCCCAGACAGAAAAAACTTGAGCAGAATGGGAGCGCGATCGGGCAGGTCGCTGGCCGCTTCTAAAATCAGATCTTCATCCAGGAAATAGTCACTAACGACGAGATTCAAACCGCTGCGGAGCGGCAGAATCCGAATCTGGCTCTGGCCAAACAGTTTGGGAAGTCTCAAGGTGCTTTCATCACCTGAGCATTGGTGATCGGCTTGGGTCTGCTGCTGAAATTCAGCCATCAGCTCCTGAATGTCCGTTGCGGTCAAATAGACTTTCATTCCACCTGGATCAAATTGGCGAGCAAAGACGCTGAGCAAACAAAACCTAATGACTGAGGGTTGTTTCAAGGATTAAGCTGGCGTTGCGGATTGCGGGTAGTTTGCTCAGCCAGGGGATCCAGCGGTAGAAACCAATTCGGTCAGGGTAGCGGCAGTTTTCTTGCACTAGCGATCGCACCTGCACCAGGGACAACCCCATCGCAGCCACGTCCTGCTCATTTTTGACAAACCATTTCAGCGGTGCACTGAGCTGAGCCAGTTGTTTAGCCCCTTTGCTTTTCGGGGAACTGCCGATTACATCAAACAGTAAGGTGGCCCCTGGAAACCGTTGTTTGAGTTGGTCGATAAACGTCTGGACTTGATCGACCTCAAAGTACATCAGCAGCCCCTCGGCCATCACCAACAGGTCCTCAGGGTTAGAGACCGATAGCTGATCCATCCAGCTAAAGTCCATTACCGATTGGCTGAGAAAACGGTGGTTTTCAGTTTCCGAGTCCAATTGCTGGCGCAGGGTAGTGACCTCTGGTAGGTCCAGGTCGATCCAGGTGCGGCAGTTTTGGCCGATGCGGTGATAGCGGGTGGATAGGCCAGCCCCGAGTTCAATCACGACGGCATCGGGATGGGCGGCCAGGTGACGCTGGGTGATCTGGTCAAAAATATTGGCCCGCACCGCCCAAGCAAGTTGCGCCAAAGACGTGTAAAAGCTATCGAGTTCAGGATCCCAGGTGAGCGATCGCCACCACTTCGCCACCACTGGATCTTGCAAAATGCCATCAGGCCGCTGGTGCTCCTCAACCCGCGCCCGCGTGGTCATCAGCATAGTTCGCGGGACGCCCGTCAACTGAGATGAAGTTGCATTTGTCATGGTGTACTGCCTCGCAGAGAACTGACTGGACAAGCCTTAGCCGTAAGATATACTCCTGACTTATTGAGAAATACTCTTAATTAATTATGCCAAGTTCTACCCTGACAATGCGAGATTGTAAGGTTCTGATCACAGGTTTTGAGCCCAATGACGATGGCTTGAATGCCTCTGAGCAGGTGGTGAATTCCCTCCGCGAAGATCCACCGACGAGCTTGCAAGCCCATATGGACCATCTGCATTTCAGGATTTTGCCGGGAAATACTCAGGTTCTGGGACAGGCGATCGATGAAATACTGGCCGCAATCTCTCCCGACATTTGCATTGGCCTAGGCCAGGCGCGGGGATACAACCGCATTGCTTTGGAGCGCATGGCCAAAAATCTGCGGTACTTCATCACCCTTGATAAAGCGGGCAACGCTCCTAAGGGTGAGCCGATTGTGGCTGGGGCTCCCGTGGCCTATTGGAGCTCCCTGCCGGAACAAGCGGAGCTGGTTGCCCTGCTTGAAAGTCAAACCATCCCAGCTCGGATTTCTAACGATTGCGGCACCCATTTGTGCAATCAAGCCTTCTATCATTGCCTCCACTGGCAAGCCACGCAGCGTCCGGAGATGCAGGTGGGGTTTGTGCATATTCCGGCCCTGCCCGAGCAGGTGATCCAAGGGTGGTCCGAGTCCCCGTTTATGCCGATGGAAATGACTCGTCAGGCTTTAGCACTGATGGTTGAACGGCTGATCTCGGACTGTAATCATTTAGCTCAGTAGGTTGCCTCAAGTAAAACAAGTACTGGTAGGTTGTGATTTACAAATACTCAAGTGTTGTTCTGGATGACGACGGTAGCCCATTCCTCGGGACAAACCGCTTGACGATAGAGCTCAAATCCAGGGACGTAACGCCGACGGTAAAGGCTTTCAACCTCATCTGCCCCAGCCTGTTGCTCTTGGTTTCGCAAGCGAGCACGACGGATACAAGTCTCGTAGTCAGTATCCAGAAATATTGAGTAGTCGAGAAGGTCGCGGAGGCTGGGCACATGCAGAAACAGCCCATCTATCAGCACTGCGTCGAATGAGCGGGTGGGCAACAGGGCCGACAGGTTTGGCCGGAGATTCCGAATGTCGTACGTCGAGACGCGGAACTGTCCTTCGGATCTGCCAAGCGGCAGAAGTAGCTGCGCGCGCACGCTTTCGAAATCGATCGCGTGTCGAAAGAACCCTTCTGGAGAGTCCTCTCCCAGTTGCCACCGAACTTCCGGCGGGTTTTGAAAGTCGTCCGAGCTCACCTGGATGACGCGCCAACCTAGCTTCCGCAGCATCTCTGCGAGGCTGTCGGATAGCGTTGTCTTTCCCGATGCACAAAACCCGTCGATACCCAATCGGACAGGATGCTCTACATCCAGCCCAACAATTGCAGCCGTAATCTGATTAAGACGTGTATTGGTCTCGTTGTTGAGCATCTCGCGTGGGGTCAAATCTTCGCTAAAGGTATGGCGGAGAGTGGACATAAGTAGGGGTATTGAGCGCTCCTAATTTATGCCCACGAAAATGATGTGTCAGGCGTTAGTGCTGATGGTTAACCGACTCCCCAGTACGAGTCGCTAAGGATCCATCGGGGAGTAACGTCAACGTCACCCGCCCGATTTGCACCGGGTATTGGCAGGTCTCTGCCATCACGGTTTTGACCCGGATCGGCATCACCCCACGGGGCGGAAACGCCCACCATTCCCCATCGCGGCAAAAGGGATCGCTGTAGCCATGGGCTTGGCACCAAGTCTGGCAGGCCCCCTGCATGGCAGCGCCCAGGTTGGGATATTGAGGAAGCGTCATATTGCAATTTTCCAGATGATCGCCTTCTCGTTCCAAAGTTCCTAGCGGTTTTTGTATTGTCTACCACTGAGGTCGCCTCATCCAACACCAGAATCGGCGGGTCTTTGAGAATGGGCGATCGCGATACCCTGCCGCCTGCTGCACCTGTACCTTCATCTCTGACTTCAGCACCCGCTGCTTCTCAAAAGACCGATTCCTGAAGCCTCAAACGCAGAGATTTTGCCGTTGCGCTCAACTCCGAGTCGGGTACCCGTGGCCGATCTCGGAACGTGATCGTTTGCTCAGCGATGTATTGTCTCGAAGTGATGTCCGTAGCTTCTACCATTGGGACCACGTGGGCATGGGCGTGGGGAATATCCCCGCCCGTAAATAAGAACGCCACCCGGTCAACCGCAAACAAATGTCTGAGGATCGGTGCTAGCTGCTGCCCCACGCTGGCCATTTCAGTCAAGGTCTCCAGCGGTATCGTGTCGTAGTAATCGAAGTGCGCACGGGGAATAACCTGTATGTGTCCGATTCTAATGGGGCGAATGTCCAAAAACGCGACAACCTTCGGAGACTCATATACAAAATGAGCAGGTAGACGCCCCGCTGCAATACGGCAGAACAGACAGTGCTCAATGGTGCCGTGAGTCATACAGATTTTCACCCCGTGTTTGACATAGAAAGCAGAGGCTCCTAGCCACGAACTAAACTCTACATCCTCAATTTCTTCCGCTGGGTGAGAAGCTTTGCATTCGGCTCTCTTTTGCCTTGCAGGAGAAGGAATGATTCTCTTAAGCCCTGGGCCTGGCAGGCCCGGTGTCGGACCCAGGGAATCGTCATACCGCGATTTTCCAGCCGTGCGATCGCGCCTTCACATCCCACAGTCGCCCATACAGGCCCCCCTGCTCAACTAGGGTCGCGTGCTGCCCCTGCTCGACCACCCGCCCCTGATCGAGCACCAAAATCTGATCGGCAGTGGCAATGGTGGTGAGGCGATGGGCAATCACAATCAGGGTCTTTTGGGCGCTCAAGGCCTGAATCGCCTGCTGAATCAGCCGCTCGTTTTCGGGGTCAATCGATGCGGTGGCTTCATCCAGCAGCACAATCGGTGCATCTTTGAGCATGGCGCGGGCGATGGAGATGCGCTGCTTTTCACCGCCAGACAGGGTCGCGCCGCCTTCGCCCACCATCATCTGGTAGCCCTCTGGCAGGCGGGTGATAAACCCGTGGCACTGGGCCGCTTGGGCGGCGGCGATCACCTCGGCTTCGGTAGCGTTGGGGTTACCAAAGCGAATGTTTTCAAAAATCGTGTCGTTAAACAGATACACATCCTGAAAGACCAGGGTCATCTGAGCCAGCAGGGTGTTGGTGGGGATCTGCCGTACGTCAACGCCGCCTAGGGTGACGGCCCCTTGATCCACATCCCAAAACCGGGCAATTAGGTTCGTAATCGTGGTTTTGCCGGAACCGCTAGGGCCGACTAGCGCCGTCATCGAACCGGGTGGAATCTGAAAGCTAACCTGGTCGAGGACCGTCTCGCCGCCATAGCTAAAGCTGACGTTTTGGAACTCGATCGCGGTATCGCGCAGCGGCTGAGGCGTAGAGGCAGCAGGCAATAGCGGTGCCTGCAAGAACTCGTTCAGGTTGCGCACGCAATTTTGCATGATGCGGTATAGCTCTAGCATGTCGGCCATGGCCATGAGCGGGATATAAAAGGCCAGACCTAGCACCATAAAAAAGAGGAAGCGATCGCCGCTCAGGCTACCGTTCACAAAGAACGCCGCACCCACCACCAACAGCAGGGCAAAGCCCAGTTCCAGGGTGGACAAAAACAGAATCAGCGCCGGGACGATTTGGGTCACGGTTTCGAGGCTGGCGGTGCGATATTGCTTCAACCCAGAGCGAAACTGGTGCAGGCGATCTCCACCGAGGTTAAAGGCCCGAATCACCGCAATGCCCTGAATGTATTCCACCATGCGAGCATTGGCCTGCACCCGCGCCGCGGCCTGCAATCGCCATACCCGCGCAAACACCTGTTCGGCATAGCGTAGGGCCAAAATTGCCAAGCCCACGCTGGAGGCCAGCACCAGGGCCAGTCGCCAGTCATAGATCACCATGACGACAAAAATCAGCAGCGGCGTTATCACCGCATTGATCAAGCTCTCTAGAACGTGATGGGGCTCTAGATACATGATGTTGGTGGTGAAGAGGGCGTCTATG
>ERZ1740060.98-NODE-98-length-75100-cov-12.437484_pt1 | contig 75100 bp, 67 predicted proteins | sample MGYA00581743_ERZ1740060 | MGnify/ENA primary metagenome ERZ1740060 (study PRJEB43018, sample SAMN04849235) | marine metagenome | isolation source: floating plastic debris | place: Pacific Ocean | collected 2008-08-27 | study: EMG produced TPA metagenomics assembly... | reverse complement strand
ACCCAAAGATACTGACACCTGTTTTTATTAAGTCAAGTCTCCAAACACGCTCTAAAATTATATTTTTGCAGCTTCCAAGTCAAATAGAATGCCCTTCTAAATATAATGGCTCAATTATATTTTTGTGGATATACGAATGTTACTATAATGCAGATATACGTATGTCGTATATCCAGACGTTACCTGCAAGCTACCAACTCAAATGGATTCTGAATTAAAAAAATACTTGCTGGAACAATGTCGAGATTGGATGCTTGACGAAGAAAAGGTTGTTTTGAGAAGATTAGGCTTGACCGAATACGGAGAAATCACAACAAGAAAAAGTGCTTTAGCTCAACATAAAATGGAATTGCTTTATAGGTTTCAAGATAACATTGTGAATGAGATGGTTTCTTTAGGAAAAACTCAAGCAGAAGAAAATATCGCAAAACGCATTTTAGAAGACAATCCGAGTATTATTAATAATTGTTCCAAATGTGGGAAATTAGCAAGAACACCTAGAGCAAGACAATGTAGACATTGTGGAAATAAATGGTTTGAATAGTTTTATGGCAAAGGAACCTAGAGGTAGATTATATCAAGAATCAGAATTTAGCTTTGATGAATTTAATGGATTAAAAGTTGAGCAAATAATCGTATGTGAAAACTCAGAATCTGAACCTATATTAGTATATATAAAGGTTGAAAACAGAAACTGGCATCAGTATTTTCTTGATGCTGGAATTGGATTTTGGGAAAACTGGGACGAATTAATAGATGTTGATGATGATGGAGAATTCAAACACATCGATTCAACTGATAAACTTAAACTGAGAGGAAAGCGAATATCGAAAGTTTACTGTACTAAAGATTTAAAAAATAGCAGAATAGTTATTGAACTTTCGGATAAAGAAAAATTGATTCTAAAATGCATAAATCCTGAAATTTTGGACTCTGAATGTGAATTAATAAAGATAAAATAAAGCCAGTAGGTAACAATGGTAACTGTTGCACAACCTTGTAATTTCGAGTACAATTGACTACAAAAACGCCCTTAGAAGTGCGTTTTATAGTTAGTACCTAGGATTGACACTAATTTTTGAGGGGCTTACAAGCATTAATCTTAGATAAGTATAAATTCTTTTCAAGGATTCTTGTAAAACCAGTACCCTGGCCTCGCTTTCTGCCCGCTTTTCTACAAACTTCAGGTACTTCTTTAGATTGTAGGCCATCGCCGATAAATGCATAACCTTGTTGGCCTGCTGTATTCCAAGGGTATTGATCTTTCGTAATCCCATAAACTGGGTGAGGATTCCAAAAACAGGTTCAACCGTGCTCAGCCGCTTGGCTTTCATCGCTCTGCCTTTGGGGGTTGCCAGCCGCGCGTTGTTATGTTCATATTCCTCTCGGTAATACGTCACACTGAACTTCTTCTCTTTAGCGGTTTTTCCAAGACAACCACTGGCTAGCGGGCAGTCCCTACAGATCTTGCTTGAGATACGGTATTCCCTTTTCTTAGTCTGGGTGCGATGATCTAGAAACACCTTCTTGAAAGGTACAATGGCACCATTCGGACAGATATAGTGATCCTGACTTGGTACGTACTTAAACCCTTCGGGGCCACCCTCGTAGGTTCCATGCGGTGGTATATAGCTGTTGATTCCCTTGCCCTCCAGGTAGGCATAGCATTCCATGCCGGATTCCCGCCACTACTGTAGCCTGTGTCAGCCAGTACGTTTTCCAGTTGAAAGCCCAATTTCCATAATCGCCGCTGCAAGCGTGCTACGATGCCTTTTAGGTATTGGTTGTCCTTGCCATCAGCATGGTAAGCTTTGATATCGGTGATGACATGGTTGGCCGTATCTACGCTCAACTGGCTACTGTAATTGAGCTTTCTAGCTTTGCCAGGCTTTACACTTATCCTTGCATCAGGATCGGTAGGTGAATAGTGGGTCTTATTGCTCGTACAGCGACTGCCTTTATTCCCTACCCCTGGGCGCTGGTCTTGGTGCTTGCACCAGTTCTTGTTTCTGGATGCAATACTTTGTAATTCTTGTTTTGTAGCGGTGATACTTCGTTGCCCCTGGCTGGCCTTATCTTCTTTGGCTTTTCTAAAAGCCTCTTTGTCCCGATAACTAATATGGCGCACATCGGCCAAATAGGCTTCCAAATCCTGAACGGGAACTTTTAACGCCAGACTATCCATACTCGCATTAGCCTGGGAGGCCCCGCCTTTACCGGGGCAGAATCTACCGCTTGGGTATTACCTTTTACCATTCCCTTCCCGATGCACATCGCTAAGATATGGGTAAAAACTCGCTCAAATACCTCTTCTGGAAACAATTGCCTTGTTCTGCTAATGGTAGAGTGCCACGGCAGATGCTCATCAATATCGTAGCCAATAAAATAAAGAATGTCCAGGCGCATACTCGCATGTTCAATGAGTTTACGGTCGCTGATGATATTCTCTAAATAGCCCACTAGGCACAACTTAAAAAACACAACAGGATCAATGCTCTGCTGGCCACTACTCCCGTAATACGACTTGGTCTGCTGATAGAGAAAGTCTAGATGTAATACACTTTTCAAACGACGGTAGAAATTTGTCTCTGGGACACGATCACTCAACCGAAAACTATTGAACAGTTTGTCCTGGTAGGTCTTTTTTCCTTGCATACAACAAGGTAGAAAATGAATACCATGTTAAAGCTCAAAACCTTAACTTTATCAACACGTTGTGCAACAGACACAATGTGTATAGTTCATTGCTAATAAAGGCTTACAACGGAAATTCCTGCGGAATTTCCTCGCTGTTTTGTACTTGTAAAGTTTATCGCTAAATTCACGCAACAAGCCATACACGAACACGTTAGGTTTCATTAAAAACGGAATGAAAAAATCATTCCGTTCCCTTCAGATTATCTCATCTAAGATTATCCTCTCTGGAATCCAAAAACACGTGGAGCAAAAGTTGCTTTGAGTCCCATGCCAAGTGCTGCTTGTTTCATCTCTTCAGGAATTACCCCACAAAAAAGGAACTCGCCTGGATTAGCAATTTTAAGCAAATTTTCAAAATGACCAGCAGCTGTTGTTCCTAAATGAAATCCAACAGCCCCTGCATCTGCAAATAAATCCATGACTACTAACGTAGATGATGTTTCATCAAAATAACATTCTACGTGCATTGCACCTGGTTCATTGTCTTCCATTTGCTGTGTAACTTCTTTATAGATTCCCTTTAGTGTTTCAGATTGTCCTTCTTTGGCAGTCCACTTATATACCACCATTACGTCTTGAGTTGTCATAATTACTAGTTTTTAAATTTTTAATAACACAAATATATGTCGTAATAATAGCCATGATAAGTGTCCTTTTCGACAATATTAAGGGTTGTTTACGACATTTGTTTTTATCTTTGTCAAAAGACTATCAATGAAACACATAAGCGTACTAGTCCCATCAGGAAACAGTATTGTTGATACAGTTATAGCACCATACAATTTGTTGAATATGGCAAATTCCTATTCAATGAAGTTAAGTAAATCGCAACGCAAACCATTCAAAATTGATTTAGTGGGGTTAACATTAGACCCTATTCTATATCAAGGTCTATTCAGTATTCAACCAACAGCCACTATTGACGACATAGATAAAACAGACTTGATTATTATTTCGCCAATTAGTGGAGATTTAGTTTTGGAAGTCCAACAAAACATTGAGTTTGTTCATTGGATTAAGGCACAACGAATTCAGAACGGAACAGACCTTGCCAGCCTATGTAAGGGAACGTTTTTATTAGCTGAAACAGGATTATTAAATGGAAAGTCCTGTGCAACACATTGGACTGCTCACGACCAATTTAAGCAACGGTATCCTAAAGCAAACCTTATACCCGAAAAAATAATCTGTGAGGACAATGGGATTTACTCAAGTGGTGGCGCTTACTCGATATTGAATTTCACTTTATACTTGATTGAACGATATTATGGGAGAGAGACTGCCATTTGGTGTTCTAAAATTGCTGAAATTGATTTTGACAGAAAAAGCCAGAGTGAGTTTATCATATTTAATGGGCAAAAAGACCATTCTGATGTAGCTATTCATAAAGCTCAAGAGTACATTGAAGATAATTTTCAAGACAAATTGAGTGTAGAGCAGATTTCAGATATCGTTAATTTAGGTGCTCGCAGCTTTTTAAGGAGATTCAAGAAAGCGACGTTTAACACACCTTTAGAATATATACAGAGAGTTAAGATTGAAGCTGCCAAAAAACAGCTCGAAAACACAACAAAGTCAATACTAGAGGTGATGTATTTTATTGGGTATAATGATGAAAAAGCCTTTAGAACAACTTTTAGAAAGTACTCAGGACTTTCTCCCAAAGAATATCAAAAAAAGTATAACCGAGAAATGGCTTTTGCATAAATTAGCAATTGACAAACAACGAACCGCTATAAGTAATTGCTTGTTCTCGCCTACTTCAGAAAATCCTCTCGAATTTTCAGTTTGGTGCGTACGTGCAAAGTTACGTGCTAAACTACGCAACTACTTATACACGAGACCGTTATCCGAACATTGTCTATTGGATCAAATTCTATTCGTTTAGTTAATATTAAGAGGCGGAGTACCTTTCATGATAGAAATTGGGCAATATGATTTTAAATGATGGATAAAAGTTTATCAGGGGCTTGAATCAGAAATTAAAGCTCTGCTAATTAAAAAGAGATAAAATAGTATTCACAGCTGTATATTTTCAATATAAATACCGAGGCTTACCTAAATCGTATTGGCTACTCTGGCTCAAAAGAGCCAACGTTATCTACCTTAAAGGCTCTCCAACGAACGCACCTACGGCATGTCCCGTTCGAGAATCTGGATGTTCATCAGCAGCAGGAGATTCGGATTGATGTAGAGCGGTTTTACGATAAGATTGTCCGGCGCAGGCGAGGCGGATTTTGCTTTGAGGTGAATGGGTTGTTCAATGAGCTGCTCAAAGACCTCGGGTTTTCTACCCACTTTATTACTTGTAGTGTATTTTCTCAGCCCAAGCAGCAATTTACACCCTACTTTGGTCACGTAGCTATTGTGGTGCATTTGGAAGAAGACTGGTTAGTCGATGTAGGCTTTGGTACCAATTTTCCTGAACCACTGAAGCTAGATGCGGAAGCGCACCAGTTACAGGATGGGGTACACTACCAACTAGTTCGGATCAATGAAGAAGAAATATTGTTACGCCGAACTAACGACCAGCAAGAGTATATCAAAATGTACAAATTAAAGCTTGAACCTCAGTTGCTCACCGCCTTCGCTGGTATGTGCCACTATCATCAGACTTCTCCCAAATCACCGTTTACGCAAGGTAAACTCTGCTCACTACTCACCTCTGATGGGCGGATTACGCTTACCGATAAAGCATTTATCAAAACCGTTAATGGTAAAAAGACTGAAACTCCCGTAGCAAGTCCCCAGGAATTTGATCAAAAACTACGGGAGCACTTCGGCATCGTACTGTAAATTGCAGTAACATCTGCTTTCCCTTATCAGTCACCCTTATTTGGGTGTTTTCCTCCTTTCTCTTTACCTTTAAGGCGCAATAAACACTACCCCATTGCTTAACTATGAAAGAAAATCTTAAGAAGGTTGCTTTACACGATACCCATATGAAGCTAGGGGCGAAAATGGTACCCTTTGCTGGTTACCAGATGCCGCTTCGCTACAGCTCAGATATTGAAGAACACTTGGCAGTTCGCCAGAATGTAGGAGTGTTTGATGTGTCGCACATGGGCGAATTTTTTATCCGCGGACCGAAGGCTCTGGACTTGGTGCAACGCGTAACTAGCAATGATGCTAGTAAATTATTTGACGGTAAAGCTCAGTACAGTTATTTACCTAATGAAGACGGAGGAGTAGTAGACGACCTGCTGGTTTACCGCATTAGCGAAGAAGAATACATGCTGGTGGTCAACGCTTCCAACATTGAGAAGGATTGGAAGTGGGTTCAGCACTACAATACCGAAGACGTAGAAATGGAGAATGCTTCTGACCGAATTTCGTTGCTTGCCGTGCAAGGCCCTAAAGCCACCGAGACGCTACAGAAAATTACTAATATTAAGCTGGATGAGATGAAGTTTTATACCTTCCAGCAAGGAAGCATTGGAGAAGTTGACGATGTAATTATCTCCGCCACTGGTTACACCGGCGCGGGTGGTTTTGAGCTGTACGTAGCCAACGATCAGGCCGAAAAGCTGTGGGACGCTATTTTTGAAGCTGGAAAGCCTTTTGATATTAAACCGATTGGCTTGGGTGCTCGCGATACCTTGCGGCTAGAAATGGGTTACTGCTTGTACGGAAACGATATTGACGATAAAACCTGCCCCATTGAAGCGGGTTTAGGTTGGGTGACCAAGTTTAATAAAGAATTTACTAACTCAGTATTTTTGCAAGGAAGAAAAGAATCGGGTGGCGAAAATAAACTTATTGGCTTAGTGATGATAGATCGGGGCATTCCTCGAGCGGGCTACGAACTGTTCAACGAGCAAGATGAGAAAATTGGTCGGGTGACTTCCGGTTCCCAGTCGCCTTCATTGCAAAAAGGTATCGGCTTGGGTTATGTAGAAAAAACACAGGCAAAGCTTGGTAACACCATCTACGTGGGTGTACGCAACCGCCGCCTCAAAGCCGAAATTATGAAACCCCCTTTTGTTACCCCAACTACCAATTAATATGAAAACAATAGAAGTTTGCCTAACCCCCGAATTATTACATCAGCACTCCATTGTAGAAAAAGTAGCAGTAGTGGTTGATGTGTTACGAGCTTCATCTACGATGATTACTGCTTTTGCCCACGGATTAGAACGATTGATGCCTGTCGCTTATGTAGAAGGTTGCGTTGCCCTCCAGCGTTTAGACTATCTCTCGGCGGGCGAGCGAGATGGCGCTAAAGTAGAGGGTTTCAATTTTGGTAATTCGCCCTACGATGTAATGCACGGCGACTTGCAGGGGAAGTCACTGGCAATGACCACTACCAATGGAACACTAGCGATTGAAAAATCAAAATCGGCGAAGAAATTACTGATTGGTGCTTTCTTGAATTTAAGTGCCTTAGCCGACCGAATTAAAGAGTTAAACGAAGATACATTAGTGCTTTGTGCTGGATGGAAAGGGCAGATGAACCTGGAAGATACTTTGTTTGCCGGAGCGTTGGTTGCCCAACTTACTAATGATTTCAAAGCAAAAGGAGATTCAGCATTGGCGGCCCGGTTACTTTACGAGAACGCTAAGAACGATCTTTACGGAGTGATTTCGCAAACATCACATGCCCAGCGACTTAAAAAGCTATCAGCCGATGATGATATGCGCTTCTGCCTGAAGAAAGATGAGTATCACGTAGTTCCATTTCTGGAGAGCGAGCATCTAGTAGTTTAATCTTCGTAGTCACCTAGTATTTTCCAAATACGTTCTGACTCGTAGCCTTTCCCCAGCACAAAACGAGCCGTCTTGTGCTTCCGAGTGTAAGTGTCTTCACCTTCTAGCGAGTTCCACTTTTTCTGAATTAGCGATGTAAGCGTATCAATATAATCCGCTTCACTAATTTCTTGTAAGCCACGGCGGATACAGTAAGCTGATATTCCTTTCTGGCGTAAACCCATCTCTATCTTAATCCGCCCCCACTTATTGCTTCGGAACTTTCCTCGGGCAAATGCCTGGGCAAAACGTTCTTCATTTACAAAGCCATCGCTAATCAGCTCGCTCAACACTTCCTCTACCGCATCGGTATAGAGTCCATAACTGTAGAGTTTATCGCGCACTTCCTGCTGGGTACGCTCCTGATACGCGCAGTACTTAGCCGCTTTCACTTTGGCTTGCTGTTTCCAGGTTATGATTTTATTATCTGCCATTTATTATTAAATACTTGGCCGAGTGCTATTAGTATTTCCTACGTCAGTATTTTGCAGAGGGTCAGTCCTTTGTTATCTTTCAACAAAGATCTACTAGGGTTCGTTTAGCACTTTACTAGTTTATGTCCACTGTAAGCTCACAATACCAATTTTAGGCTATGAAATCGATTATTGCCACGCTGGCTATTTTAGTAGCATTTCATACTGCTGCCTGTGCTCAATTTGCGCTGGGTGGGCACGTAAACGCCCTTTTTCCGTTAGGCGATTTTAGTACCTTTAATCAAAGTGGGTTTGGGTTTGACCTAGAAGGGCGGTTTGGGATAGATAAACCATTGATGACCAGTGCCAGTATTGGTTTTCACTCCTTTCGTTCGCCAAATGGCGGTAGAGGTCAAACTTTTACCCCCATTACTCTTTCTTTATTATATGCGCTTAGCACTACTGAAATCCAACCATATTTAGGATTTGGAGTTGGCGTTAATCGGGTATCGTCTGGCAGCGCAGGGCTTCGTGTTACTAATTCCTACTTTGGAATTTCGCCCATTTTTGGCGTTCAGTATAAAAGTAGCGAGCAGATTTATTTTGATCTGAATGTACGGTATAACTTAACATTTGCTAGTAGCAATGACGCTTTCGATTTGCTAAATCGAAATGCTGCTTATTTGGTGTTTAACTTAGGGGTATTTTATAAATTTGGTCAGTAGCTAACCTGCTACTTGTTCCCTCATCTTCCTAGCTTACCTCGTGCGTTTCTTTCTGCTCATCATTGCGGTGATTATCCTCAAGCTTATCATTACGATCATCTATGGCTCGTCGGTAGTTAAACGGACGGATAATAAGCCGGGTACCTCGGTCGTAGGTAAAGTAGTTCCAAACCCAGTTTCCTAGGGTGATAATTTTCTGGCGGAAGCTTACTAGGAAAAGCAGGTGAACAAACATCCATGAGAGCCAAGCAAACCAACCCCCGAACCTGATATTCCCAGGAAAATCAGCCACTGCCCGATTACGGCCAATCGTAGCCATTGAACCTTTATCGAGGTATGAGAAAGGCTTAGTTTCTTTCTCCCGAAGTAAGTTGCTAAGGTTTTTACCAAGCTGCTCACCTTGCTGCATAGCTACTGGGGCTACCTGGGGGTGCCCCCTCGGATACTCTTCGGTGTACATTGCTGCTACATCGCCAATCGCAAACACATTATCGTAGCCGTTTACCCGGTTGATTTCATTTACTACATAACGACCTTTTTCTACCGTAGCTTTATCTAGTCCTGGAATAATAACTCCCTGCACTCCCGCTGCCCAGATTAACGTCTCGCTAATCAATTTTTCACCATTACCGAGAGTAACTTCGTAGCCGTTATAGTCTTTTACCAGCGTATTGAGCTTGACGATGGTATCAAAGCGTTGGGTCAAATCTTTCTCAGCCCGTTTCCCCGCTTTCTCGGACATAGAAGGTAACAAGCGGTCGACTCCTTCTACTAAATACACCTTCATCACTTTGAAGTCAAGTTCGGGGTAGTCACGAGGGAGTACGTACTTCTTTAGTTCGCCCATGGCTCCAGCCAGTTCTACTCCGGTGGGGCCACCGCCTACAATCACAAAGTTAGTCAGCCGATCAACTTCCTCTTCCGAATCGGAGGTAACCGCTTTCTCGAAGTTTTGCAGGATGTGGCTGCGGAGGTTCAGAGCTTGAGGCACTTGTTTAAGTGGAAAAGCTAGTTGCTGAATTTTCTGGTTGCCAAAATAATTGGTTTGCGTACCGACGGCCACTACCAAATAGTCGTAACTAATTTCGCCAATGCTGGTATACACCTTCTGCTGCTCAGCATCAATACGCTCTACCCGAGCCATGCGGAAAAAGAAATTCTTCTCGTTGTCAAATACCTTTCGCAGTGGCCCGGCAATAGAATCTGGCTCCAGCCCGGCGGTAGCTACCTGGTACAATAAAGGTTGAAAAGTATGGTAGTTATGCCGATCCAGCATCACCACCTGAAAATCTTTCATCCTCAGATGTTTTACCATCTGAATGCCCGCAAAGCCCCCGCCGATAATCACGATCCGGGGTTTACCAATATCGGGTAATTGGGTAGTTAGGTTTCTTTGGGAAACGGTGTATTCGGTAGGATTTTCAACAGCAGCCATAGGCAAGAAAGATTAGTTTATCTGTTCCTATTGAAGTAACGTAAGCCAATAAACGAGGTTTAAAAAGTAGCGTGGACTTCGGAAGTTTTGGTGCTGCCAGCTAATGTTTACCTTAATTCGGCAGAAACTTATCAAGTACTGGCTCGAGTAAAAAACCTCTCCCGAAGGAAGGCTTCTCTGTTTTTACGTGCTTGATTGACAGTGATACATTTATATGATCACTATTACCAACTTTCCTAATTCAAACTCCAGAAGTAGACTCGGCGAGACTAACCCGAAACACCAAATAAATTTACAAGAGCTAGCTTTTCGACTCGTTTATAGTAAAACAGCCATATGTAAGTTTTTAAGTGATGCTAACATAACTCCAGTGATGATTATATCTTTTCAAGCATCTTTTATACCTATTTCAGTTTAAGGAGTTCGCTAAATGAGAGGATATTATAAGTATGTTAGATATTTATGATTTAGGCTGTAAAGGTACACTGCCATTTTTTCTGTTAAATACTAGTCTGCAACAGATATTGTAAATTCATCAGGTGATAAAAGGTAGCAGGTTTTTCATATCGTGCTACTCTACACTTTTCTATTTTAATATCATCAACTACGTAAACATGGCTGTTACATTATCCTCACCCAAAAAGAGTGTAGTATCTTCTTGGCTGTCCTTATTATCTCAACCCGTAGCTATTTACAGCTTGGTAGCCCTCCGTATTTTATTTGGACTAACCATGCTATGGGAAGCATATCGCTATCTTAATAATAATTGGCTTTCTCGCTACTGGATAAAACCTCCTTTTCATTTTACCTACGAGGGGTTTCATTGGATTCAGCCTTGGCCAGGAGATGGTATGTACTACCACTTTTATGCCTTAGGATTATTGGCTATTTGTATCACCTTAGGCTTAGTTTATCGGTTGAGTAGTGTACTTTTCTTTCTCGGCTTCACATATTTCTTTCTGCTTGAGCAAGCTAGGTATATGAATCACCTATACTTAGTGGTGCTGTTAAGCTTTTTGATGATATTTTTACCTGCCAATCGCTACTTTTCGCTAGATGCAAAACTGTTCCCTGCTATCAAATCAGTTCAGGTGCCTCGTTGGAGCTTGTTACTAATACAGATTCAACTAGGGCTCGTTTACTTTTTCGGCGGAGTAGCCAAAATTAATGCCGACTGGTTGCGGGGTGAACCCATGCGAATGTGGTTAGCTAACAAGACTGATTTTCCTATTATAGGCTCGCTATTTACTCAGGAGTGGATGGTTTACTTTTTTTCTTACAGTGGGCTCATGATTGATTTATTAGCATTTCCTCTATTAGCGTTTCGCAAGACTCGCCCTTACATGTTTCTAGCTCTATTGTTTTTTCATTTTATTAATGATCGCCTATTTCATATTGGTATCTTTCCTTGGTTTGCTATCGGGCTCACTACTATCTTCTTCTTTCCTAACTGGCCCCAGCAGGTTTATCGACAGTTGAAACGTCAACCAGCTTTAGTAATCGGTACAGCACTGCTGAGCTTAGGATTAGCTCGTTACTTTCACGGTAGTGCTGAATTACTTCCTTTAGCAGTGGGGGCCTTAGCCGGAATGCTGCTTGCCACTTCATTTTCTACAAAAAATTCCCGTGAGTTTACTCTAGCAACAACATTTTCGCCAAAGCCTCGCTACCAAGCTTGGATAGTGACTGGTTTTACCGTTTGGTTCTTTATTCAGATAGCTCTTCCGCTACGCCATTTTTTTATTCCTGGTAATGTCAGCTGGACTGAAGAGGGACACCGCTTCGCTTGGCATATGAAATTACGCTCTAAAGTGGGGCGAGCCATCCTACTCACCCATGACCCTTCCAACGGAAAACAGGAAGTCATCCCCGTACAGAAATTTTTAACTCGGTGGCAGTATCAGAAAATGACTACTCGCCCCTATCTTCTTCGGCAATTTGCTCAATTTTTGGAACAGAAGTATCCCGACAAAGAAATTAGAGCTATTGTAGAATGTTCGCTAAACGGACGGAGCCAGCAATTACTAGTCGATCCTGGTGTGAACTTAACCACTATCCGGTACCGCGATTGGCAGCATCATTCTTGGATTCGTCCTTTGAAGGAACAGCCCTTATCTGCTGCTAAAACGAAATAATGAGTTAGTCCGGCGCATTAATACGAGAGTACGATCAATGGAACAATGAATTATTGTGCTGATTCGTAATCGGTAAATCTGCTACATTCTTCCCGGAATTTACAGAGTTTCATCCGAGGAAATGCTGTAAACCTAGGTTACATAAAAGAGCCAGAAGGAATAGACTTTATTATCTAGAACAAACTGCTACCAATAGAGACTAGTATAAATTGGGCAGTTCAGTCAGGTGTACAAGCGCAAGTGTCTTTGCAGCAAGGGATGGCAATGGTTACCGCTTCCGAAAAGTAACAAATAATAGCATCTAATAAGATCTTACTAGAGTATCGTAACAATACCTGCTTCAGTACTGAAGCAGAGTTATGGGAAAACGACACTTAGACTGAGAGGAAATAGAAAGAATTAACTATGAGGAGGTGACAAAAGGGTTTTAAATCCCCCTTAGTCCCCCTTTCGTAAAGGGGGAGATGAGAAATACTTTCTTTTAGATTCATGGCACTAAAGAGAAGATTTACCTTAAGAGCGTTCTCCCCCTTTTTTAAAGGAGGCCGCCGTGGAACGGGCAAGGGGATTTCCTCGTGAATAGTTCCGTTTACAACAATCTCCAGACCCGAGTGAGATAACCCGCTTGCCGTATTTAGAGAATTGACCGAAACAAACAAAAAAAGCCCTCCTGAAGGAAGGCTTTTCTGTTTAAGGTATTGATTAATAGTTTATTACTCTCTTACTACTCCTAAGCCAAAGTCATAGTTGTAGTTTGCATTGCTAGAGCCAGGCTTAAAAGTCTGATCATCAGACTGTGAAGCCGGAGCTGATAGCGTATAAGTAAAGTCATTTACGTTTCGCATATAACCCGAGCCAGGATTGGTAATAACGATTTGGTTAATTTCCCCACCAGATACCTGGGCAAATCCAGTAGCTCCACTACCCATTTCTCCAGCTGACTTGAAAGTAACAGTAGGCGCAGTTAAGTAACCAGATCCAGCGTCAGAATCTCCGCTAAAAAAGTAAAGATATTCATCATCGTCCTCACCTATGATCTGCCCTTGGTCGTTAACGGAAAATTCTTCTAGATCAAGATATGCCTGACGAGCCTCCAACGGACGCAGCGAGATAGTAGGCATAGAAGCTGAGAATATATCATATACTACTCCATCTACGCTAGTTGGTCGGAGTTTTCCATCCAGTAGCTCAAGGCTATACATAGAATCGTCTGTCCCTCTGTCCACGAGAACGCCATTTTCATATCTGGTATAGCTTACAACAATTTCAGGCTCTTCCCAGTAACCATTACCTTGGCTGGTTACTTCAAACTCATAGGTAAACCCAGCAGTTATTAAGAAAGTAGCTCCACTTCCACTTGCGCCAGCATCTTGCGTTAATGTAGGAGTAGAAGTATAATCTACTGCGCCATCATCTACTACAGTCCAGCCAGTAATGGCATCAGTATCAGCATCTACGGCAGTTACTTCAATGTAAGCAGCATTATCAGAGGTATCCGCTGAGAAATTGAATCTGTCGCCTACCGTATAACCAGTGCCTCGATTATCTAATACTACATCTGGATTAAGACCAAAGAAGGCACTGCCACCATCTAAATCTTTAGCAATTGCTTTTGCAGCAACGGCGAAGCCAGAAGCAGCACCCGTAGGGGCACCAATTTCTACCCATATGCTTGGTAGATCATTATCAACATGATCGCCAATAGCTCCACCCGCATCAGGATTAAAAATTATATTTCGAGTCACTACAGCTAATGAGTCGCCCTGCATTGCCAGATACGTTTGTTCGGCTTCAAATGGTAAAAACTCAATTTCAGCTTCAATACCTAGACCATCAGAACCATTACCATTGGGAACGATCATTGTATAACGACCATCAGCTCCTACAGTAGCGGTCTGACGCAATCCTGTATAAGTAGCTGACTGAATTTCGCCTTTACCTGAACAGTCAAAGCAAGTGCTATACTTACCCTCAATATCGTCTACATCAATAGTAGCTCGTACAATTGCTCCTTCAGCAAACTCTGGTGCATCGTTAGTGAGATCCAATTCAGCCCAAACAATACCACTTATTTCAGTAGCACCTGCTGCTACGGTCAAAGGAAGTACTGGAATAACCGTATTTACATTATCTTCTGGTAAATCTGATGAGAAGGGATCACCTAAGCTAGTGGTATAAGTAACTGTAGTATGATCGGCTGCCTCTACAGTTACTACCGCTTCACCAATACGTAAGTCACCAAATAGCGCAACTCCACCAGCATTGGTAGTAGCAGTACGAGATACTCCGCCTTGTACTAACGTTACAGTGGCACCTTCAGCAAAGTTCTCACCTTCGGTACGGGCACTTGTATTAGAGCTTCCACCAGCAACTACCGTTACTGAGTAGCTTACTACTGGGCCAATACGCTCTAGTGAGTCTTGGTATCTTTGGAAAGCTAACTGCTGCTCATAGTCTAACTCATTTTCAGCAATAGCATTTTCATTCTCGAGGCGCTTTAGGGCGATCAGGGTTGAGTCCTGAGCGGCAATGGCGTCGGCTTCGGTAAATTCATCTTCACATGAAGTGAGTGCTAGTCCGCTGACAACAACGCCAGCCCCTAGCAAGGTGGTGAACCAATTCTTAGTGTTCATCTTTTGGGTTTGATTTAAAGTTAAATAAGAAAATTTGTTATTATTCTGATTAAAGGGTCAATCCTACTGAGAATATGAAGCTATTGGAGCGTAAGTCCGTAGCATCGCGCAGTAAGTCATTAGGGTCAAATCCGTTGTTAATAGGATTAATACCGTAACGGTAGCGCACATCAAATAAGAAAGTATTAGATCCGGTAGGGATTTCAGCTCCCAATCCAATGTTCAGACCGTACTGCATAGAACGATACTCGGAACGCACATTTTCCGAACCGCTGGCAGTACGAGAAAATTGATTTCGTCCGGTACGCTCATCGTCAATGGCTACATCGCCCACAAAGTAGGTAATGTCTTGCGACTGAACTGCGGCTACATTAAATCCAATAGAAGGTCCTATCACTAATTGCGGGCGGATACCCATGATTGGCGTAGGTAGCCCAGCGCGTAGCAGTACGGGAAATTCTACATTGTGCAACTTCACATTGCCGGTGATAGCAATGTTAGAGCCATCTACTACCGACTCTTTTAGTTCTACTCTGGTACCACCCTGCTGCATATAAAGCAACTCAGCTGATACATCCAAAAAGTCTAGCAGCGAGTAGGTAGCAAATCCGCCGATAGCCACCCCGGTAACACTACCGGTATGATCACGATCGCCCATAAAGCCCTGGTAGAACCCACTGGAAGTAAGCCCAATCTTAGGCCCGTATTCTAGCGGGAGGCTAAAGCCTGAACCAGACCCTGAACTATCGTCAGAGCTAGCACTACTGCTTTCGTCCTGAGCTAAAGCTGGAGCTGCCGCGAAGCAGACCGCAAGGAGCATTGTTAGCAACATCTGGCGCACCCTACGCCATGTCTGGTTGATAAGTTTCATCATACATTTTTATTTAAGTGGTTAATACTCTACTGAGCCAGGGAAGGAAGAGGATGCAGTTTCAAGGTTGAATCATTTTCTTTTCTTGACTCGATACAAAGCAACGAGTTTCTTTTATAACCAAAATCCCTAAATAGTATGATTTACTACCCACGTAGCAGAGTGTGTAAAAACCTAAGATTTTAGCTGCTTTTGCACAGATTGTCCTAGAAAAGCGAATTTTTGGCAACAAGAAAAAAAGAGATTCTTAACCGCATTAATGCAGGTTTTCAAAAATTGAAACTAAATAGTTATATTTTTTATTTGATAAATTTTATTATGGGAAGGGAAGCGTTGGGGCTGTTGTTGATAAATCCTACCAAATTTTGACGAATGCAGTAAATCTAGCGAATGTAGCATTTTTAGCAATTCGACTAATTTTATTGGAAAAATCGCGGTCACACCTCTGTAATCGCACAATGTGGTAGTAATAAGCTATTATAAAAGTAAACACATCAGGAGTTCAAGGGCGAAAATAGAATAAAACTATTTTTAGAAATCACATTACTTTATCGATACACTACTACGATAGTTCTGGTTGTAAAAACTGAGCGGTATATCCAACGTCACACTTGGCTACGGCTTCGGGAGCACCTTCACAAATAATTTTTCCGCCTCCACTACCACCCTCAGGACCAAGATCAATAATATGATCGGCAACTTTCACTACGTCCATATTATGCTCAATAATCAGTACGGTATTGCCCTTGTCTACTAATTGATTGAGTACGTTGAGTAGATGCTGAATATCCTGAAAGTGTAGCCCGGTAGTAGGCTCATCGAGAATGTAAAGGGTTTGTCCAGTATCTTTCTTAGAAAGTTCAGTCGCCAACTTTACCCGTTGAGCTTCCCCTCCCGAGAGTGTAGTGGCGTGTTGCCCTAAAGTAATGTAGCCTAAGCCTACATCGGCTAGGGTTTGAATTTTCCGAAGGATCCGAGGTTGATTTTCAAAGAATTCTACGGCTTGTTCTACGGTCATATCCAGTACATCGGAAATAGACTTTCCTTTGAAGCGAATCTCCAGTGTCTCGCGGTTGTAACGGCGACCTTTACAGGTAGGGCAGGGGACGTGCACATCGGGCAAAAAGTCCATTTCAATCAGTTGCATACCGCCACCCTGACAGGTCTCGCAACGCCCCCCTTTTACGTTAAAGGAAAATCGCCCCGGTTTGTAGCCCCGAATTTTAGCTTCGGGCAACTCGGTAAATAAGGCGCGGATGTCAGTGAACACTCCAGTGTAGGTAGCCGGATTAGAGCGAGGGGTTCGCCCAATGGGAGCTTGGTCTACCTCAATCACTTTATCAATGTGCTCCATGCCCTTTATTTTGTCAAAGGGGCAAGGATCAGCGTACGATCGGTAGAAATGCTTACTAAGAAGTGGGAATAGCGTCTCGTGAATTAGTGTAGATTTTCCACTACCAGATACTCCGGTCACGCAGATCATTTTGCCCAGTGGTAAGGTGAGTTTTACCTTCTTCAGGTTATGTCCTCGAGCTCCGGTTAGTATCAACTTTTTTCCCGTCCCTTTGCGCCGCTCTTTCGGCACTTCGATAGCCCGAGTACCTTTTAAATAATCGGCGGTAATTCCCCCTTGCTCCAAAAACGCTTGTGGGCTTCCCGCAGCAATCACCCGTCCACCGTGCCGTCCTGCTCCGGGGCCAATATCTACAATGTAGTCGGCCTGTAACATCATATCTTTATCGTGCTCTACCACAATAACGGTATTGCCCAAGTCGCGCAAATCTTGTAGGGCTTTAATCAGTTTTACGTTGTCGCGCTGGTGCAGGCCGATGCTAGGTTCATCCAAAATATAAAGCACTCCCACTAGCTGAGTTCCAATCTGAGTGGCTAATCGAATGCGTTGGGCTTCTCCGCCTGAGAGGGTTCGTAGCGGACGATCCAGTGTGAGGTAGGTCAATCCCACGTCCACCAAAAATCCTATTCGTTTACGAATTTCTTTGAGTACTTCTCCGCCAATGAGTCGCTGTCGTTCGCTTAAGCGTTCTTCCAGATTCTCAAACCAGGCTTGCAGTTCATCAATGTTCAGTTGCGCCAGCTCGGCAATATTTTTATCAGCAATCTTAAAGTAGCGGGACTCTTTCTTTAGCCGAGTGCCTTCGCATTCCGGGCAGATCGTACTGGTCATAAATTGCTTTACCCACTTCTGGGTTTTATCCGTCCCGGTTTCGTCTTGCTTTTCCAAATAGCCAGTAATTCCCTCAAACACGGTATCATAAGTTGAACCAGGATATTTGACCGATTTTACTGCCACGGGCTTGGGGTCGCCGTGTAGGATCACTTCCCGTACTTTGTCGGGTAGGTCTTTAATGGCAGTAGTTAGTTTTACTTTGTGGCGCTTAAGTATCGCCTCCAGTTTCTTGAAAATCCAGATGTCGCGGTACTCACCTAGCGGGGCAATCCCACCCTGTCGGATCGTTAGTTTCTCATCGGGAAAGATGGCTTCTTCAGAAAATTTTTGGATAATACCTAACCCGTGGCAGGTCGGGCACATCCCATAGGGAGAATTAAAGGAGAAAGTATTGGGCGCGGGTTCATCGTAGGCAAGCCCGGTTTCCGGATCCATCAAAAACTTGGAAAGATGCTGCACATTTCCTTGTGTATCGTCGATCATGATGATGCCCTTGCCATGCCCCAATGCCGTTTTGATGGATTCAGCAATACGGTAGCGGTCATCGTCGCGAACAACTACCCGATCGACCACAATCTCAATATCGTGAGTTTTGTAACGATCGACCTGCATCTTTGGCACTAAGTCCATAATGGTACCATCCACCCGCACCTTAGCGAAACCCATCTTGCGGATTTGCTGAAATAGCTCACGGTAATGTCCTTTCCGGCCTTTCACTACTGGAGCTAGAATAATAAGCTTTCCTCCCGAGAAATCGCTCATTATCCGGTCAATGATCTGGTCTTCGCTCTGCCGCTCCATTTTCTTTCCGGTTTCGTAAGAAAAGGCCTCTCCGGCTCGGGCAAAGAGTAGACGCATAAAGTCATAAATCTCCGTGACCGTACCGACGGTAGAGCGGGGGTTTTTAGAAGTAGTTTTTTGCTCAATGGAAATCACCGGGCTTAAACCGTTGATTTTATCTACCTCAGGGCGTTGTAGATTCCCGATGAAGGAGCGGGCGTAGGCAGAGAAGCTTTCCATGTAGCGACGCTGCCCCTCGGCATAGATGGTATCGAAAGCCAGCGAAGATTTCCCGCTACCACTAATCCCAGTGATGACAATTAGCTTGTTACGAGGGAGAGTAACATCAATGGTTTTTAGATTATGCTCCCGCGCCCCAAAAATCTCAATAGTTTCTTGGTCATACTCTGGGGCAACAATGGTGGAAATATCTTCTCTTTCTTCGGTCAGGTGTTCGGTAGCCATAAGTACTCTTAGAATTGAATTACTTCAACTAGACTGCACGTCATTAGTTTCAAACTTGCTAGCGTGATTTTGTCAGCAATTAGATAGTTTCTCCTTGCCTGGTTTGTAGCAACTTCTTCGCCCGGAGAAACTCCAATACTTCAAAGGTAGGGCTTAAATTGGTTACTTAAAATAAGTATACTGAGAAAGATTTTGAAGAGGTGGAAAAAGATCTGGGAGCTAACCTAGAAGTAACCGAAACTGGATTTCCTGAATAGTTAATGTTCCGTTCAGAGCCAGAATAATTAGTTCCTATGTCTAATAACATCCAAATAGGCTTAGTGAGCTTACTTTCGTTATCTACCTCTTAGGATTTCAAATTACTATAGTAGTAACAGTCCTTCAATAAGGATTTTTGAGTCTCCTCCAATTTTTACCGAATTTTGGAGAATTTTCACAAAAATTTCCCCGCTTCTACTTGATGCCTGATAGGCTATGAGATCAGCTTTACCTGTCTTTTCTTTCCAATAAGGCCCTAGAACTGAATGGATAGAACCTGTAACAGGGTCTTCATTAATACCAATCCAAGGACAGAAAGATCGAAGGACAAAGTCATAATTACTTAATTCCGATTCGCTCATTACCACCACTTCCTTTAGTTCATTAGAAGATTTTCTTAATCTTTCAAAATCTGGACTAATTTGCTGGACTAAATTTGGATTTTTCAGTTCTATGAATAGCGATTTTAACTCATGACAGTAGAAATGTGTTTTGGGGCGTTTAATGGCTAGTGCATTTAGCAATTCCTGAGGAATAGGATAATCTTTCCTCCCGTATATCGGATACTCGAGATAGATCATATTATTATATCTACTCGCTTTGATCCTTACCCCCTCAATAGTTACAAATTCAATATCTTTTTGAGTGGACTCACGAAGCAGTAAAGATCCAGCTCCAAGAGTCGCATGACCACATGCAGGTATTTCTCCCTCAATTGTAAAATATCGAATTTTATAATATTCCTCGATAGTTTCAGGTTCTATGAAAGCTGTTACTGGAGCATTAAACTCTCTAGCCAACCTAGCCATTTTTTGAGCACTTAAATTCGTATCCAAAATACAAATCGGGGTAGGGTTGCCTTGAAAAGGCTCCTTGCAGAATGTATCTAGTAAGTAGAATTTCCCTATTGACATTGCTTAGTTATATTGCAGATAACACCTAGGGCAGCTGTCGCTCAACTTGTTAGTATTTATTCTTCTAGCTTCTTAGAACAACTAACGTGCAAGTACCAATTTTATAGGGTTAGGGCTGAACGATGTCATAGGTAGGCTTTCAATTCTTCTGACCTTTGATCCAACAGAGTTTCTGTTCATACTTCTTTGACTAATAATTATGTAATCGGGTGTTACATCTTTAGAGCACCAAATTATCTCCGGACTCAAGTTCTACAATCTGACCCTTTTGAAACTTGTCGATGTCATTTCTATACTTAATCTCGAAAGCAAATATATCCAATCGAGGATTTCCCTCTTTGTCAATGATCCGAGGTATCGTAAAGTTTTTTGTAATCTCAATGTCGCCTAGTCTTGAATCATCAGTAAGATAAAAATCGCTCCTTACATCGAGCAGTCGAGCCAGTACTATTGGTTTTGGCCTCTTTGTCTTGGTTGTGAATACATGTTCTATATCAAATCGCATTAACACTTCTTCTTATTTAGCTTGCCCATAACGACCATTGCGAGCCAACGGCCGAGTTGTTTGCTTTTATCTTTCGTTTATCAATTTAGATACTTGGAGCAACTAACTCACTAGCTCATCATTGCCAGGCTGACGGCTGCAAAATGTTGGCGTGTCGTGTTATTCTTATTTTTTCATCCATTCGTGAATGTCTATTGCAAGTTCCTTATAAGACTTTTTTGGGCCAGTTGTTGACTCGTCACCAAACCATCTCAGAAACTCTTGGTAAATCAGATCGTGAACTTTTTGTTGTGTCATGTCATCTTCAAGTTGAACAATTATTGTTTTCACTTCAGATTCGTATTCATCTTCTGGTGCCCCAATGTCAAGAAGGCTAATCGGATCATGGTGATTTATGATGGTTCTTAGTTCCATGAATCTGTCACCATATTCTGATTTCACAGAGTCTATATCAAGAGCGAATAACGGATCTTTCATTGATTCCGCATATTGCCTATCAAAATCGTCTTGAGCTTCTTGATCAGTCATTTTTGTTTTATTGTCAGTTCCGCAACATGTTAGAAGAGTTGCGACAGTCAAAATGAATAATATATTTCTCAATTCTCTCAATTCTCTCAATTTCTTTTCATGCACGCCAACAATATACAAAATCACTCAAATCCATATTCATTTGCAAACGTTTACAAACATTTACATACGAAAGTAAACGACTAACTCCCGACTGTTGCGTTCAACCTGCCGTTACTTTGCTGACATCAATTCAATGTTCAACGCAAAAATTCACGAGTTATGAACGCACTTAAAAATCACGTACAACTTATTGGTAACTTAGGTCAAGATCCTGAAATAAAGGAATTGGAAAGTGGTAAGAAATTAGCCAAATTCTCCATCGCTACTACTGAATCGTACAAAAATAAGCAAGGTGAGATTGTAAACGATACGCAGTGGCATTCCATTATCGCCTGGGATAGCTTAGCCGGAATTGCCGAAAAATATCTGCACAAAGGCAAGCAAGTAGCCCTGTCCGGAAAGCTTACCCACCGTAACTACGAAGACCGCGACGGCATTAAACGCTACGTGACTGAAATTGTAGCCAGCGACCTGCTTATGCTCGGTAAGCGGGAAACGGCTACTGCTGAAGACGAACTTCCGTTTTAGCATGCAGTAGACACCCGAAGTTTCTGAAACTTCGGGTGTCTATTTACAAAAAGCAACTTCTTACCCTCATTCCCACATACGTATTATTTCCTCAAGAATAGATCAGCATTCAGCTAAGTGAGGTCGTATAATTACAGCTTAAACTAATAATCGGAATGCTATGAAACGTATATGGCACTTAAGTTTTGTTTTGCTAGTACTATTTGTCTGGGGCTGCTCAGAAGATGAGGCTGCCGAGCAGCCTTCGTTTTTAACACTGGAAGAGCGAATAGTTCAACCTACTCTCATCTCATTCAACCTTCGTGTTAAAGAAGAAGCTGGCGAGGGGATGGTTTATTTTAACATTTTTGATCCTTCCGACCCAGTTCCCACAACTGCTGAATTGAAAGGTGACCAAACCACTCAAAGCATAGTAATGAAAGGTGGTGGATTTACATTCGGTAATTTTCAAGGACTGACTCCCAACACCAGCTACGTGATATACGGCTTTATGGAAGTAGGTGGTGTGGAAGGTAAACTGACTAGCTTGCAAGTCACTACGGCTGAGCAGTAATTTTACTAGCACTCAGGCGTCTTAATTTTCTCAAGAAAGATAAGCTCTAATTTGTCATTCATTCTCTGGCGCTTATACTCTTTGTAGCCAAGCTTTTTGTATAGATAAAGATTACGCTCACTTCTGTGCCCAGTGAATAGTTCAAATCTATTAACTGTTGGAAATATTGATTCCAAATGGTTCATCATTTTGGTGCCCAACCCCTGATTTCTGTAATCTTTATGCACAATTAACCTTCCGATTTTGCCGATAGTGCCATCAAGTAGTAACCTTACTGAGCCGACTATTTTATCGCCCATTTCTATTTTGAAGAATTGTTCTTTACCGAAATCAGCATTTATCTCTTCAACCGTTTGGGTTAAGGGTGGTATCTCATACTCATCGTACAGCTCCGCTTCTTCTTGGTAACAGTCTTTTTGAAGCAGTAGAATATCAGGTAAATCATCTCTCGAGGCTTCTGAAAGCTTCATAAATCTTAGTTTTTGCTGCAAATATATTTATAGCTACCCAAAACCATCAGCGTTTAGTGCTCTTAGTCTATAGTTTAAACTTATCACACTCAAAACTCTGAACATCAAACCCTTTCACTTCTCCCTTCTTCTACGTATATTCATTTCCACTCCAGTTCAGAAACGTCTGAGCTTCGCTACTTTTTGTTCCACTCCAAACCCACCATGTTCTATGAAAGTGTACGACAACCACCACATTAAAAACATCGTGCTGCTGGGCGGCGCGAAATCCGGCAAGACAACATTAGCGGAAACCATGTTGTATGAGGCCGGCATCATCAACCGACGGGGCACCGTAGAAAGCAAAAATACCGTATCGGATTTCCACGAGATTGAGCACGAACGCGGAAATTCGGTGTACGCCACCACTTTGCACACCGAGTGGCGCGGCTACAAAATTAACATCATCGATACTCCAGGTTTGGATGATTTTATGGGCGAAATTGTATCGTCAGTACGGGTAGCTGATACCTGCGTACTGGTACTCAATGCCCAACACGGAGTAGAAGTCGGTTCCGAACTCATTTGGAACTACGTCGATCAGTTTCAGAAGCCTACCATTCTAGCCATCAACCAGCTAGATCATCCTAAAGCAAATTTTGATGAATCCATAGAATCAGCTAAGCAAAGTTTTGGCGATGCGGTAGCCCTGATGCAATATCCGGTTAATCCGGGCGAGGGCTTTAACGCGATTATCGATCTGCTGAAGATGACGATGTATAAATTTCCCGCCGAGGGGGGCAAGCCCGAAAAGCTCCCCATTCCCGACAGTGAGAAGGCCAAAGCCGAAGAATTGCACAATGAACTGGTAGAGAAAGCCGCCGTTAACGACGATAGCCTGATGGAACTATACTTCGAGAAAGGAAATCTGGACGAGGATGAACTGCGGCAGGGTCTGAAAATCGGTATGCAGAAGCACGAAGTGTTTCCGGTATTCTGCCTGTCGGCTAAGCAAAATATGGGCAGTGGGCGTATGATGGGTTTCATCGATAATGTAGCTCCCGGTGCCTGCGATATGGCTCCTGAGCCTACTGTGAGTGGAAAAGAAATTAACTGTGATCCTAGCAAGCCTACTAGCCTGTTTGTTTTCAAAACGCTGATTGAGCCGTATTTGGGTAAGGTGAGTTACTTTAAAGTGATGTCAGGTGAGGTAACCGCCAGTATGGATCTATACAATCCGCAGTCGCAAGCGACCGAGCGAATGAACCAACTGTACATTATGGATGGTAGTCAGCGACATCCGGTCGAGAAGCTGGTAGCGGGAGATATTGGTGCCACTGTAAAACTCAAAGATACCCAAACCAACCATACCCTGCGAGATGCTAATGCCAGCATGGAATACCCGATGATGGAATTTCCGGAGCCGCGTGTTCGCACCGCCATTGTAGCGGATAGTAAAAATGACGAGGAGAAGATTGGAGAAGCCATCCGCGAACTACACGCCGAAGATCCTACGCTAAACATAGAGTTCTCCCGCGAGCTGAAACAACTGATTCTCACCGCTCAAGGCGAGTTACACCTGACCGTTACCCAGTGGCGACTGGAGCATGTGTATAATGTGAAAGTGCATTACGAAGAACCTCGCATTGCCTACCGTGAAACTATTCAGAAAGAAGCTACCACTTCGTATCGGCACAAGAAGCAATCGGGCGGATCGGGGCAGTTTGGGGAGGTACACATGACGATTATGCCCTACACCGAAGGTATGGCTGATCCCGAAGGCTACAACATTCGCAATAAGGAGGTGATTGATCTGGAATGGGGTGGCAAATTGGTATTTTACAACTGTATTGTCGGCGGAGTGATTGACGCTCGGTTTATGCCGTCTATTCTAAAGGGAGTGATGGAAAAAATGGAAGACGGGCCAGTCACTGGTTCCTACGCTCGTGACATCTGCGTACTAGTGTTTGATGGTAAAATGCACGCGGTAGATTCCAACGATATTTCGTTCAAAATTGCTGGAATGCAAGCCTTCAAACAAGCCTTTATGGCGGCTGACCCCAAAATTCTCGAGCCTATTAACCACCTGGAGGTGCTGGTGCCCGAAGAGATGATGGGCGACGTAATGACTGAACTACAAACCCGCCGTTCATTAGTCATCGGTATTGATACTAAAAATCAGTACCAGGTTATACGGGCAAAAATTCCACTGGCAGAAATGACCAACTTTAGTAGTGCCTTGAAGTCACTCACGCAAGGGCGAGCTAGTTTCAAAACCTCCTTTGCCGAGTACTCTCCCGTACCTTACGACATCCAAAAGCAACTAATTGCGAACAGTGAGTTAGAGATGGCTTAATTAGTTGAAAGTTGAAAGTTGATAATTGAAAATGGATAATTAGCTTTTGTAGACATCCGGGGTTTTAGAAACTTCGGATGTTTCTCTTTTAATCTAAGGGCTACTACCGAATGTAAGCCCGTCTAATTCAACCTAAAACTATGAGTCAAAATCGGCGAGATTTTATTAAGAGAGGGACTTCGTTAGCGGCTATTTCTTCGGTAGGAGTAAACATGAATTCTGCTTCTAATTGCTTTACTCCGTCAGCCGAAATAGTGAAAGATGCCGGGATGCAGATGTGCCTGGCTTATTTTTGGGGAATAGAACCGCACAAAGTAGCTCTAGCCCGACAGATGGACGTGTTAGGCGCAGTTGGTGGTATTAATCCCCGTATGGTAGGTATGGACAATGTTCCCAACTGGGAATATGATGTTATCAAGAAAGTACAGCAAGCCTGGAAAAATGAAGGGCTTACTTTACGAGTGATCGAGGGACCACCTTCTCTGTACACTAAAACTAAACTTGGTTTGGAAGGGCGGGATGAAGAGATTGCGAATTTTATTACGTTCATGGAAAACATCTCTCGTCTGGGTATTGATACTGTCTGCTACAACTGGATGCCTGTTATCAGTTGGGCACGTACTACCCTGGATAAACCCAGCCGGGGTGGTGCTTTAGTCAGTTCCTTCCGAACCGAAGGTATTGAAGATGAACCACTGATTACCGAGTATGGTGAACTGACGAAAGATAAAATGTGGACAAACATGGAGTATTTCCTGAAAGCGGTGGTGCCCGAAGCTGAGAAATACGGTGTTAAGCTAGCACTTCATCCCGATGATCCACCCATTGATAATATCCGCGGTATTCCACGCATTATGACTTCGGTAGCTGCCTTTAAACGGCTTATTGAGATTGTGCCTAGTGCAAGCAACGGACTTACGTTTTGCCAGGGTAGTTTCGCTTCTATGGGAGCAGAGGGCGAGGGAGAAAATATTCCAGCGGCGATAGAGTACTTTGGCAAGCGCAGTAAAATCCATTTTGTCCATTTCCGCGATGTGCGAGGCCATAAAGATAATTTTGAAGAAACCTTTCATGATGATGGTAAAACGGATATGTATCGAGCCATGCAAGCCTACTATGATGTAGGCTTCAGAGGACCGATTCGTCCCGATCACGTACCTACTATGGCGGGAGATAGTAATGAGCGCCCCGGCTACAGTACCATTGGTGCGCTGTTTGCCATTGGCTACATCCGAGGACTAATGGAAGGAGTGACGAAAAATAGTACTTAAGCTAATTGACAAGTATTATCCTGGCTTGTTACAATAGGTATTTGCCAAGTTTAAGTAAATTGAGCTGATAACAACCAAATAAGAACAAACTATGAAATTAGGAGTATTTTCTATTAGCCTTAGTGTAAAAGACCTTAGCACGTCAAAAGAGTTTTACGAAAATCTAGGATTCGAAGTATTTGGCGGGGATATAGAGCGGAATTACTTAATCATGAAAAATGAAAAGTCCTTTATCGGCTTGTTTCAGGGAATGTTTGAAGGTAACATTCTAACCTTTAACCCGGGTTGGGATGAGAATATTAATACTCTGGAAGATTATGACGATGTTAGAGATATTCAGAAGAGACTAAAAGAACAAGGAATTAAGCTAGAAAGCGAAGCGGACGAAAGCACCAGCGGCCCTGCCAGTTTCACGGTAATTGATCCTGATGGAAATCCCATTCTGATCGATCAGCACGTTTAATAGCTTTGGTTTGGCTTTGAGTAATCTCGCTAAAGTAACGCTTACTCATCTAGCGTATAAAACTCATACGTAATATCCCAAGTAAAATTCTTGCCAGAATCAACATCTACCTGAATAAATGGCTCGGGGCAAGCCGTAGTATGCGAGGCCCAATAAACCATTTTTAGCAAGGGGCGATTGGCGGTAATATGTACTCCTGCTCCCGACTTTCTATTTTCGATACGGATATCGTAGTCTTCAATATTAGAGCTGTAACCTCGCAAATCGGGAGTAAATACGTGTTTGCCTTTTTGCAAAGGCACTTGGTAGACAAGCTGATTGCCCTGAATCATGGCTGTTTCTCCAAACCCACGTCCGTCTTGTGGCTCAGGCTCGTAACCGAAAGTAGTCAGAATATTGGGGCCAGTAGTTTCACCGTCAATAATAAAGAAGTTATGGTTGTATACCGTAGTTCCTAACGGTTTCTTACCCGTATTTTTTAGTTGATGCTCTAATACCAGCTTAGGCTCATCAGCAGCTAAGCGAAGCGTCTTGGTGTACTCGTAGGCATACTCTCCGTAACTGAGTGTATGTACCATCGTAATTTTATCTTCCGCTGATTGAACTTCCCACTCGCCTGCATCCACAATCTCGTAACGGCGCATGTGGTGGTACGGCTCATCATCCGGCTTCCGCAGTATGCCAATACCAATTACCAAAAAAGTATTGCCTTCATCGTAATCGATGGGATAGAATGCTTCTACCGGACCACTGATAGACTCAGGGTCGAGTGGGTCATGCTCTGGTAGCCAATTCCCAAAGTATTCATGCCCTCCGTATTGTAAGCTACCAATCACTCCCGCCCAATCGAAACGACAACTGCGATAATAACCATTTTCGGCATCTGGCAAATACACTTCAGCTCTCAAATAGTCACTTTCAATAATCTCATTGGGGAATTCCGTTTGGGATACTGCCATTGTATGAAGTAGTAAAAGACTGAGAAAAGGTAAAAAGAAGTTCATGGGTACGAGGGTGTACCCTAATATACTCACTACAATGGATAATGTACAGCTAGCCGAAGATTATCAAACCATTTGGGTCTCTCGCAGATTGGCTTTTCGCTTTGCTTTTTTACTCAGCTTATTAATCCAGATGATAGTACCCGTAATCGGTAAGCTCGTGGCAATGAGGCAGGCGATGAAGTAAATAATTTTGGAGAAAGCACCGTAGAACGTGCCCATATGCAATGCTTTGATGGAGCGGGCAATTTGCTCATTCCAGGGTTTCTCAGAGAAAACTTCGAGTGATAAAACCTCACCCGTATACGGATTTAGCTTTAGTGCATCTCCGGCCGAAGGAGCGAAGAATCCGGTTTGGTACTTAGTAATGGCTACGGGCTTTTGCGGCTCATCCGACACTGAGATTCGGTAGTCACCTTCGTAAGGAAGCTGTTCATCGGCAACTCGGAGGAAGTCCGCTACCAACAATGTGCTCTCGGTATCTTTTGGTTTAATATCAAACTCTTCAGCCGGACGATTACGCTCTACACCCAGTACATTGTACAATCCGGTACGGTACCATTCAAACGACCATTGTAACCCTGTGAGAGCCATAATCAGTAATAGAAACGATGAATAGAACCCCAGCGCGTTATGCAGATCATGGTTAGTGCGCTTCCAGCTACCACTGAACTTGATTCGTAACCCTTGCTTCCAGGATTTTAGCCGTTGGGGAAACCAGATAACCAGCCCAGTCAGGATAATGAATACGAAAATTAGGGTAGCTACCCCCACAATAGGTCGTCCAATTTCTGTATCTAATAGTAACCAGCGATGCAGCCGAAATACGGTCATAAAAAACTCTGAGCCAGCTCCTTTGGTCGTGCCTTTAATCTCAGCAGTATAGGGGTCAACCAAATAGGTAGTTCCCCGCCGTTCGCCTTCCTTTTTCACCGATACTTCGTAACTACGCGTCTCATCTGCCGGAATACGTAGTGAGGTTACCTTTCCCTCGGGCAAGGCTTGTTCTACCTGCTGAGCGATAGCTTCAGCGGATAAGAGTTGAGCATCAGGCTGTACTGACACTTCGTATCTCTCCGGCTCCAGCATTTCCTGAATTTCCGAACTAAAGGTATAGATGGTGCCCGTCAGGCAGACCACAAACAAAATTAGCCCAGCACCAATACCCATCCACAAATGAATATCGTTGAACAACTTCCGAACTCTCTTCCAGGTGGCGTTGGTTTCCTTCGCTTTCATAGGATCTGAATTATCGCGTTAGCTATTATTTTTAACTAGTCTAAATAATTGCGTTGGCGAAAATATTGCATCGAGGTGGGATAGACAAGAGGATCCATAAAAATTCGATTTGAAAAAGAGTAGGCTGACCCTACCGATAATAGCAAAGGGGGGAGGAATTACAACTTAGTCTTACTAGAGGCTACCTCAAAGTGAAATAGCTTCTAAATCGTACTCAATCAAGTGGCACTTTATTGAATACTCCCTCAGTGACCGTGATGGTAGTATTGGTATCTTCGTCAATTGCCGTGAAGCTGAATTCACCGGATATTGTCTCATTTTCTTGATCAACCGCAGTAATTTTTATTGCTATCGCTTGAATTTCATCCGTCTCTATTTCGGCCTCCTCGCCTATTGCCCCTTCTTCGTAGCCAGCAGTGGCACCAAATCCAGCTTCATCCGTTTCAGTGAAAGTATCATCTACTTGAACTTCCGTCCGGTCTATTGCTACAATAGCTAAGGCAATTGCTTTGGCTCGCCCTTGATCTACGTCTACCGCACCAATACCCAGAGAGAAAAACCCCGAATTATTCGCGGATGAAGCATTGACAAAAGTTTCTCCCCGAGCACTAAACTCTACCCCATTGACTTTAGCAGTTACGAATACCTCTTCCGAGTCATTTTCATCAATATCATCGATATCATCCAATACATCACTACCATCGCCACATGCGAATAGTACGCTGATAATGAGCAATCCGACAAAAAATTGTAGTACTATTTTCATTGATTTCTAGATTTAGTTTACAAATATAGCGTAACATTCCTTATGGAGCTTTTCTATAATCTAATCTGACGCGGTGATTAAAGGAGAAACTACTCATAACTCTTCCAATCCACCAAATCCGAAGCGTAGTAATCTATTTCCAGCGCCTTCAAATAAGGAGCGTGTTGACCGAGACGGGTGCGGTAGTCTTCCCATTGTCGGTCAACGGGCGATGTCCAGGCAATTTCGGCGATGCCGATTAGGCGGGGGAACGCCATATACTCAATTTCATCCATATTAGTCACCGTTTCTGACCAGAGAGGTGCTTCAATGCCTAGGATATGCTCGCGGTCTACACCCGCTACCATTTTGGTAGGTTCCCAGATGTAAGCGCTGTCTACTTCAATGTAAGCCGCCCAGTGCAGCCCCAACTCGGTGGTAGAGTCATACTGCATATCCAGGTAGGTTTTGGTGGCGGGCGACATAATTACTTTTCCGCCCTGCTCAATAGCTTTGGTGGCATTTTCAGCTTCGGCCCAGTACTGCACCACCGCATTGTCTACTAATTCGGCATTAGCGATTTCGTCCCAGCCAAATACCTGCTTGCCATGTTTTAGCACTATCTCTTGGGCACGATTTACGAAGGGAATGTAATCCTCCATCGGCGTTGCGTGCGACTCATCTCCACCGATATGGATGTAAGGCCCGGGAGTAAGTGTCGCTAATTCGCCAATCACATCATCCACAAACTGATAAGTCACTTCACTATCAGTACAAAGTGTGCTGAAGCCTACCTCAATACCCGTGTATAGTTCGGCAGCTTTGCCACTGCAATTTAGTTCAGGATAGGAAGTCAGAGCCGCGTTAGTATGGCCGGGCATATCAATTTCGGGAACAATGGTGATGAAACGATCCTGAGCGTACTGCACTAAGTCGGTGTACTCTTCCTGGGTGTAATGTCCACCCCCTTCTCCCCCTACCTGGGTGCTTCCACCGTACTCGGCTAGCTTAGGCCACGACTTTATCTCTATCCGCCAACCCTGATCGTCAGAAAGGTGCAGATGAAGATGGTTCAACTTATAGTAAGCAATCAAGTCAATGTAGCGTTTTACATCATCTACCTGAAAAAAGTGACGGGCTACATCTAGCATGGCTCCCCGGTATTCATACATCGGATAATCTCGTATCGTTCCGGTCGCAATCTTCCAACTCATCTCTTGCAGAGAATCTTTTTCAATCCCCGACGGTAACAGTTGGCGAATGGTTTGTAATCCTCGGAAGAGTCCAGCGGGTTGCTGAGCAGCTAGCGTCAAAGCATCTTCGGTAATATTAAGTTCGTAGCCTTCCTCCCCTAGTTCAGTATCGGAATCATTTAGTTGTAGTAAAATATGTCCGTCGTCAGATTCGCTACCAGCAGATTCAACTGGTAAATCAAATCCGGTAGCGGGAGATAGATAGTTAGAAAGATGACGAGCTATCTGGTCTAATTCTTCTCCATCGCTCTGCGTATAAATTTTAGTGGTTTCGGTTAGTGTAAACGCTCCACCACTAGCGGTTACTGAAACAGGTTTGGGAATAATTACCTCCTGAGTGAGATCCGTGGGTTCCTTAGGTGGTTCGGAGGTGCAACTTGCGTAAAGTGAGAAAATGGCTAAAATCGCGAATGTAGAAAAGGTGTTCATAAGGTATTTCATGCAAAGACTGACATTTTACTTTTGAAGGATTGCAAGATGCTCCGTTCATTTTTGTCTTGAAACAAAAACGAACCAAAAAATTCAAGAAAATTCAAAGCTTCTACGCATAAATTCCACGCACGCCCGCTGAATTTTCAGGCCAACGCACTAATTATTAATGATTTACAAAAGGTTATAGAATGTACGTGTGCATTCCCATGTCATATCGTCAATACTATCATAACAATCATGAAAAATATTTTGAAAAAAGTCTTCACTGGTGGGTGACATTCTAATCTTAGCTACTACTAATTCACGTAAATTAACCGAACCAGACACTACATTAAACCACAAAGAGGCAATTAACCAACTCTTATTTTGCCCCCAATAAAGCTCTGCTTAGCGATGCTTGGAACTTCCGGCACCTATCAGAGCTTTTTTTTGTGCAATCATCCCCGTACTTTCGTTAGGGCATATTGACATTCAGGCTAATAAGGGATTTTGGAGATAATTTTAGTCTGATTTAGGCACTTGAGAAGGTCAATGCTCCGGTATTGACCACCGAAAGTAACGACAAGCAGGCGAAAATTCACCCAAAATCGCCATTTAAGTTTGGATGTAAATACGCCCTAGGCTTTTGGCACGAAATTTTAGCAAACTTGCGTAAACAATTCTCGCACGTATGGATATTAGAAAATCAGTAGGGGTTTTTCTTCTTCTTTTCAGCTTATTGTATGGTACTTTGCTCGCTCAGACCGACGAACCACCTTTTCTCAAACACACTCAGAGTGCTTGGGTAGATTCGGTGCTGCAAACCCTTTCGCCTGACGAACGGATTGCCCAGCTTATTGCGGTAGCAGCGTATTCTAACCGCGACGAAGCCCATAAGCAAGCATTGCTACAAATGATCAAGAAACACAAAGTCGGTGGGTTAGTCTTCTTTCAAGGTGGACCCGGACGACAAGCACGAATGCTCAATGACTTTCAAGAGGCTTCTGAGGTACCGTTACTAGTATCTATGGATGCGGAGTGGGGTATTGGAATGCGACTTGATAGCACCATCAGCTATCCGTTTCAGATGACGCTGGGAGCAATTCGGGACGATAATATGCTCTACCAAATGGGGCTGGAAGTAGCCCGTCAGATGAAGCGTGCTGGAATGCATATGAACTTTGCCCCGGTGGTGGATGTGAATAACAATCCGGCCAATCCGGTGATCAATTTCCGATCCTTCGGGGAAGATAAGGAGAATGTAGCTCGCAAGGGCATTGCCTACATGCGTGGGATGCAGGACGAACGTATTCTAACCACTGCTAAGCACTTTCCCGGTCACGGCGATACGGATACCGACTCTCACTACGCTTTGCCACAAATTAATCACCCGCGTACTCGGCTAGATTCGTTGGAAATGTACCCCTTCCGCAAACTGATTGAAGCTGGAGTCGGCGGAGTGATGGTTGCCCATCTAAATATTCCTGCACTAGATCCCACCGAAGGTTTGCCATCTACTTTGTCTAAATCTATCGTTACCGACATCTTAAAAAGCGAATTAGGTTTTAATGGATTGATCGTTACTGATGCGATGAATATGAAGGGGGTAACTGCCGGAAACGAACCGGGTGTAGTCGATAAAGACGCCATTCTGGCCGGAAATGATTTGCTAGAGTTCACTGAGGACGTTCCTCGTGCCATTGCTGAGATTCGCAAAGCGATTGAGCAGGGAGTTATCACCCAGGAACAAATTGATGAGCGTTGTCGCAAAATTCTCGCGGTAAAACAGTGGGTAGGGCTGGACAACCATCAGCCAGTAGCGGTCAAAAATATCGCTAGTGACATGACGACTCCCGCGGGTGAGCTACTTAACCGGAAACTAATTGAAGCAGCATTAACCGTACTAGAAAATGAAAACGACCTGCTACCCATTCGCCGACTAGATACGCTAAGTATTGCTTCGGTAGCTATCGGAGCGAAGAGCAGTATTACTTCTTTTCAGAAGACACTGAGTTTGTATACCAAAGTAGATCATTTGAAAATTGCTACTGACGCAGGAGCTGATGTAGCTAAAACCATCCGTAGTAAAATTGCGGATCATGATGTAGTACTGGTCAGTGTACACGATGATAGTAAATATCCGCGCAATAAGTTAAAGTTATCTTCCTCTGTAAAGGAATTACTGAGCGAGCTTACCCGGCGGGAAAATACGGTGCTGACCGTCTTCAAAAATCCGTATGTGCTGGACAAGCTCCCCAACCCACAAGAAGCTGACGGACTGATTGTAGCCTATCAGGATAATCGCCATACCGAAGAGTTAGCCGCTCAGTTGATCTTCGGAGGCATAGGTGCCAGTGGAAAATTACCGGTGAGTATCGGAAATAAATACAAAGTAGGCGAGGGGCTGACAGTATCAGGAAACTTACGCTTTGGCTACACTACGCCCGAAGATGTGGGCTTAGATTCTCGCATTCTCTATTCTCACATTGACTCACTAGTACAAGAAGCTATTGACGCTAAAGCTATTCCTGGCTGTCAGGTTCTGGTTGCTAAAGACCGTAAAGTGGTGATGCATAAAGCTTACGGCCTACAACAGTACAGCGATACGGTAAAGGTAAAACTTGATGATTTATACGATCTGGCATCGATTACTAAAGTTTCATCGGCCTTACCCGCGCTCATGAAGCTACACGGTGAAGGGAAGTTTGACCTTTCAGCTAGTTTGGGCGACTATTTACCGTACTTCCGTAATTCCGATAAAGATGATGCTACCTTCCGGGAGATTCTCGCCCATCAGGCCAAGTTCAAACCCTGGATTCCTTACTGGCAAAGCACACTACGCAACAACGGAAGCTACAAGTGGTTTACGATTGATTCGGACTCATCTAGTCGCTTTCCGATTAAGCTAACCGATAATATGTGGCTGCACCGTAACTACAAAAAGAAGATTTATAAAGCCATTAAGAAGTCCCCACTGGAAGATGAAGCTAAGTACAAGTATTCTGGTTTAGCGTTTTATCTGTTTCCCGAAATGGTGGAGGAGCTATCGGACGAAGATTACGTAAAATACATCAATGATAATTTCTATATTCCACTAGGTGCCACTACATTGGGCTTTCGTCCGTTTGAGAAGTTTCCCCTGGAGCGGATTGTCCCTACCGAAAATGATTATCTGTTTCGTAGTCAACCCATTCACGGGCCAGTACACGATGAAGGAGCGATTATGATGGGTGGCGTTTCCGCCAATGCCGGATTATTTGCCAATGCCAACGATTTAGCTAAACTGATACAGATGTACTTAGAAGGCGGTGAGTACGGCGGCAAACGCTACATTAGTGAAGAAACTATCCAGGAGTTCATTCGCTACCAATTCCCCGAAAATGATAATCGCCGAGGATTAGGATTTGATAAACCTAACTTGGAACGATCACCCACCGGAAATGCCGCCGTAAGCAGTAGCGACTCCAGCTTCGGCCATTCTGGTTTCACCGGAACCTTCACTTGGGCTGATCCTGAACATAACCTAGTCTACGTATTCCTCTCCAACCGCGTACACCCTACCCGCGATAATACCCGCCTCTACAAACTCAACACCCGCACCAACATCCAGCAAGTCATCTACGATTCTCTGATCGATGGAATTACCTATTCAGTGGGGCGGGAGTAATAATTCCATTATAACCTTTATTCTTTCAACTAACTGTAAATCAGTACGTAAATTCTTACGGATACTATTATTAAAAGCCGTATGATTAGAACACTTACCCTTCACAGAAATCTTGTTACGTTCGGACTTCCCTTAAGCCTGTTTGGAGTACTCATCTTCTTAATGAAATCGCCTTTATTGGGGAACAGCGATTCATTTACTCTCGCCATTACTATTGATCTGCTATTAACTGTTCCACTGGTGTATCTGTTTCTTATCCACCAAACGGAAATTCCGAAGACAACGGCGGTTCCAGTTATGATAATTGGATTATTGATTGGGTCGTATTTTCTGCCGAAAGAAAGCCAAACGTACCTAGCGTTATTTAAAACCTGGGGTTTACCAATCATTGAGCTTTCTGTACTATCGTTTGTTGTTCTAAAAGTTCGTAGCGCCATCGGTAAATACAAACATCTAAAGGGAGTCAAACCTGATTTTTTCTCAGCCCTAAAAAGTACCTGTCGTGAAATTCTTCCTAAGGCAGCTGTTATGCCAGTGGTCACTGAAGTTTCAGTGATTTACTACGGATTCCTTAACTGGCGAACCCGAACTCTAGAGAAAAACGAATTTACCTACCATAAAGAAAGCGGAACACCTGCGCTACTCGGGGCTTTTATCTTTATTATCGTTATTGAAACATTCGTTCTTCACCTTTTGCTAGCTAAGTGGAGCGTTATTGCCGCTTGGATATTATCTGGTTTAAGTATCTACACTGCTCTACAAGTTCTTGGCTTTGCCCGTTCACTCACCAAACGACCTATCTCAATCGACGTAGATAGTCTAAGCTTACGATACGGCATTTTGAACGAAGTTGAAATTCCATTTTCAGCTATAGAATCGGTGGAGCTAATAAGTACGCCGATAGAGAATCCCAGTTTTATAAAACTATCTCCACTGGGTGAGATGGAAAGTCATAATACGATTATCAGGTTGAATCAGGAACATGTGCTTACCGGACTCTACGGAGCAAAAAAGAGGTTTAAGATACTTGGATTGCATGTTGACGAGCCAGTGAGATTTAAAGAGCAACTAGATCGGGTTCTACTATCAGAGCTTTAACCAGAAAATTGTTTTCATCATATCACAAAGCCATAGCTATTCCATATCCCTACACTGGAATCCACAGTCTCACAGTGGGAATTCCTCGCTAGCTTTAAAAGCTAGATTGATGTAAAAACCAAGAGAAATCTTACATTCTCTTTAATCTTCCTAGTAGTTATTCATAGGTGTACCTCTATCCCTTGACACTTCATTATTAAAAATTAGTACATCCGTCTGAAGGAAGGCACTGATCAGGATATACGTATTGCACAATGTTTGAACCTGATTGTTCGCCTTAGGTATTAAGGCATTGCTAAAAAGCGTTCATTAGAGTACCTATTTTATATTAACTGATTTGCGTATGGGACAGATGAAAAATCTGATTGATCAGATTATCAAAGAAAAAGCACTAGGTGATTCCTTTCAGGAACTTAATATTCAGATGAAATTGATGCTGAAAGGTATTCCGGTTAAAACGATTGATGAAACCACTCCGAACGATCCGGAGATGTTGCAATTAATCTATGCCGCTGCTCGCGATTTTAATGTTCAATTACCCCAAACTATAGCATAATGAATAATAAGATAGCCCACTCCACTCAGCCCACCGTAGCTGAAGCTGTAAAGGAATTACAAAATCAATTGAATAACGAAGATACTCGCTTACTGCTGTACTTTGCTTCTCCTCAATACTCCGCTCATGAGCTTAGTGAACAGATGCAAGTAGCTTTTCCTGATACCTCAGTAGTTGGTTGCACTAGCTCAGGGGAACTTATCTCCGGTAAGATGTTAGACAATAGCATAGTCGCTATGTCATTTAATTCAGACCTAATTTCTGAAGTACAAGTAGACTTAGTAGAAAATATATCAAAAGATTCTCAAGCAGTAGACAAAGCATTTGATCGGCTGGCTCAGCAAGTAGGTACACCAATGGATCAACTAGACCCAAACCAATACGTAGGTATTGTACTAATTGATGGAATGTGTGGCTGCGAAGAGCGAGTTAATGAACGTATCGGAGATCTGACAAACATCGCTTTTATTGGCGGCTCAGCCGGCGACGATCTCAAATTCGAAAAGACTCACGTATACGCTCAAGGGCGAAGTTACTCCGATGCTGCCGTTTTAATGCTACTGAAACCTACCCATGGTTTCGATATTCTGAAGACTCAAAGCTTTCAGGACAGTGGTAAAGTATTGGTCGTAACGGAGCATGACGAAGCTAAACGCGAAATTAGTCAGTTCAATAATCAGCCCGCGGCTCACGCTTATGCCGAAGCATTAGGGGTGGATAAGGAAAGTTTAGCTGATAACATGTTTAAAAGCCCATTAGGCCTGATGCTTGCCGAAGACGAACCGTTTGTACGCAGCCCTCGCGTAGTGGAAGGGGATAAAGTATTGTTTTACTGTAATGTGAAGAATGGGATGGAGCTGCATCTTTTAGAATCAACTGATATTGTGGAAGATACCGAAATAGCATTGCGTAAGAAGCAACAGGATAATTCAGTTGGAGCTATCATTAACTTTAACTGTATTCTGCGCACTTTGGATCTTAAACAGCAAGACCGTACTCAAGAGTATGCTGACTTGTTCACCAATATCCCCACAGTTGGTTTTAGCACCTACGGAGAAAGCTATATTGGCCATATCAATCAAACAGCTACTATGTTGCTATTAAATAAAGCGTAAGAATATAAAGAAGCGTTGCGATAAAGAGGTTAGCTCAATCGGAACGCTTTTTTTGATCACTTCTGAACAAGTAACTCTTAATACGATCAGTATCCCTAGCTAGAGGTTTGAGAGAGCGATACATCGCAACTCGCCAAAGAAACGTAATCAGGGCGGTCAGAGGCTAGTTGGTGCTTGTAGCTTTTGAGTAATTCGCCCCGGTAGATGAGGAAAACCCCCGGCATCCGGAAACCATCACCCACCAGTTTACCGATACCATGACCATGCAGTACACCTGATTTAAATCCTCGTAACCAAACACGTAAGCCAAATACCTGCGAAAACCGGGCTCGCTGTAGGCGGAACAAGTTATACAGTTGGCATTCAGGATCACTGATGTGGGCAATACCGCCGAGCTTGTTCTTAGTAAGATACGATTCTCCCTGAGCTAAACTTCCCATGTGGACTAGCACCATTTTTACTCCCTGACTTTCAATGGCTTCTCGCTTCTCTGAGAGTTCTTGCAATGCCTCTCGGCAAAAGGTACAGCCAAAATGCCGAAGAAAAACCAACAGTACCGGATGCTGATAGGAGAGGGCGGACAAACTCTGATCTTGATCGGTAGAAAATTGAGCTAACGTTTCCGAAAGTGGCTTGTCAGGGTTCATGTTGCGTACCTCAGCCGGAGCCTGCCACTCTCGAAACACCCAATATAAGATAGCTCCTAGTGGGCCAAGCCACAGTAAATCCTTCGCAGCAAAGTAGAGTGCCAATTGGTAGGTAATGGTATCGGCAATCCAACCGGTAATCACGGCGGTAGTTTCAATAAGTTTTAGTAGAAATCCCAGCAACAATACCAGTAGCCCCTTTATTGGGTTGAAAGAAGTAAAGTAATATGCTGCGCCAAACAACATAGCAACTGCCCCAGTCATGTGCCAAGGTAACAGCACCGTAGGCACTTCCATTTGTGCCCAGCGCAGCAGACCTTCTACTGTAAGCACTAGAATTAGTCCCCAGATCAGGTTAGCAAACCCGATAAAGCGCAGTAGCATACCGATCCAATCAGGAAGCCGTTTCATGCATGGGGGGTTGTTTTCTCACTTGTAGCATCCGCACAAAAATAACGGTTAAGGGGAATAGCCAAAGCAAATCATTCATAATTAGATGAAAGAGGTACGGCCGTGTTAGTGCAGGTTGTATGAAGATAAAGTAGAACCCAATTGCCCCTACCACCTTAGACAGAATACCCAGTGGTACTATCCACCAGTACCGACGCGGATAGAAGGCTACCAAAATATAAGCCGCCCCAAATAGCAATACTCCAGCTCCCTGCCACTTAATAAGAGTTGGGGCTTCGGCTGAGATTTCCGTTACCCACTGGTAAAAAGAAGAAGGAAAGTAGTAGATAAATGCGCCCCAACCCACGTTGTACGCACCTGCTAACAATAACAAACCCCGCATCCAAGGTTCAACCCTTAGTGGTAACTGACTCAATGGTGACGACTCTTCCATACTGGAATTAACCTTCTTTTTTCAATTTTGGTTATCGGATTTTGTGACTTAGTGCACGTAACTTCCGGCGTTAATATCAATAGTTGCTCCAGTAGCATGATCGGCTAATCCACTCAATAGCAAAGCTACCATAGGAGCAATATCCTGGGGTTGGGTAAGTGAGAGAAGAGCGATGTCATTTTTTACGTACTCTTCCCCATATTTTTCAATGAAGTCTTCGGCCATTTCGGTACGAGTAAAGCCAGGGGCAACCACAAAGGCTTTAATGTTTTGCTTGCCGTAAGCCCGGGCAATGGAGCGGGTCAAAGCAACTACTCCACCTTTGGAAGCAGCATACGCCATATAATCGCTAGTATCGCCCCGGAAGGCGGCGCGGGAGGAGATGTTTACAATCCGACCTCCATCCGTTTTCTGAAAATGGTTGATAGCTTTTTTGCACAGCAATCCGGCTGCCAGTAGATTGACCGACATGGTTTTTGACCAACTATCAGCAAAAGCCTCGTCATCCGATTCTACATCAGCACCAATCGCAATTCCGGCATTATTTACCAGTCCATCTATTCGGCCAAATTTGTCAAGTACTCTATCAAATAACTGCAACACTTCTTCCGAATTTTCTAAATCGGCCTGAAATGATGCTGCCCCATTTCCAAAATTTGCTACCAATTGCTCAGCAGCCTCTTGGTTTTGGCGATAATGGATAGCTACCCTAGCTCCGGCTTCGGTTAGTTGCTCAGCAATTGCCTGACCAATACCTCTGGTAGCTCCCGTGACCAAAATATTCTGACCTGATAAATCAATTTGTAGACTCATAAACAACTAGAGATTTAAATCTAATCATACGAATAATTTAACGAAGGTGCTATATTCAAAAATGTTAATGTGTTCGAGTGTTGAGATGTTCAAGTATGCCTTACGTGAACACCTGAATACTTGAACACCTGGGCACAGGTAGCATAACACTTTAACACCATAATACTTAAGAATTCATGAGCATTACTCCCGAACAAATTAACAAGTTGATTCAAAACCGCCGCTCGTTGTATCCGGCCGTATATAGTGATGAAACTGTAGACGACACAATTATAGAAGCTATACTGGAAAACGCTAACTGGGCACCTACTCACAAACTAACCCAACCTTGGCGCTTTACTGTTTTTTCGGGTGAAGGCTTGAAGAAACTCGCTGATTTTCAAGCTGATTTATACCGAAAGGTAACGGAAACCGATGGTTCTTTTGACCAGAAGAAATACGAAAAGCTTCAGAAAAAACCGCTACTGTGCTCTCACATTATTGCTATCGGTATGAAGCGTGACTCGAAAGAACGGGTGCCCGAAATTGAAGAAGTTATGGCGACTGCCTGTGCAGTGCAGAATATGTACCTGACTGCTTCAGCTTACGGGGTTGGCGGTTATTGGGGAACTGGAGGAATCACTTACTACGAGGAAGCCAAATCATTCTTCGGACTAGGTTCTGAAGATAAGTTACTCGGCTTTTTCTATCTGGGAGTTCCAAGAACTGATAATCGGCCCGAAGGGCGGCGCGACTCTATTAGTGAGAAAATACACTGGGTACGAGAATGATTCCGTTCTAGCGATATAATCTTCCGTTCAGCTACTTCAGAGGGCGATACGTTATTTTACAAGCGGGACACACATATTCGTCTCCGTGATCGTTGAGCTTAATGCCTGCTAAATGCTTTTCAGCGTAATCCTGTATCCAGCCTACTTCTGGATTATTAGTATTGATATCTATTCCGTGATTTTTAACTGCTTCAAAAAATTGACCTCCGTACTCCTGATTACCCCAGCAGTTAGGGCAGAGACCTGTTGGGGCTAGATCTTCTTTTTTACCACTTTTGACATACTCCCAGATATTCTTAGCGATACTCATAGTTCTTCAGGGTTTTAATTCGAGTTTGTTGTCAGCGAGAAATGGCTCAGTTAGAGCGAAAATAGCGGTTTTTATTAGCAGTTTAGTTAAATTAAGAGTAAACTTATCAACAGCCTATACTTATGCCTACTTTCACCTATAAGCTATTCTTTGGTCTTTTACTTACAGTTCTTGGATTACTAATACTAGGAGCTCGTAATTTGACAAAGGACGAGAAGCCACTCAATATCCTAATTCTACATACTGACCAATGGCGGGCGCAAGCGTTTGGTTACCGCGGCGATCCCAATGTAAAAACCCCGCACATCGATCGGCTAGCCGCGGAGAGTGCCAACCTGTATAATGCTATTTCCGGAATGCCCGTGTGTACGCCCCACCGTGCCTCACTTTTGACAGGGCAACATCCGCTGACTCATGGCTTGTTTATGAACGATGTACAATTAGATACTACTGCTACCACTATTACTGAAGTGCTGGCGGAAAAAGGCTACCAAACCGGGTACATTGGCAAATGGCATCTAGACGGACGAGGACGGAGTAGCTTTACCCCACCTGGTGCCCGTCGCCAGGGTTTTCAGTATTGGAAAGCATTGGAATGCTCACATAACTACAACAAATCGGCTTACTACGCTGGTGACTCACCAGAGATGAAACTTTGGGATGGGTATGATGCTATCGCTCAAGCGGAAGACGCTCAGCAGTATATTCGGAATCACGCGCAAGATGAGCAACCATTTTTCTTATTTATCAGTTGGGGAACTCCCCACGCCCCCTACCGAACTGCCCCGCAGGAGTATCTGGATATGTACGATCCTAAAGAGATGCAACTCCACCCGAATGTGCCGCCGGAAATGGATTCTATGGTACGGGTCGACTTAGCGGGTTACTACGCTCACTGCACGGCACTAGACGATCAGATCGCTAATATTTTGCAAACCCTGGAGGAAACCGGAACCAGCGATAATACCATCATTCTCTTCACCTCCGATCATGGCGACTTGCTAGGTTCGCATCGGGCGTACAAAAAACAGCAGCCTTACGAAGAATCTATTCGAGTACCCATGCTAATTCGCCATCCGCAGGTTTTATCTGGTGAGTACTCAGCCCTTATGAACTCTTACGACATTATGCCTACTTTACTCGGGTTAAGTGATACGCAAATTCCAGCATCAGTAGAGGGCTATGATTTCAGCGATTATTTGACTGAGCAACTTCCGTTACCCGACACTACCACACTGATTAGCTGTGTGCAACCGTTTGGGCAGTGGAACCGCTTTGACCGAGGTGGTAAAGAATACCGCGGTATCGTCACGTTGCGATATACTTACACTCGTGACCTGAACGGTCCCTGGCTGTTGTTTGATAATCAGCGAGATCCTTACCAGATGAATAATTTGATAGACAAACCCGAATATGCTGATTTGCAACAAAGTCTGGACAACCTACTAACCGAAAAGCTTGAGAAACAAGGAGATGAATTTCGTCCGGGTATGGAGTACATCCAGGAGTGGGGCTACCCAGTAGATGCGAAGCAAACCGTACCTTACACCCGTTGATGGAGTTTGCTCCGGCAAAAAATGCTTCCTAAATTGCTAGTCACAAAATCTAACCTTTTACTTATGAGATTGATCGTATTTTTTGCTACTAGCCTATTTATAACCGCTTGCGGTAGCTCAGGAAATCAAACCGAAGAAGCACCTGCTGAAACCACTCAACCGGAAGCACCATCACTCACCGTAGATATTCAAGAACAGTGGGCTACCGATACCGTACTTCAGACTCCTGAATCAGTGCTGTACGATGAAGCGAGCGATATGATTTTTGTAGCCAACATCGGTACATTTAATAAAGATAGTAAAGATGATGACGGATTCATCTCCGTGCTGGCTCCCGATGGAGTGGTTGATGAGCTAAAGTGGGTAGAGGGATTAAATGACCCCAAGGGAATGGGCGTATTCGACGGCAAACTTTTCGTCGCCGACCTAGATGAAGTAGTTGAAATTGACATCGCTAGTGCCCAGGTTCAAAATAAATATCCAATTGAAGGCGCCACCTTCCTTAACGATGTTACTATCAATAGTCAAGGAGAGGTTTACATATCTGATTCGGATACTGATAAGATCCATATGATTGATGAAGCCCAGCCCATGGTTTGGATGGAGGATACGGCCTTGCAACGACCTAACGGTTTATTCGCCGAAGATGACCGAATGCTACTAGCTTCTTCCCGAGGTGGTTTTCTGGCACCTATTGATCTAGACAGCAAACAAGTGCAAGATACCTGGTTAGAGGGCATCCCTTCAGCCGATGGTATTATAAAGACCCAAAACGGCGATTACATTGTCTCTACCTGGCAGGGCGAGGTACACTACGTGGCTGCTGAGAGCGGGGAAACCATAAAGCTGCTAGATACTAAAGCAGAAGAGATAAATGCTGCCGACATTGGATATATCCCTCAGCAAAGCCTTCTTCTGGTTCCTACCTTCGGGGATCATCGCGTAGTGGCCTACAAAGTTACGGCAAACTAATGGAGTGGCTTATTATCTGTCTGCTACTGAATTTTGATCCTTCCGCTGTCGCTACCGATACACTGTATGGAACCTACGTGATTCCTAAGGAGCAAATTCGTCTGAACCTGAGCCCACCGAATAACTACACCATGTTCATGACCGAGTATAATCAACGCAGTGAGGCGGTCAATAGTCAGGAACTTTCCCGAGGGCAGTTTTCTCTGGTAGCAGACACTGTTATTCTAGAAGATGCTACCACCGGAAAAGCTATGAAGTTGTTGGCTGCTAATGAAGAAAAGCTGCATCCCATTAATGTTCCCAGTTTAGATAAAGGTGAAAAGTTCCTAGGTCAAAATCAGTACTACGCCAACGGCAAACTGAAGTGGGAAGGTACTTGGCGAAAAGGCAAAAAACACGGCACCTGGATTTATTATGACGAATTAGGCGATGTCATAAAATCGGTTCGCTACAAACGAGGTAAAAAGATAGAGTAAACTGTCCTAGATTTAGTGTTATTAGCCGCCGCCGTATTTAATAAAAAATGGCTGAGCGTTTATCATAATTGCGATTGCTAGCGTTTTCTTGTAGTGTCCAACCAAAATCGTACTTATGAAAGGTGTACTCATACTGACTTTATACTATCTTGGTTCATTATTAACTAGTGACTTTCATACTGTTGAGGATAAGTTTATTCGAGTAGAGATCTCGGAAAAAATTAGTGTAAGCCTACCCGAATCTTTCCAGCCAATGACGGAAGACCAGATGAGGCGGAAGTTTCTGTCGGCTCGCCCACCATTGGCAGCTTACACTAGTGCTAATCAACTGGCTGATTTCACAGTGGGAGCATCCAATACTCGTTGGCAAACAACTGACTTACCCATTCTGAAGGACTTTTACCGATCTAGTCTACTAGAACTTTACGATGAAGTTGATTTCATAGACGAAGGTGTCCGGTCGGTCGATGATGTGCAGGTGGCTTACTTTGAATTTACTTCGGTAGTAAAAAGTGATGAGGATGCGCTAACCCCTAAGCCTCCGGTGCATCGCTATACCTACGCTCAGTACACTATTCATCAGGATAAAGCGCTAGTATTTACCTTCAGTTGCCCCCGTCAACGCCAATCCCAATGGCAATCCATCGCCCAGAAAGTAATGGAAAGTGTGAAGTTGAAGTGATGCTGTAGTTAATAGGGATATAAAAGAGTATCTAAGTTAGATGCTTTCTAACTGAAACCTAAAATCTCCACTATTACCCGCACTATCCGTAACCATTATTTTGATAGTCAGCGGTTCTTTTGACTCCCATGTTCCGCTTAAAGATAGGTTACTAGCATCAAACTTTATCCATTCCGGTAACTCAGCATTGTCTGCTAAAGACGCCTGGTAGGATAGTTCAGGATCATCCACATCTTTGAATAAATCCTTAGGCAAGTTTAATTGAAATGGTTCGCCGTATCTTATGTCAACGTCAATATCATCATTATACAGATAGGGTTTGAAAATAGATTTGGTGCTTACCCAATATATATCCGAGTCATAGCTATCCTGACCATCTACTTGAGTGACGCTCGTTCTGCTGAAGAACAGATATTTTCTGTCCGGCGATACAAACGGTCGCTGCTCAATCTCTTGGCTATTTATGCGAGAGTTCAATCGCTCCGGAGTTGTCCAGGAGTTTACTTTAGTTTTAAAACTAATGTACAGGTCATGCTTGGATTCAAATTCATTTCGCCACGCTTGGATAATTATGTAATCACCTTCAGGAGATAAAAACAAGCTCTCTTCATCCTCAATAGAACTTAATTCGTCTACCCTTTGGACAGTAGTATAACCTTCTGAGTCAGGTTCTGAATAGTATACATCCCCACAACATTGGTATTGATCGTCCCGATTGGAAGTGAAATAAAATGACTCATTGGTTGATACTCCGTGTCCCGCTTCTCGGGAGCTAGAATTGAATACTGAATCTAAAAGCTGAGGGTTAGTAGCTTTATTGTCCGAGTAATCAGCAACCCATAAATCGGTCGGTGCACCGTCGGTCGACTTGGCAAAATAGAGCTTGCTTCCAGTAGGATCAAACATCGGAAAGAACGTGTTAACATTATCAGGAAGAAAACTTTTACTCGGGGCAGTCCACTCTCCGTTTACAAAATTCATAAGATATATAGCTGTTTTTGTCGGGTCACTTTCGTGAGCTACTCCAAACGCCATACTTCTACCATCAGGTGACATGGTGAATCCCATATCAAATCTATCTTTCATTGAGATGTCCTCTCTTCCAAAAACTTCAGGAATATCGCCAGGTGCTTTTTGTCCTAAATAACTGAGTTCTTGATTATCTGGGTTTTGTCCGGAAGAGCAAGCGATGATAAATATTAGTATTACCAGGTAGGGGATTTTCATTTTATAGGTTACTGATTCCGGGAGTCAAGGGTTGCAATTACTTGGGTGCAGCATATAAAACCAAAGGCTTATGACTCACCATTTGTTTTTTGCTCATACTTCACTCCAACCCCATGGTAGGTTTCTGGCTCTTGGTAGTCTTTGCGGAGGGGATGACCCGGCCAGTCGGTAGGGAGTAGAATGCGTCGGAGATCGGGATGATCGGTAAAACGAATGCCTAATAAGTCAAATACTTCCCGCTCGTGCCACTCGGCGGATTTCCATACGGATACGACCGAAGACACCTCCGGTAGTGATTCTTCAGTCTGGTTACGTTTGACAACCACTTTTAATGATAACTGGTGTTCGTAGGGAATGGAATTGAGCGTGTAGATCACTTCCATCATTCCAGCGGCCGGCGTCCCGGCTTCCGAACCGTTGTCAATACCCGTAAGGCACGATAAATAATCGAAGTACAGCCCTTCGGTTTGCTGGAGAAAGTGGCAAATTTCTAGTAACTGCTTAGGTTCTATTTGCAGCACAATTGGGGAAGCATTCTCTATAACTTCTATAATGCTGTTAGCACCGAATTTCTTTTCAATCTTTTTAGCGATTTCTTCCCAACTCATGCGGTTTCAGAATTAGTTTCTGCTTCCTTGTTAGCCATAATTTTTTCCAGTGCCGTAGGAGCCATCAACGATTCATTACGGATTTTTTCTTGCAGCTTGATTACTCCCCCAATTAGTGCCTCCGGGCGAGGTGGGCAACCAGGTACATAAACATCTACCGGAATAATTTTATCCACTCCTTTCACTACGTGGTAACCGTGCTCCCAGTAGGGACCACCGCAGTTGGAACAGGATCCCATAGAAATCACGTAGCGGGGTTCTGCCATTTGCTCGTACAACCGCCGTACCCGATCACCCATTTTGAAGGTAACCGTACCCGACACAATCAGCACATCTGATTGCCGGGGCGAGGGGCGGGGGAACACTCCGAAGCGGTCTAGATCAAAATTGGAAGCGTAGGTCGACATCATTTCGATGGCGCAGCAGGCCAAACCGAAGCCCATTGGCCACAATGAAGAAAGCCGAGCCCAATTTATTAGGTCATCTACTTTAGTGATGATTATTCCACCTTGCCCAAACTGCTGGTCTAATAATCCTTTCATAGTCTATTCTTCTTTATCGGAGGTAGAGGCTGCATACTTTCGGTTTATCTGTTGATACAAATCCGCAGGCACTACCGATTCGTACTGAGGAGCAGTAGCTTGTGGTTTCACCCAATCCAGAAAACCCTTTGCCCAGGCGTAAGCCAGCCCCAGTGCCAGAATCAGCACAAAAATGGTCATCTCTACCAGTGCAAACCAGCCCCAAGTACCTCCCGTTTGCTCAACCAATTCGGCCTGCCCCATCACCGTAGCCCAAGGAAAAAGAAAGGCAATTTCTACATCGAACAGAATGAATATCAGTGCAACCACGTAAAAGCGCGGATTAAACTGCCCCCAGGCCGAACCCATTGGATCTTCTCCTGACTCATAGGTAGTAAGTTTTTCTTCGTTAGGCCGATGAGGACGAATAAGTCGCGCTACCACCAACGTAATTAGTACAAAGGAGATAGCTCCAATGATAAAAAGTAGGATGGTTCCAAAGCCCGATAACTCAGTATTTTGCATACTTTCCTGGTTCAGAGAATCAAAAGTACGAAAGATTTATCAGGATATACCAGATTTTACCAGGTGGACTGGATACATCTGTCTTTCACTAATAAACAGTATTTTAATTTTTTGAAAGCGCAGAATATAGTCGACCGACGACTTCGCGCACAATAGACCTCTATACTAAAAATCTAGTGGGTCAAACTTACGGAAGTGACCGTTCATGCGGATGCGCTCGCGGGCTTTCTCCATATCACGAATTACCGGTAGGGATTCCTCTAAATGATCGATAATAAATTGCTGCCGATCACTTTCTTGTTCTAGCTGGAGTAACTCGTATTTTTTCTGGTTAGATAGACCAATCTTGTGACCCAGATCAAAAGTAGAAGCCTGGGTATTAACTGTAAAATTATCAGAAAGGCTAAGTACCTCAAACAGCTCTAAGGCAAGGTCTATCATACGCTGCTGCTTGGCCGGATCAGAATCTGGAATATTCTCTAAAAAATCAATCTCTCCGCCGGCATACAGTTTCTCCGGAGCTACCCGATAAAATTTAATTACTTTAAAAACCCGGTAGCCCATCGTAACAACATCCATTCGCCCATCAGAGTATACTTTGCTTACGTTCTCTACACTCATTTCAGTACCATAGCCTATCTGATCGCTAAGATACGCTGGTATTCCAAATGGTTTATCTTCGTCTATACACTCATTGATCAATTGCTTGTAGCGATCTTCAAATATATGCAGGTTAAGCCGTTCGCCCGGAAAGGCAACTAATTTGAGAGGGAATAAGGGCAAAAAATTATCCATAGTCTATTTTGTAACTCTTTAACTACCAAGCGGATCAATAGTTGAAAAAAGAATAAATAATTATTTTAAGAAATTGTATGAGAATATTGGCACATCATTTGTAATGTACTAAGTGCGCAAGGATTTTTTTCTTAGCGTTTGTTTAAGGTTGATAGTTGGCCCCGAGTGCTTAATTGCACTCGGGGTTTTTCTATTGTAGGCTACACAGGCATTCTGCTAGGTAGCTTAAATCTCTTTCTTCATTGTACAGATGAGGCGATACCCGAACGGACTTACCTCGCACTGAAACACTGATTTTAGCCTGTTTGAGGGTATTTTGCAGTTTTTCCAGTGGCATTTTCTTAGGCAACTGAATCCCAAATAGGTGATGTCCTCGTAGGTCTTCTTCCTCTATCCAAAAGCCTGCTTCTAACAACATTTCAATAGATGAAACCGAAATATCCCGACAATATTGCTGAACCTGCTCCGGTTGCCATGCTATCACTATTTCCAAGGCCTTTCCCATCATGGGAACGAGAATAAAATTACTGCGTTGTCCTACATCATAGCGCAGTGCTTTTGGCTGATAGTCATCTTGGTAATTCACCAAATTAGTAAAATCCTCGCTATTGTAACGGGCAATCCAGCCTTCTTCTAATGGTGAACCATTATCGAAGTATTCACTGAAGTAACCTAGCGTGATTCCGTATGGCCCCATTAGCCATTTATACCCAGCACAAATCAGTGCATCCGGCTGAATATCAGCCACATCGAAGGGCATGGCGCCAACTGACTGTGTGCCATCCACTACTAGTAAAGCATCCACATCACGGGTGCGTCGCCGAATTTCCTTTAGATTAAACCGGGTACCATCTGCCCAATGCGTATGCGGCACAGCGACCATACACGTCTGATTATCAATAGCTTCTAGCAAGTGTTCGTTCCAGCGTTGTCCTCGCCTTTCAAAATCAGCTGGAGCAGCTACGGTACGCAGCTCAGCATCAGCCTTTGTCGCTAATTTGCGCCACGGGTACACATTACTCGGAAATTGCTCACCGGCTACTACAATATTATCACCCCGCTGAATACGTAGATTTTTAGCGACTATTGCCATCCCGTAGGATACTGAAGGAAGAATAGCAACTCGCTGATAATCAGCAATATTAACTAGTTGAGAGAATTGTTTTCTAACATAATCTACATCATCAAAGAACTCATAGCTTCCGTACTGAGTAGGTGATTGTTTTTTCCGCAACCCTTCTATACCTGCCTCCTCTACTGACTTCAGCAAAGGAGCCATGTAAGCACAATTTAAATAAGTAATATCCGGAGGAAGAGAAAATAGATGTTTTTGATGAGCAACAGTAGTTGTGACAGATTGCATAGTCAAACTTTTTTGTAATAAATTAGAAACGTCAGGCTAATAAACTAATAATCCTGCTAGCAACTTACTCACTTTCCAAGATTTAGAAAATTTTCCCAAAATGGGACGAATTTGATAGTGTATGAAGCAAAGCACCACTAATTACAATCCTGAAACTGCTCCTCGAATCACTCTTCACTATCTATGGCAAGAGGTACTGAGCTCTCTCAGTTGGGATAAGGGCTTCTTTTTCACTTGTAAACAATTGTTGATTAATCCTGGTGCTGCTATCCGTGAGTATCTGGCTGGAGAACGAAAGCGTTATTCCAACCCGATTCGTTTCTTAGTATTTGCTACGGCGCTCGCCAGCTTTGTTGTAATCAAGCTCGATCTGATAGGACGTGCTCTTGGTGAAGACATATTAGAGAACGGTGATGAACATGCTCAGCAAGCGCAACAAGAAGTAATAGCGTTTGTCTACCAGTATTACAATGTTATTGGATTTTTAATGGTCCCCCTATTGGCACTCATAACCTACGTACTTTTTCGCCGTAGAGGATACAATTACGCTGAACACCTGACACTCGCTGCTTTTGTAACGGCCGAGTATACGTTGTTGTATCTGTTAGCCACCCTTGGGTTGTACTATTATCCTGCTCTGTTCAATAGCATAACTCAGCTTTTATGGTTTGTTTACTTCACTTGGGCAATCGTGTCTTTTTTTCCCGAGAAAAAGTGGAAAGCCGTGGGCATTGCGGTACTGATTAACATCATTTACTTTCTAACTATCATGCTGGTTGCAGGGGTTATCGGTATTATTTTCAGAACATTATCTGGGGCGGAAGGATGATTACTACCCTGATTTTAGCTGCGGGCGAGGCTAGTCGTATGGGACAACCCAAACAACTAATGCAACTTAAAGGAAAATCGCTGGTGCAACGAGCGGTACAAACCGCCCAATCGGTTAGCGATGAGATAATTGTGGTCACTGGAGCGTACGCTAACCAGATTCAGGAGCACCTCTCTTCAGAAGAAGTTCATTTCGCTCATAACCCCAACTGGCAAACAGGTATGGGTTCATCTATTCGTACAGGCATTCAGCAAATAATGTCGTTTACTCCTTTGCCTGACGCCACCATTGTTATACTGTGCGACCAGCCGCTAGTCAGTCCGTCACTATTAAAACAATTAATTGCTGTTTATCGACGTCTTGGCAAAACATTGGTCGCTTCGGCTTACCATAATACCGCAGGAGTTCCGGCACTATTTGGTGAGGCACTGTTTCCCGAACTGCTTAAACTCGACGGGAATGCTGGAGCCAAATCCATCATTGCCCGTTATGCCTCACAGGTTGCTTCGGTTGACTTTCCTGAAGGTATTTACGATGTAGACACCCCCGATGATTTTGCCTGTATAAAGGAAAGGCTGAGGGATTAGTAGGGTGTTGCATGATTTCTGTAGGAACGTGATTGATCACGTTCCTACGCAATGGAATATAAAAACGAGAAACAATATCGGCTGCCAGGTTACAATTATGCCCAATCGGGTGAATATTTTATCACTATTTGTACCAAAGATCGGCGGCACCTTTTTGGTGAAATTCAGCAAGGTACTATGCAGTTGTCAGGTGCAGGGTTGATCGCCCAAACCCACCTTATTGAGATACCCAATCAATTTAATCATGTCAAATTAGACGAATGGGTAATCATGCCTAATCACGTACACATGATTTTGATTATTGACGGTAGGAACATGACGGTTCGCTGTGCGATTAATCATGTTCCTACGAATCAATTCCATACGAAATCTGGTATTCCGAACAATCCAATGAAATTACCCCAAAATACTATTGGTAAAATGATACGCTGGTACAAGGGTCGGGTATCTTATGAATGCCGGAAACAAAAAATAGATTTTGGTTGGCAGGCGCGATTTCACGATCACATTATCCGCAATAGACGTTCTTTAGAGAATATCCGTCAGTATATTCGGGATAATCCTTTAAAATGGCAGCAAGATATGTTCTACATCAAAACTGGGAGTTGATAATAAGGGTGATCACCGCAGGGATTCTTGCATCGTAGTAAAGTAGGTGAATCTTTAGTATCTTTAAAAGTTTCACACAATCAATAATCATTACGATGACCTATTCTTACGTAGCTGTAAGTGCTGCTATCTACATTTCATCTATTCTCTTAATTCGCTCTGATTTTAAAGAAACCAATCATCTTCAACAGACTGAACCAGATCTGGAAGAAAGTATCAAGCTAGGAGAGGAAATTTACCAAGGTTACTGCCTCGCCTGTCATATGAGCGAAGGCGAAGGGTTGCCGGGAGCATTTCCCCCTCTAGCTAAATCTGATTATTTAATGGCTGATAAAACCCGTTCCATCCAGCAAGTGATGCACGGCTCGGAAGGGGAGATGGTAGTAAACGGGGAAACCTACAATGGCATGATGCCACCTCAGCCACTTTCCGATGAAGAGGTTGCCCACGTACTCAATTACGTTCGCAACAGTTGGGGTAATGAAGGAGAAGTAGTCACCTTCGCTGAGGTAAAGGCTGTTCGGGATGAGTAAAGGTAATTTACGTAGCCAATGAAGTTTCTGCCATTAGCAATTTCCCTAATAGTCGGCGGTACTTTCCTGTATATGGCACTGACTTCGCCTAATGCATTTAACCTGGTTCCTATTTCCTTATATGATTCTTTCCTTCAAGATATGATGGAAGAAAGCACCTTTATCAAACTATTTGACATTCTATTCGCGCTGGCCCTGATGCGGTTTACTTACAATTTGGTAAGTAGAATTGCGAGAGTTTGAGAGACTATATAACTCAATGAAAAAGCGGAGAACTGACCGCCCACCGCTTTTTATGAAGGAAAATATGAAACCTTATTCGCTAGCCGAATCTCTCTTTGCTCGGCCTTTGCCACGCCGTTCGCGGGAATTCTTCCTAAACTCTTCTTTCTTCTTATTGTACAGCTGCATCTGCTCCTCGCTAAGTATAGCCGACAACTTTTCTTCTTTTTCCTGATTGAGAGCTACCATCGTCTCGCGCATGGCTTCCCGATCACCTTGGTTTTCCTGGAAAGACTCCCGCATTTTCATGGCATACTCTAAGTTTAAATCGCCCACCTGATTCTGCTGATTCTCATCCAGCCTTAGCAATTCGGTCATGGAAGCGGTAAGACGTTCAGCTCGCTGACTAGGATCACCACCTCGTCGTTCACCTTCTGGTTGTGCCCAAGCGGCAGTTCCAATAAGCAGCAAAAATGCCGCACTAAAGTTTACTATCTTTTTCATACTATTTAACAATTTTTGGTTTACGAAGCTTAGACCATGCTAACCATCGAAGGTTTAATCAGCTCACTAAATATCTAATATTCACCTTCTCAACTTCTTCTAAAAAACCAATGATTATAAGATTATATCTCTTCGTAAAATATTTTTTATTCTGCGAATTCTACCTATTTCAAAAATTTATTTTGTTATTGTACCTTAGTTTTTTCTGCAAACTATATCCTAACCTACCTTGAAGTCTATTTTACTCTACTGTCTGCTTCTATCTTCTATTTTATCTTGCACCTCCTCTAATCCTGAAACCGATGCTCCTGCCAACTCAGTAGATGTTGCTCTGCGAGAGGGTACTAACCTGGCAATTGCCTTATCACCTGACTACTCAACTTTTGCTATTGACTTACAAGGAACCATCTGGTTATTACCCGTTGAAGGAGGCACGGCTCAACCAATTACCGATGCTCTAGGTGACTGCCACGAGCCTGCCTGGTCGCCGGATGGGCAGCAAATCGCCTTTCACTCTTACCGCAATGGTAACTACCATATCTGGACGATTAATCGTGATGGTAGCCAATTGAAACAGCTAACCTTCGGGCGCTACGATCATCGGGAACCTCACTGGTCGCCCAACGGGCAGCGCATCGTATTTTCTTCTGACCGCAATGGTAATTATGACTTGTGGGAAATCATGTTGGCTAGTGGTGAAGTGACTTCTCTTACCGAGAACCCGGCTAATGAATATCATCCGGTGTATTCACCCGATGGTAGCCAGATTGCTTATGTATCAGGACAGGCTGATGCTCCGGGTATTTACTCGTTAAATTCGGAAACCGGGGCAACCGAACGATTAGTAGCTTCTGAGGCTAAGCTTGCTTCCCCCGCCTGGAGTCCTGATCAGCAGCAAATATCTTTTCTTCAATACAGTGAAGGCGAAGGACATTTAGCGGTATTCTCTTTGTCTTCTAGCGACTCGGCGAAGGTGCAAACGATTGATGAGGATGTCTTCCCGTTTCGCTCGGCTTGGCAGTCAGATAGCAGTTTTTTCTATACCAGCGACGGTAAAATCAAGCAACGCATTGTAGGGCAGGAGGGAGCTACTACCGTTTCTTTTGAGGCAACTGTAACATTAGCGCGCCCTTCTTACGCCCGCAAGATTTACGACCTCGACGATACAACTGCTCGTCCGGCACTGGGCATGATGACACCGGTAGTTTCACCCGATGGTCAATCCGTTGCCTTCGCTGCGTTAGGAGATATTTGGGTACAGTCCATTGCCAATGAAACCCTACAAGCAATAACTGATGACTCCTTCGTAGATATTGACCCAACCTGGTCACCTGACGGGACTCAGTTGGCGTTTGTATCAGATCGGGATGGACAGATGAACCTCTGGGTGAAAAACCTTAGTACCGAAGAAGAAACCCAGTTGACTGATTTAGATCAGGCCGTTGGCTTTCCGGTTTGGTCACCCAGTGGAGAACGCATTGCCTTTTACACCCGCGATGTTCGCAATGTTTGGGGTAGAGGTCAGCTACACGTGCTGACGGTGGCCACAGGCGAATTGATTTCCCTAGAAGACAGCTACTTTGTGCCCAGCAAACCCACCTGGTCACCAGATGAATCCATGCTGGCATTAATGGTACTGCAACCTTATTCGTCACGCTATCGCGAAGGAGTTAGTCAAATCCTGTATCTCCCGCTGGAAGATAGCGTTCGTCGCTACCTATCGCCCGAAGAAGGCCGTACTCCCGCCATGCGAAATGCGAATGGCCCCATTTGGTCACCTACGGGTCAGTCTATCGCCTATGTACAAGATGGTGTTCTGTGGCATCTACCCGTAAATGAAACGGGAGAGCCAACTGCTGAACCAGAACAGCTTACTACTGAACTAGCCGCCTCCCCCAGTTGGACTGCTGACGGAAAATCGATTGTTTATATTGCCACCGATCAGCTCAAGAAGCTAAATATCACTGCGGGAACAACCGAGTCGATTCCCTATCTGCTAAGCTGGAACCCAGAAAAACCGACTGACACCTATACTATCCACGCAGGGCGCGTCTTCAACGGTTTGGACTCAACGTATCAAGAAGATGTAGATTTACTAATTGAGAATAATCGGATAAAAGCCATTCAGCCTCATCAGGAAGGTTTGGATGGGTTGGTGATTGACGCTTCGGATAAAACCATTATCCCAGGGCTATTCGAGATGCATACCCATCAACACGCTAGTGCGGGTGAGCGATTAGGAAGAACTTGGCTAGCCTACGGAATCACCTCAGTGCGAGAACCCGGGGCTGACCCATATGATGCTTTGGAAAGAAAAGAAGCTTGGGCCAGTGGAGTGCGTGCTGGTCCTCGGGAATTCTTCACCGGAGGCTTAACTGACGGCAGCCGTATTTACTACGGTCTGGCAAACAGTGTCATTCACGGCCCGCATATGGAACTGGAACTAGATCGAGCTGAACGGCTGGGCTACGATATGATAAAAACCTACGTGCGGATGCCAGATTCCCTTCAGCAGCGCATCACCGAAGCAGCTCATGGAATTGGCATTCCGGTTTCTTCTCATGAGATTTATCCATCTACTAAGTATAATGTAGACGCCGTAGAACATATCCGGGGCACCAGTCGCCGGGGCTACTCTATGAAGCAGTCGGAACTCAAAAATACCTACGACGACGTAGTCCAACTACTGGTAAAGTCGCAAATGAATATTACCCCTACTATGGGGTTACAGGGTGGCTTTTACATTCTGGCCGATAAACATCCTGAAATTTACCAGAATCGGCAATTGATTGAACTGTACTCCGAAGAGTATCGCACTCAATTGCAAGGAGCACCCCAACGGTTACGCAAACTATTTCCGGGGTACTTAGCCAATATATCAACCATGCAGCAGGCTATCACCCGCATTATGCAAGCGGGAGGCCGAGTGACTGCTGGCACTGACTCTCCTTTTATTCCCTACGGAACTAGCTTGCATACCGAAATGCAACTTTTTGTAGATGGTGGATTTACTCCTTTCCAAGCCCTGCAATCAGCCACTATTCGCGCGGCGGAAGCCGTAGGCGTAGCTAGTGATTTGGGTTCTGTTGAAGAAGGAAAAGTAGCTGATCTAGTCATCGTAGATGGCGATCCGCTGAGTAATATTTTTGATGCGTGGAACGTGACCATGACTATCAAAAATGGTATACGCTACGAGATTGATGAACTCCTTACTACCCCCCAGAACTAATGTCATCGGCTAATCAAATTTCTCGACGAGACTTACTAAAACAAGCCTCTACCTTAGCAATAACGCCGTTAGCGATCAGCCCGAAAAAATGGACTACCATCAACCAAAACTACAGTAACAAACCGTCAGCTGTGGTGGTAGGAGCTGGGGCTTTTGGCGGCTGGACTGCGCTGTATCTGCTTTGTCAAGGCTATGATGTAACGCTTTGCGATACTTGGGGACCGGGAAATGCTCGGGCTAGTTCGGGGGGTGAAACTCGGCTAGTACGCTGTATGTACGGGGATAAACGCATATATTTTGACTTGGCTCGTCGGGCACTTACGCTGTGGAAAGAGCACCAAGCCCAGTTTAATCAGCAAGTATTTTATCCAACTGGATTACTGATTTTCTGCCAGATGGAGCACTACGATTACGCTGAACAAGCCCGTCCGCTTTATCAGGAAGCCCAAATGCCGTTGGAACGGCTATCACCTGATGAGATTCAGCAGTACTTTCCGCTGGCGCGAACTGATGACCTTAACCATGCAGTGTACGATCCATCCGCCGGATTTGTACTCGCCCGCCAAGCTTGTGCCGAGGTGGTCGATCAGTTTATCCGGGAAGGGGGGACATTCAGACAAACCCACGCTCTCCCGGTTACCACTCAGAAAGAGGCACTAGAAAAAGTTAAGCTGAGCGATGGTTCTACGCTCACTGCTGATTGCTACGTATTTGCCGGAGGGCCTTGGCTAGGTAGCACTTTTCCTGAGCTACTTCAAGATAAACTGCGCGTGACTCGTCAGCCCGTATTTATGTTCGGTTTGCCTCCCCAATTCTCGACCACTCTTGCCAAACAGCCTTTACCCACCTGGATGAATCGAGACTTAGCCGATCAGGAACGGCACTACGGCGTACCGGGTAACGACCACCGAGGTTTTAAGATTGGATGGGCACCCGCCAATGTAGAGGCGTTTGACCCAACGCATGATAATCGTTTGGTTCATCCTAAGGAGGTGAAGCAAGCTCGGGAACTGCTAGCGTACCGTTTCCCATTTATGAAGGATGCTCCTTTGCTAGAATCTCGCGTTTGTCAGCATACCGATACGTTCGACAAACACTTTATTATGGATCGCCACCCCGAACTAACGAACACCTGGATACTGGGGGGCGGCTCCGGTCACGCCTTTAAACACGCTCCGGCACTAGGCGAATTAGCATCACATCTAATCGCTGAAAAAGAGCAAGTACCTGCTCTTTTTTCCTTCTCACGTTTCACTGCCGCAGCAGGATTCACTCAGCAACATCATTAATTTTTGAATAACAATGATAATTCAGTTCTCTTTTTTACCGAAGAGAAATTCTGGACTTTGTAAAAGAAAATATTGATAAAATTTTAACAAAATTTGCTTATTACCCAAACCTATCATTATTTTGCCGATTAGCAACATTACTATCCCCACATTCTGCGTTTCTTTACGCTCTCAATATTTCAATTGCTAATTACTTAAATTATCAGTTTTCTTTCCTATTATCTTATACCTAATCTTTCACTTAATAAACACTAGTAACTAATTTACCTATGAGAAACATCTTTACAAATTTCGCAGTACTGGCTAGTCGGCGAGACCGACTGCTATCCACATGGCTACTCGCCAGCCTGATTCTGATAGGCACTCAGCTTCAGGCTCAAGAGCGTTCTATCAGCGGTCAGATTACTTCTGTTGATAGTGGAGACCCCCTTCCGGGTGTCAACGTAGTAGTGAAAGGTACTACTAACGGAACCATTTCTGATATTGATGGAAACTACCGATTAACCATCGGTGAAGATGCAGAAACACTCGTATTTTCCTTCATCGGCTTAGTGACCAAAGAAGTGGCTATCGGTAATCAGTCTACTTTGAACGTAGAACTTACTGATGATACCAAGCAACTATCCGAGGTAGTAGTAACCGCACTGGGTTTTGAAGAAGACGCTGACGCTCGCGGACTAGCATTCTCTAAAGTGGAGGGCGAATCTATTGCCCGCTCGGGAGAAAATACGCTAATTAACAGCTTGAGTGGTAAAGCTGCCGGAGTGCAAATCGCTCGCTCTAGCGGTGATCCCGGGGCTGCTGCCTACATCCAGATTCGTGGACAAAACACCATCACTGGTGAGTCACAGCCACTGATTGTTGTGGACGGTATTCCGATCAGTAACACCGTAGGTGCTCCTAACGCTGATATTGATAACAGTGGAGAAAATACCGCAGGGGTTCGGCAGCAATCGCGAATGAATGACATCAACCCTTCAGATATCGAATCACTACAAATCTTGAAAGGAGCTTCAGCCGCTGCACTCTGGGGTTCTCGAGCTGCTAACGGGGTAATTGTAATTACCACCAAGAAAGGCCGTGATGCTGGCAAACTAGATATCACGTTCCGGTCTACCGTATCTCTTGACCAAGTAAACGTACTCCATCCACTTCAGAATAAATTCGGGCAAGGACAAGGCGGAATCTACAGCCCAACCTCATCTCGTTCATTCGGAGACAGAATTGCTGACCGTCCGGGTGGGGCTGATGAGCAAATTACTGACCCTAACGCTCCTGGCTACGGTGGTTTCTTTGAAGCGCGGGATGGAGATCGTTACTATGCGATTCCGAGCGGGAGTGCCGATGATCCAAACGGTGGAAAAAACTCGCGAGAAACTTTCAACGACGCACGGGAAGACCAAGTATTCCAAACGGGTTACTTTGTTGATAACTATCTCAGTATGAGTGGCGGAAACGAAAACGGAAACTTCCTATTGAGTTTAGGCCATATGACGCAGGAAGGTATTTACAGAGGAGTAAGCGACTACGATCGAAGTACTATCCGCCTGAATGCTAACCGTAAGTTCAACGATATTGTCCGAGTATCTAGTAACGCTACTTTTGCCCGTACAACTTCTAACCGAATTCAAACCGGATCAAACCTTAACGGTCTTTACCTTGGTATGCTACGAGCTGCCCCTGATTTTAACGGAGAAGATTACATCGGTAACTACTTCGCTTCACCGGAGGCTGCTCCTATTCTGAACCGCCATCGTTCGTACCGACGTTACCTCGCTAACAATCCTAACCCAATTTATAACAATCCGCTCTGGACAATTAATGAGTTGCAGAACTCTACTATTGTAAACCGCTTTATTATGAGTGCGGAAATCGGCATCAAGCCCGTAAATTGGTTTGAGTTTATAGCTCGCGGTGGAGCTGATACTTACGAAGATCAGCGGAAGACATACTTCCCTGTACACTCGGCTGGAGCCAATAGCGGCGGACGTTACGAAGAATTTATTTTCGGCGAAACCCAGTTGAACTTTGATGCAATCGGGCGTTTTTCCTTTGCACTTTCTCCCGATATTTCCTCTAGTGTAAACTTAGGTTGGAATATTAATCAACGTAACTACAACCGCGTTGGCGGAGAAATGCAGAACTTTCTAATTCCCGATGGACCACTAGATTTCTCTAATTCAGTAGGAGCCGATCGTTTCCCAGACGATACTGAAACTTTAGTCCGCACTACTCGAACTTACGCTACGGCTAACTTTGGTCTGTATGACCAATTATATGTAAACGCCACCGGAGCTTTAGAATCAGCTTCTTCTTTTGGGGCAGATAAAACCTTCTTCTACCCTTCAGCTGATGTCGCTTGGCAGTTTACCCAGCTAACAGGAAGCAATGCCCTATTGAGCTTTGGTAAGATACGCGCTGGATACGGACAAGTAGGGGTACAACCTGACCCACATCGTACTAATACTGATTTTGTCGCCGCAGATAATACTTTATTCGGAAGCTGGGGAGCCATTCTATCGGGAGTAGGCTACGGTAACGGTGCCTTTGTACAGGGAGAGCAGCAAGGCGACCCTAACCTACGACCAGAAATTAAAACTGAGTGGGAAGTTGGTACGGATTTACGATTCTTTAACGACCGACTACGAGCGGGTTTCACCTACTACCAAAACGAGATTGTAGACTTACTGTTAGACGTCCGTTTACCTTCATCCGTAGGCTTTGAGACTAGCTATACTAACGCTGGTTCTATGGAAAATAAAGGTTGGGAAGTTGATTTAGGGCTTAATGTATTCTCTAACCAGGACTGGAGCATTGATCTTTTTGCCAATGCTAACCAAAATATAAATGAGGTAACTAGCTTAGGTGGTAGCGGAGATAGCGATAGTGATGTAATTCAACTAGGTGGATTTAGCACCTTAACCAGTTCAGTAGCTAAGGTAGGTGAGCCGCTTTCGGCTTTATTCGGTGGAGTCTACCTGCGTAATGCGGATGGCTCGCTAGACTTAGATGAAAACAACTTCCCGCAAGTAGCTCCTGACTTTGGAGTAATTGGCGACCCTAATCCAGTTTGGCGCGGGGGAATTGGTGGAACCATTTCTTGGAAAAACCTTTCGCTATACGCCCTATTTGAGACTTTCCAGGGTAGCTCATTTGCTCCTAACACTAAGTCCGTATTGTACAACTTTGGTAAACACGCTGACACTGGCAACGAAGTGGTTGTACCTAGCGGAGGCTTAGTAAACTACAACGGAGATGTTATTGAAGGTGGAACAACTGTGCGAGGTAACATCCGTGACTTTGGCGGTGGCCCAGTGATTCTCGACGAAGCTTGGTATACTACCCTAGGACAAGGGTTTAGCAACCTTCAAGAGCAATTTATTGTAGATGGTAGTTGGACTCGACTGCGCGAAGTATCGCTCTCGTATAGTCTTACCTCTGAAAAATTCCGAGAAAGAACAAAGCTACAAAGCATTGATTTCTCATTGCGAGGTCGAAATCTACTGTTATGGACGGATGTAGTAGGAATTGATCCAGAAACCTCACTAGATGGTGCTACAAATGGCCGAGGACAAGACTACTTCAATAATCCGGGCACCAAGTCCTACATTTTCTCAATTGCCATCAATTATTAATCAAAGTATCATGAAAATATTATCTAAATATAGCTTACTGACGCTACTAATCTTTTCGCTATCAGCTTGCGAAGGATTAGTAGAAGATTTAAACGATGATCCGAATAACCCGGCAGATGCTCCGGCTGAACTAATTTTTACCGGGGTACAATTGGCTAACGCTACTACCCATACGGGTTTAACCGCCCGAATGGCGGCTATATGGTCGGGTCAAATGAAGGGAGTAGATCGCCAGTGGAGTGATTTTCATGTGTACAATGCAGGTGCATCTAATTTCACTAATATGTGGGATAACATCTACTACGGTACCCTCCGCAACTCCCGTATTGTACTAAGTAAAGTAGAACCATTGGGTATTCGGGTGTTTGCCGGCATGACCAAAGTAACCCAAGCACACTGTATGGGTAATGCTACGGCACTGTGGGGAGATATTCCGTTTTCTCAGGCAGCCCAAATTGAGGAGTTCGAATCTCCTCTATTTGATAGCCAAATGGATATCTACACTTCCTTACAGTCACTTCTAGATGAAGGAATTGCTGATCTGGAATCTGGTATCGGAATTCCAGCTAGTGGTACCGATATCTACTATAATGGTGATCCTGCTTCTTGGGAAGCTGCTGCCTACACGCTGAAAGCACGATTTTACATGGATACTAAGCAGTATGATTTAGCCTTCGCGGCGGCTGAGCAGGGAATTTCTAGCTTTGCAGGTTCTATGTATCTCTCGCATGGTACTACTAACGATGTAGACCGTAACTTCTATTGGGATTTTCTTGGTCCTTCGCGAGGAGGTGATATTGCCGCTGAAGATGCCCAGGGCGAATCTTACTTAGTTACATTGCTAGATCCAGCCAATGATAATTATCGTGGAAATGCTAAGACTGACGAATCGGCTCGCTTTAACTTTTATTACTTAGGTGCCGATCAAGCGATCAATACTCCGGGTAGAATTGAGCCAAATACGCTTTCTCTCTCTCAAGGCGATACACTCAATGCTATGTTTGCTGAAAATGCTTCTTTTCCGCTGATTACCTATCAGGAAAATATCCTAACTCTGGCTGAAACTTCCATCCGAGCGGGTAATTTTGATGCCGCTTTAGGCTATCTAAATGAGTACCGAGCGTTTCTGAATGAAGGAGGCTATATTGATGCTACTTATCAGGCCGCTTTCACGCTAGCTTACGAGCCTTACGTAGCTGAAGACTTTGCTCCGGGCGGTATGGAGAATGCTGATGGAATTGCGGCAAATGATGCATTGTTGCGGGAGATTGTAGAAGAGCGCTACGTCACTTTCTACGGACAAACAATTGCCTGGAACGATGAGCGGCGTACCCGAGGTAGCTTGGAAGGAATTCCGATTTCTCCCAACATTGGTGCTGAGTTACCTTGGCGGTTTGTTTACTCACAATTCGAGATAAACGGTAACCCGAATGTTCCTCGCCCAGTACCTGGCCCATTTGAGAACATGACTATTTATCAATAACATAGATACGTGACGGTTCGCCGGGGCTGCGTCATGGGATGCTCCGGTCTGACGAGACCCGGTCTGGCGAGATCGCGCCACGATGGCCCGCACCGATCCCGGCGGGAAACCGCGTCCGACTCCCCATGCGATCAATCACGTATCTACACCAGTACAGAATGCACCGATGGAATTCTATCGGTGCATTTTTTATTTCAATATTTTCACGACCAGTGTAAAACCTGCCCTCCCTATCTGATAGCAATTGATTTCCTTTACTGGCCTTATCAGAGCGATAAACAAATACCTTCATCATTAAGGAAAAGCTACTAGCCTAAGTGCATTCTATTTTCTACTAGCATTAAACCTTTTAGGCCAACTCGTATCTAAACTATAAAACGAAAAGATTTGCTAGTTTGGTTGCAGTAGTATCGCCGAATATACGTTTGAAAGATCAGGATCAGTACATACTCCGTAGGTTTAAAGAGGCAGGCGGACAGCAGGATGCGTTTCAGCTACTGGTGCACACCTACCAGGAGCGAATGTACGCCATTATCCGAAAGATGGTGATTGACCACGACGATGCTGACGACGTGATGCAAGAAACTTTTGTGAAGGTCTGGCGTAACCTAGGAAAATTTCAGGGCGACTCGCAGTTGTATACTTGGCTTTACCGGATTGCTACTAATGAGAGCTTACGCTTTCTGGAAAAAAAGAAACGGCGGTTTTTTCTGCCAATAGGCGACGCTAATCAAGAATTGGCTGATAAAATTGACCACACCCCGTCGTTGGATGGTGATGAGATTCAGCGCAGATTGCAAAAAGCTTTGTTACAACTGCCAGATAAGCAGCGGTTAGTCTTCAATCTGAAGTATTTTGAAGACCTGAAATACGAAGCAATTGCCGAAATTACGGGTACTAGTGTAGGTGGGCTTAAAGCTAGCTACCATTTGGCCGTAAAGAAGATAGAAGCAATTTTACAATTGGAAACGATTTAGTGATATGGCTAACAAGATAAACTTAAATGAACTGAAGAAGAAAGGGTTGAACCAAGATCCATTTCCTGCCCCTGAAGGCTACTTCAATGATTTCCCGCAACGGATGCTGCAGCAAATTGAAGAAGAAGCTGAAACTGAAAAAGGTAAGGTAATTTCGCTTTCTTCTCGCTGGTATTATGCTGCGGCAGCCATAGTTGTTTTAGTAGTAGCCGTTTGGCTTATCAATCCATTTCAGACGGACACTACACCAATTGCCGAAACCAACCAGAATGAGGTGCAAAACTTACTGGCCGAAGTAAATGAACAGGATCTCATCGATTATCTGCAAATAAATTCAGCAGATATGATTTCGACCGTGTCGCTTACTGAAGAGGAGCAGGAAGAACTACTAGAGTCCGAACTTGAATCGTATGATTTACCAGAAGACTACTATCTCGACACTGATTATTTACTGGAAGAGTATTTATAGAAAAACCATGAAACAATTAATTATTATACTGTCGCTTTGCCTAGGTACTACCGTAAGTACGTTTGCCCAACGCCCTATTGAGAAGATTGAAACGGCTCGGATTGCTTTTCTGACCGAGCGCCTCTCATTAACCCCCGAAACGGCTCAGCAGTTTTGGCCGGTGTACAATCAGTGGGATGAACAACGACGAGAACTGAAGAAAGAGGAATTCCGGCTACGGCGTTCGGTTAAAACCGACGGGCTAACTAATGAAACAGCTCAGCAACACATTGATGAATATTTTGCGTTGAAAGAACGCCAGTTGACCTTAGAAAAAAATATGGCGGAAGAATTATCAGAAGTGCTTTCTTCCACCCAGATGTTACAACTTATCCGGGCTGAAGCCGAATTTCAGCGGGTAATACTACGTAAGCTAGGTGAGCGTCGGTTTGGTGATGGGCGTCGTGGTGACGATCTCTGACTAGATATGCCTCGCCAAAAATTTGAGATTTACTTTAGCTGAGATATCCAGGTTTCTCCTTCGTTCTCTTCTGATGAAAAGAATACTCGGAAACTATCGGTAGGTTGAGATGCTACTCGTACTACTTCCCATTCTTTATTGAAATCAGAAACGGGTACTTCGTTAAACTGATGATCTACCGGATTTACTACCCACAACGAGCGGGCAATCAAAGTAGTAGCTAAATCAGCTAAGTCGTAAGCCCCCACCGACCCAGCCACAGCCGAAGGCACCCATCGGGCATCGTATACTTCATTAGTCACTAGAGATTGATAGGAAATCAAGGGGTTGATAAGAATGGTTTGAGTAATAGCAGGCTCAAAAGCAGCAGCGTGTAATAGAGCAGGCGTAAGAGTACTTCGGCCAACTGCTGTAATATGAAGGTCATCGCTTTTGTACTTGCTTTTCAGATAATCAACCATTTTCAGCATATCGGCAGCTTGCCGAGCTATAATGCTTTTGTTTATCAGAATCCCGCCAAACCATTGATTGTACGATACATCATCGATGTGAGCATCTCCTCGTAGATATCCTGGGCCTAGCTCGCCCGTACCGAGTAAGTCCGCCGATAATACTATTTTTCCCTGCTTTACCAGCTGCTCAATCTCTTGCTCTGGTTGCGCCTGGGTGGCTTTGCCTTCGGGATGAAAATATAATACTACTTCCTCCCCGATAACCTGGTTCGGCACGAACAGTAAGAAAGGATTTACGTGATCTTGCCCAATCATCAGGTACTTCTGGACTACATAACCCTCTCTTTGGTATTGCCCCGCAAAATCGATCTGATGCTCTTGATCTGGTGCTTGAAAACCTGATAAATTTTTGGCTACGGCGATAATATGGTCTGGATCAAAATCCGATTTTCTTTCCTGCCTAGTTTGCTCTTTTCGCTGAGCTTCCACCCGATTAAGATCAAACACATTACGGCTATTTAAGCTAATTGCCACCTGTCCACTATCTGTAACCCAAAGTTCTTTCGGGGCGAACAGCTTAACTTCTTCTTCATCAGAGTTACCCGGATTCTGTAGATATTCTTGAAAAAATGCATACATCACTTCGCGATTCTTTATAGTTGAGGCATGGGTGCTATCATCTTCACCCATGTTAATGTTAGATCCTTTATCTAAAACTTTATAAGCACGCTTAATTTCACTGTAGCTTTGCCGGGCACCCTCAATACTGAAGAAATCGCGGGTAGTACTAATAATTAGTGTGGGTTTAGGAGCTCTTGTAATAAGCAAATCTGCTAAATCTAATTGCTGCTGAGCGAAATATGGCAGATTTTGTTCAGCATCCTGCGGGCCTCGAGTCTTGAGTAGAATATCTAATCGGGTAATGTAAGCTTCTGGGGCAGCCGCATAAATTCGGTCATCAAAAGCAGCGATTAAAGCAGTTTGCGTTCCGCCCCCGGAACGTCCGGTTATCCCAATTCGCTGAGGGTCTACTTCGGGTCGTGATAATAAATAATCTACACTACGAATACCGTCCCAAATCATATATTTCGCCAGTGAGCTTCCCATCATAAAGCATTGGGCACCTACGTAACTGTGCTCATGGGTTGGCCCCCCGATCTGAGAGCTCTGGCCAGATTCATCAGGGTACTGCATTCGCTCACCCTGACCTACCGGGTCAAAAGCTAACACAATAAAGCCTTTCCTCACTAGATTGATAATCTTCGTTTGATAAGTATCACTTCGGAATGCCAGTGAAGTATGACCACTACAGTATACCACCGCGGGTGCCTTCTTAGTGAGATTCGTAGGAAGGAACAGTGCCGCCGTAACAAAAAAGCCGGGCTGAGACTCATATGCGATTTTTTCTACGGTAAAATTAGGCCGATCTAATATGCCCGTTACTCGCGAATTCAAAGGAGTCTTCTCTGGAAAAGTACCAATAATCTGCTGTAATTTGTTTCTGACCGATTGCTGATAGTCTTTCCAGTCATCAGCCGTAATTAACTCAGCTATTCTGTTTTCGCGGGATTCCCAGAAAGCCGAGGCTTCGGTTACCATCTGCTTGTAAAGTGCATTGGCATCATCTTGGTAATACTGGTAGTAATTCAGAAGTTGCAGATCTTCGGATTGCCCGAGCAGAGGTGGCGAAAGAAATAACAATATCCACGGTAAGTAAAAGTTAGTGCTGTTTAGCATAATTTATAACTAATTGAAGTCCCTTAGCGAAAGATAGAGAAAATAAGCGTGAGCCAGAGATGTAGTATTCAAAATGGGTTTTGATTATTATTACCTTTTTATCAACTGTTTGTACTTATGAAGAAAAAGGTGTTTTCTTGTAATGAACGGCTTCTGTTCCGCGTTGCATTACTAGCCAAACGGTTTTTCTACTTCATGAAGCATACTATCCTTGCGGTCGCCTTCTCACTCATCGTAGGTACTGTCTACAGTCAGGACACTTCCGTTTTTCCTGCTCCGTTTCACGATCTTACTCCGGTAAATGAATTACCCGAAACCGTGATGTATACCAAAACAATGGTATTGGTGGATGCCCCAATGGTAATTGGTCCCGATAAAACCTGGCAGACTTTTGCCGAAACAGCGCACCGAGCTTTTCAGGAAACGGGAATAGATGCCGTAGCCTACTACCACTTGCAAGATGCCCGAGCGGGTCGTGATGTTTCCAAGTTGCTTACCGGACAGTTGGTCGGCCGGAGCATTAAAAATTTGATACTGCTGACTTACAACCCTCAACGGAGCAACCAGCGTTGCGGGCTACTGATTACTACTTTTAACGAGAAAGCATCCTTTGTAGGAAGCGACCAGTCGGCTTACATAATAACGGGGAATGATTGGAAAGCCATGATGGATCAGTTTCAGAAATACATGCTACTAAACCAGTACGAAACCCGTAACTTTCTGATTAGCGATTTACCCGAGTTTTTTACTGGAGCGGGTAATGTGGTAAAGGGCCGTCGCGCGGAAGGTTTTGCCCAAGATTTGAAACTGGATAAATTAGCCCTTCCTCGCCACGAAGAATATTTCTCTACTTCACCCATTGCCAGCAGTGATACTGCCCAAATATTAGCGGATAGCAGCACCGTCATCGCTCAAATTATGCGAGGCTACCCCTTTGAATACGGCTTTGTTGATCCGACTCAGGAAGAAGACGAAATCCGCCAGAATGGTTACCCATTTGTACTGATGCGCTTGCAGTCTTCCGAAGAAAACCTACGTACCATGCTGGGCTACGAAGAATCTACCAGCGAAGCCAACAACAATGGTACTCCCGTTTACAAGTACTACATCAAGCACATTTACACTGGAGATGTCTATCTAGGAAATACCTGGGATGCCGCCCCTCGCTGGCAAGATGCCCTCCGCAATCATATCCAATATCTTCGGGAAGATTCTGGGCTTTAGTATTGTAGTATTCAAAGTTACCTGGACATATAAACACATTAACACACTGACTTTGAGAAAGGGGAAATAAGTTCTATTTTAGTGCTCCCCGGCAACGGATACAGTATTTTTTGATAAAATTTACAACCTGACAATTTATGAAGACAATGAAAGGACCCGCTATCTTTTTAGCGCAGTTTATGAGCGATGATGCTCCCTTCAATACCTTAGAAAATGCCTGTAAGTGGATGGCTTCAGTCGGCTACAAGGGCGTACAAATCCCGACCTTCGATCCTCGCTGTATTGATTTAGCCGAAGCCGCCGAAAGCAAAGATTATTGCGACGAAATAAAAGGTATTTGCCAAAACGCTGGAGTAGAAGTAACCGAACTATCTACCCATTTACAGGGGCAATTAGTAGCGGTGCATCCTGCCTACGATGCAATGTTTGATGGCTTTGCTCCCGCCGAAGTACACGGTAAACCCCAAGCTCGTACTGAGTGGGCAGTCAATCAGATGAAAATGGCCGCCAAAGCTAGTCGCAACTTTGGGATTGACGTACACGCTACTTTTTCCGGAGCATTAGCCTGGCCATTTATGTACCCTTGGCCGCAGCGTCCGGCAGGGCTGGTTGAAATGGCGTTTAAAGAATTAGCTGACCGCTGGACACCCATCTTGAATGAATTTGAAGAGCAAGGTGTAGATGTCTGCTACGAGATTCACCCGGGGGAAGATCTGCACGACGGCATCACCTTTGAAAAATTCTTAGAAGCTACGGGTAATCATAATCGAGTTAAGATTCTGTACGACCCCAGTCACTTTGTGCTTCAGCAACTGGATTATCTAGATTATATTGATATCTATCACGAATACATTAATATGTTTCACGTGAAGGATGCCGAGTTTAATCCTACGGGTCGTTCTGGTGTGTATGGTGGCTACCAAGGCTGGGTTGATCGTCCTGGTCGGTTCCGCTCGTTAGGTGATGGACAGGTAGATTTTAGTGCCGTATTCAGCAAATTGGCACAGTATGATTACGATGGCTGGGCGGTAGTAGAGTGGGAATGCGCCCTCAAGCATCCCGAACAAGGTGCAGCAGAAGGAGCACCTTTCGTGAGCGACCACATCATCCGTGTAACCGAAAAGGCCTTTGATGACTTTGCCGACAGTGGCGCCGACGATGAAGCTAATAAGAACATTTTAGGAATAAAGTCTTAATGTATTCAGGTACTCATGTGTTCATGTCAAAGTAAAGTCTACACTATTTTTCATGAATACATGAACACCCAAACACCATAACACACTCTACTATGAACCGATGTATTTTATCAATTTTTAGCGGGCTAGCTTTTACTGTACTTTTGGCTTGCTCTTCAGGGGGATCATCTTCTGAAGAAGCTACTGCTGAAGCTGAACCAACAATGGAAACAGAAACTATGGCCGACGAATGGCAAGATTTGTCATCGCTAGACGCTTGGCGTAACTATAAAGCTGATACGCTTTCGGATAAGTGGAGGATGGAGGATGGAGCGATTACACTAACCGAAAAAGGCGGAGGCGATATTGTTACCAAAGAAGAGTACGACAACTTCGAGCTTGAGATAGAGTGGAAAATCTCTGAAGGTGGTAATAGTGGTATGTTCTTCAATGTGGTTGAGTCCGATGATATTGGCCCTATCTGGCATTCTGGTCCTGAGTACCAATTTCTGGATAATGAGCGACACAAAGATGCCCAAATCCGTAAGCACCGGGCGGGTGATAATTATGATGTGCAGCAGTCAACTGTAGAAACTGTAAAACCAGCCGGTGAGTGGAATATGACTCGCTTAGTGGTAAACGGTAATCAAGTAGAACATTATCTAAATGGTGAAAAGGTAGTAGAGTACGAGTTGGGTTCGCAAGCGTGGCAAGATTCAGTTGCTGCCAGTAAGTTTGCTGAACTACCCATGTATGGTAAAGCTGAAAAAGGGCACATTGCTTTACAAGACCACGGCGATAAGGTTTGGTTCCGCAACATTCGTATCCGGGAGATGTAATCAATCTTCTCCCCATACTTTGTTGAGAGGGGAGATTCCATAGTTCTTGATGAGCATTGTATGATTGTATACTAAGCTTCTAGGATAGGTTAGCGATTATACTCTCCGTTACTACGTAAGCCCAAGGATTCCAGTGGAGAGTTTCCAGAATATTACGATAAATTTCGTTAGCTTTTTGTGTGTCTCCTTGCTGCTCATACCAGTCAGCAATGCCATACGCAATAGTCATTTCCCTACCCGTCCATTGGTCTACTGGCTTCTCCAAATCCATTAGATCTTCGGGTGTAATCCTACCTTGGTATAGCATAATTCGTCTGAAATAAATGTAGTCCTGATCACCTTCAAAATTTTCATCCAAAGGAGCGATTAGTGCCTCAGCTTTTTCACTTTCACCCATTTTCTGATATACCATATACAGCCACGCACTAGCTCCCGATACATTATTGGGTAAAGCTGCATTTTCCAGGCAGATACGATAGGCATCAGCCGCCTCTTCCCACTGCTGATTGAAAATATGATAGAGCGCTAAATGGTACCCCACCCAGAACTTGAACGTTCCTTTTTGTGATCCATCACTGTTGTACTCCATCACATCAAGATACTGATCACCAATGAGTTCATCTGCCTTCATCAAGTCGGCAATCGCTTTCTCAGTTTCCCGAACATTCAAATATCGATGTCCCCGGTGGCGGAGCAGCTGAAACGAATCAGGATACTTTTCCAAACCTTCAGTGTAATTATCAATAGCATCACGAAATCGGTAGGCCATAATGTGAGCTAGCCCTATTGTGTGATAATCATCTTCGGTCAATTCAGTCCTAGCCCTGACGGATTGAATGATACTATCGCTCTTGACTAGTGTCACTTCGTCTACAGTCTTGCGGTACAGTGGTTCTCCCATAAATGAAACCGCTTCCTGAATTGACTCAGCCTCTTCAGACTTGATCGCTGTCACACTGGTTTCTTCGGTTAATTCTTGCTGGTTCTTATTGTTAGAACTGTTACATGCTATGGTAAAGAGCACAAAGAAAATTAGGATAAAAACTCTCATAGTGTTCGTGGTCAAATTGATGGTTCGCTATTTTTAAAATATCAGTACCCTAGCGCGGTAGCATCTCCCGTTCGGGTTACATCGGCTGCTCCTTCGTATGATCCGTCAGGTCGTACTAGTATTGCCTCAGTTCTGCCCAATTGAGGGAAAAAACGTAAGTCATGCCCTTTTTCTTGTAGTTGCTGAGCCACTAGCGAGTCTATCGCCCCTTCTTCTAATACAATCCGGTCGGGAAGCCATTGAGAGTGAGTCTTTTTGGCATCAACAGCATCTTGCATACTCATACCGTGATCGATTACATTAATGATATTTTGATAGATTACATTGATGATTGTAGAACCACCCGGTGTACCTAGCACCATATACAGCTCGCCATTTTTTTCTACAATGGTAGGACTCATACTAGAAAGCATTCGTTTTCCTGGTTCAATGGCATTGGCTTCCCCACCGATTAACCCAAAAATATTGGGAAAACCTGGCTTAAGACTGAAATTATTCATCTCATTGTTGAGAAAAAATCCAGCACCATCTACCATTACTTTATTGCCAAAATAAGCCACCAAGGTGGTAGTAATCGATACTGCATTCCCTGCTTTATCTACGATAGAGAAGTGCGTAGTTTCTAGACTTTCTATTTTCTCTACGCTACCCGCTTTAATCTCTTCGGAAGGTGTGGCCTGATTCATGCTAATGCTGGTATTCCGGGAAGCGATGTAGTTCTCACCCAGCAGCATATCAATCGGAACATCATAATAATCTAAATCGCCCATATGTTCAGCTCGGTCAGCGTAAGCCCGACGTTGCAGTTCGGTCATCAGGTGGATAGATTCGAGGGTATTATGGCCTAGTGACTGCATATCGTAAGCATTGCTTCCCTTAAGCAATTGTACAATGATAATACCACCACTACTGGAAGGTGGCATGGAGACGATATTGAAGCTATCGCGGTATACCCCTTCAATTGCGTCGCGCCAGACCGACTGATAATTATCCAGATCTTGCTGCGTGATAATTCCGCTGCCTTCCGTCATTTCATCGATAATCATTTGAGCCGTTTCCCCTTGGTAAAAACCATCTCTGCCCTGATCACGGATACGCTCTAGGGTAGCTGCCAAATCAGGTTGTACCAACTGTTCACCTTCTTTCCAGACCGAGTCCTTGATCAAAACCATATCTTCATCGTTCCATTCCCGGAAAGCTTCCATCGCATCATTGAATGTAGAAGCATCGTATTCAGAAACTGCAAAGCCATTGCTGGCCAGATCAATCGCTGGCTGAATGAGTTCTTCGAAAGGTAAGGAAGCCAGCTTTTGGTGAACCTGATCCATTCCATCTACCGTACCAGGAGTACAGGCTGCCAAATGCCCGTACAGTGCTTTTCTGTTCATTACTGAATCATTCTCATTTAGAAACATATCACGAAAAGCAGCTTCTGGAGCAGTTTCGCGAAAATCTAGTGCGCCCTTCTCACCTTCGGAAGTACGGTAGACCATATAACCTCCCCCTCCTAAATTACCAGCTTTAGGTAAGACTACTGCTAGGGCGTATTTTACCGCGATGGCAGCATCAAAAGCATTTCCACCTTTTTTAAGTATATCTAATCCTACCTGAGAGGCAATAGGATGAGCCGTAACGACCATCCCATTGGCACCAACTACCCCTTCATTTTCCTGACGAGGCATTATTTCTGATTCCAGAACTGATTCGCTAGATGGTGAATTGCAAGCCAGTAGCCCGGTTACAATCATTATAATGAAAAGTATGGTTTGGCTGCGTTGTAGGTATTTCATGTAGCTAATTATTTTTTAACAAGAATAACAGGATTAGATGCCCGTGGCTCGAGTGGTGCAGATATGCGATCCATTTCCCTGCCTAATTCATATAAAAATGGGATAGGGTTTGATTCAACTCATGAACTTATAGTAATTGAAAAACTGTTCTTTGCTTTCTCAAAAAACACTGTATTTCAATATTACCAATTGCATGATGTAGTAATTATAAAATAAAATTTTACAAAATAAATTATATGCAAAATTTGCACCCAAAATATACCTAATGTTTTATATTTTATGAAAATATTTATGCATAGCTTTAACTAACGGTAAGCCTTGATCTTGAGAAAAGCTGATAAAGTAAGTGAAACTTAATTTTACTCGATTCTGGTTATTTAGCTGCGTTGGTCGTAAATTTCATACTGCTCTTTGTATATCTCTAATAAATTAACCATGAGACTATCATCCAGTCTATTCTATTTACTACTTATTATCTCTTCATCCGCATTACTGCAAGGTTGTAATGAGCCGCGTGATCGTCAGATTCTAGTACTATTCGAGCAAAATAACCCCCAAGCTCCTCAAGGTATCAGCCTTCTTCAGCAATTGGGTGAAAATCAAAACTTCAAAGTAGATACTACCAGTCATTTAAATCAGGTTTCTGAAGAACAAATCCAGCAGTATAGTGCGGTGCTACTGTTAGGGTTTCCTACCGATACTCTATCCGTACGGGTTCAAACCAATATTGAGCGATTGGTGCAGGCCGGAGGTGGATTAGTGGCTATCAATGCTCCTATTCAAGCTAAATATACCTGGCCTTGGTACGAAAGCGTACTAAAAAGCCAACCTGAAGTTATTGAGAACCCCGAGTATCAACAGACTCCGGTAGAGTTAACTTCGGTATCTGATAAAGCTGAAAGCTCATCCGGTGCTAAGCAAATTAAACGCCCCTATGATGGCGGACGATTCTTCTATCTAGGCGGTCAGGATATCTCTACTGGACTAGAGAGTGATCAGCTACAAGCTCAGGTAGCGGCAGGTATTGAGTTTGCCATTGGTGATAATAAAGTAAACTATCAAACTACTCGGTCACTGCCCGTTCCGGAAGACAACCGGTTTGTGAAGAAAGTACTCGTTCCCGGACCACTCAATGAGCCTACTGAACTCACCGTGTTACCCGACGGCAAAGTGGTTTTCACTGAGCGAAAAGGTGCTGTAAAGATGTACTTTCCTGAAACTGAAAGCTACAAAACCATCGCTCAACTAGATGTGCACACCAAGTTTGAAGATGGTCTGATGGGTATTGCTAAAGACCCTGACTTCTACCACAATAACTGGATTTATCTTTATTATTCTCCGGTAGGAGATAAGCCTGTTCAGCACCTTTCCCGCTTTCTATTGCTAGGCGATAGCCTAATTATGTCTTCAGAGAAGCTCATTATGGAGGTAGATGTCCAGCGAGATGAGTGCTGCCACACGGGCGGTTCCATTGCCTTTGGCCCCAATGGTTTGCTCTATCTTTCTACCGGAGATGATACGAACCCTTTCCAATCCAATGGTTATGCTCCGATTGATGAACGTCCGGGGCGATCACCCTTCGATGCTCAGGGTTCTTCTGGTAATACCAATGATTTACGCGGGAAAGTGCTTCGCATTCGGGTGCATGATGACGCTACCTATTCCATACCCGACGGAAATCTATTCCCTAAAGATGGTTCGGGTGCACAACCCGATATCAACACTATTCGCCCCCACAACTCAAACCAAATTAGCATCGATCAAGAAACAGGCTGGCTTTATTGGGGCGATGTAGGC
>ERZ1740060.97-NODE-97-length-75182-cov-5.741451_pt1 | contig 75182 bp, 67 predicted proteins | sample MGYA00581743_ERZ1740060 | MGnify/ENA primary metagenome ERZ1740060 (study PRJEB43018, sample SAMN04849235) | marine metagenome | isolation source: floating plastic debris | place: Pacific Ocean | collected 2008-08-27 | study: EMG produced TPA metagenomics assembly... | reverse complement strand
GTTGGTCGGGTCTCCAGCAAGGTCGGTTGCACCAGCGATTACATCAACGGGATCCGGCGTAACCCGCAAGGGCGGAACGTTATCGAAGAAGTCATGCCCTGCTTGGTGGGCCGAAGCAGCTATAAGATCGCGGCGCGCCACATCGTCAATAACATCGGTTAGAGCAGCCGTGATGTTGGCGGCGGTCACCAGCGGGTCGGCATCAACGACAAAGGACAGATCGCCCTCCTCGCGCGCGTCGGCTGCTTCTAACACGATATCACGGCTACTGCCGTCGGGCATGGCCAAAGTGAAGCGGAGCGTTTCGCCAAGATCGACGGTCCCTGTGACTTCAAAGCTAAGCGAGTTGGGCGCACCAGCGGGGCCAGTCACCGTGATGTTGGCAGACGTGGATGAAGCCCCGGCTGCGGTATCAAGCTGGAAGCCAAACACGTCATTGCCAGCTTCCGTTATGCTTGCGATGGCGCCTACCGTTGCAAGATCCAGCCGGCCATCCAATGTAGGATCGGCTAGGGTGCCACCGAGGTCAGCCAGATTGCGCTCAGCTAGTACCTGCTCAAAGCCGGCCCGTCCGCCTGAGCCCATCATCAAAGCCTCAGCCGAGACCACGGGCTCAACATCGGACGAAAGACCAGAAAACAGATATTTGCCATCGATGTCGGTGTTGAGCAGCGTCACCATCTCCTGCAATCGGTGCTCGGCAGCTATCTGGGCGGTTGTCTGATTGCCATTTTCGACGACGAACGTGTTCGGGATTGCGTCGCCCATTACGTCCTACAGAAGGTCGTCAAGGCGTTCTACAGTTTCGTTCATGATATTGACTGACACGATGGCACTTTGGATAGCCGCCTGGTAGCCGGCGATGGTCGTCCTGTCTGCCCGAATGGCTAGCGAGGTCGTGCGCTGCGGTCCAAGGTCCGCATAGTTATCTTCACGCAGTCCGGTGCCCAACTGGCGACCAAGATTATCGATCTCAGCTCGTATGGAAAGCATGCGTTCGATGTTCATGGTGGATTGGGTTACACTGTTCACTGTCATGGTCGGCTACCTTGTTATCCGCTCCAAACCGGTGTTACACGTTCAAAAGAAGATCCATCATTTCGCGCGCGGCGTTCATAACCTGCGCGTTGGCGGCATAAATCGTCTGAAGCTCGGTGAGCCGCGCCATCTCTTCATCGATGTCGACGGCCGATTCTTCGCTTTGCCTGGCCAACAGACCGTTGGTAACGATCTCCTGACCTTCCCTCGCACGCTCTGCAGATGCCGCCTCAAACGCCGTTCTGTTGACGATTTCCCTGCCGAAGCCGGCCAGCGTCGTTTCAAAAGGATTGCTAACGGCACCAATGCCGCTAGCAGCACTGACAGTGATCGTGGTCGAGTTGAATTGATCGTAAAGGTAAGTCGCCCGTGTTGTGTCGCCGGCGGGCGTGGAACTGTCCATCATCGAAAGCAGGCTTGGATCGTCGACGATGCTGCTGTTGAGCTGAATGCGGGAAGCAAAGCCGGCTTTCTGGGGGAGGCCATCCTGGCTGGCTGTATAGACATCGCCGCTCGCGATGCCGTCGGTGAACATGGGCAGATAAGGTTCACCAGTCTGCATCCCAGTGACCGAGATGTTCGCTGACAGGCTGTTGATATCATACTGGCCTGTTGCACCATCATCGATCAGCTGCAGGTCGCCACCGGTCCCCGTGCCAGCCGTGATACCAATACCATTGGCCGCCAAGGCGGCAGAGACCGCTGTCGGGTCCGTCAGATCCACACCAATGACCAAATCATCAGGATTGGCGGTTACCTCGTTGGACAAGGGCAGCGAACCGGCATCGGTCACATGCACCAGGGTAACCTGGCGGGTCTGGCCCGCCACGGTATCGGTGAAGTTGAGCGAGACTTCGTTACCCGGCTGGATGCCTGTGAGATCAATCTGCAGGCCATCGAAGCCAGTGCCGCCCGTGGCACTGCCATCAGCAAGCGTGGTGACGCCAGCAAGGTTCGTTTCGCTGTAAGAGGCGACCGACACGTTGGACGCCGCGCCTGTCGTGTTCGACCTCAGATCAATGGCTGTGCCATCAGCCACGGCATAGGTAACGCCCACGGTGCCGAAAGCCGTGTTGGCTTCCTGATTGATCAAGTCAACCAGCTGAGTTTGGTCAACCGTTGCCGGCGTGCCGGTTAACACATTGGCCTCGGCATAGGTGATGTCGATCGTCTGGGTCACACCGTCGACGGTCAAATCGAAGCTTATGGAGCCGTCATTGGCGCCACCATTGGTGAAGTCGATAGTGGCAAAAGTGCCCGTACCGCCAAGATCGGCGGCAGTATCGGCAACGACCGGGTCATGCGCTTCGCTCGCTTCCGGTCGCAGCGACATCGCCAAGGCAAGCTGATGAGCAAACTCATCAAGGCGCGCCTGCATTTCCGGCAGGATCTCATCGCGGGCTTCCACATAGCCAGCCAGACGACCGGACCGAATGTTGTTGCCAGCTAGAAGGTCGACAGTGCCGCCGGCCCCTGTGCCGACACGCACAGTTCCCAAATCGCTCTGCGATGAATCGACCGAATAGGTAGCAAGCGGATTGATGTTGGCCGTTGGCTCAAAATCAAGCCGCGCCGCCGTCCCTGAGAACAGCGTGACACCCGTACTGGTGAAGATCGTCACCGAGCCGTTGTTCTGTTCCAGAACCTGGATATCCAGTTCCTGGGCGAGCACATCGATATGGCGATCACGTTCGTCCAGCAGATCAGCTGGAATATCACCGTCGGCTGTAACCGAAAGGATGGCGTTGTTGGCTTCTTCAATGCGCTGCAGCGAGTCGTTGATGGTTTGAACGCTGGTCGCGATGCCCTGATCTGCCTCAGCGCGCATACTTTGTATGTCGGCGCTCATGGCATTGAGTGTCTGAATGAGAACTTGCGCATCACCCACAACGGCTTGTTGTGCAGTCTGCGAAGACGGATTGTCGCCCAAGGCAGAAAGGCTGGTACCGAAGTTGTTGATGATGGAGTCGAAAGAGCTAGCTGATCCCGGCGCACCCATCAGGCTGTTCAGCCGGTCATGATAGCGCGCCGTGGTCTCGACATAGCCCGATGCGCCAAGCTCTGAGCGTATCTGACGCTGGAGCAGCTCATCAAGCTGACGACTGATACCATCGGACTGAACACCGACCGCGTTGTAGCCAGCATAGACCGACGACTGCGTGATCGTTTTGCGGGTGTAGCCCGGCGTCTCCGCGTTGGAGACGTTGGCAGCCACAACATCAAGCTGTGCCTGCGTCACACGCAGACCAGAAAGCGCTGTGCTTAGAGCTCCATAGACGGTCATTTACGCACCCTCACCGGCTCGCCAATACACGCGGCGGCCTTTTTGCTGCTATCGGATCATCCCCAGCGCTTCCTGCATCATCTCGTCAGACACCGAGACGACGCGGGTCGAGGCTGAGTAAGCCTGCTGCGTCACAATGAGTTTTGTGAATTCATCGGCAATATCGACGTTGGAGTTCTCCAACGCGCTACCCACCACGTTTGAGGCATCGACCAGGATCGGGTCGCCCGATTCACGGGTTGCCATAAAGGCACCACCATCAAGCTTGCGCAGCATGGCATCGCCGTTAAAGGTCGCCACTGCGACCTCGGCGATATCAACCACCTGACCATTGGAATAGGACGCCGTCACACGACCCACTTCAGAGACCGCAACACCAATCAGCTCGCCAGCAGAATAGCCGTTCTGGCTAAGGCTGGTCAGCTGCGCGTTACCGCTCGGATCAGAAAACTGCGTCACACCATCGCCATCGTGCCGCAGGCGCACGCCGGACACCGTCGAGCCATCGACAGCAAAATTCAACACAGGGTCGGTGGCCGGCGCGGTCATGAGACCATTGTCTGTAAATTGGTACGTCGTGCCAGTGTTCGCCCAGGCCGCATCGGTACCGGTGGCGGTGCTGTCGGTCAGATAGAAAAGCTGCCACTGGTTAGCCGGGTCACCGGCATCGGTGGAGGCGGTCTTGGCCCAGCGGAACTGAACGTTCACCGGCGCCCCGGAGCCGTCATAGATAGTGATGGCACCGCCAGCGATGCTATTCTCCAGAAAAACCGGCACATCGGCTGCTTGAACAAAGCCATCGGTCGCCGTGGCTGGCGTCACGGTCGGATCATTGGTGAAGTCAGTCGGGTCAATCAGCTCAGATCCCGGCACATCAGCATCCGCATTCGCGGTCAGAGGGAACCTGGAAAGGTTGACGCGGTAGTCGATTTGCGTCGTCGTTTCAGCCGCCAGGAAATCGTTTTGAATGCGCACCGGCTCCGGCGCTGAGCCGGCCGCATTGCCTGTCACATTGTCGATCGGCAGGCCTTGAAGATAGTAGCCCGAGCCGTTGACGAGATAGCCGTTACGATCCAGCTGAAAATCGCCGCGGCGGGTGTAGGCCGGGGTGTCATCGAAGACGATGTCGTTGTCGACCTCACCCAGACGCTGCGAGACCACAAAGTAGCCGTCGCCACTGATTGCCATGAATGTTTCAACATCGCTCATCTGAACGGCGCCCTGAACATCGTTCGTCGCGCGCGTCGAAGCGGTCACGCCACCTGGCGACTGACGCGCAGGCGCAGCGTCAGCGACCATATCGGCGAAGTTCGTTTCCGCACGCTTGTAGCCGATGGTCTGCGAGTTCGCGATGTTGCCGGAGATTTGCTCCAATGCGTAGGACTGCGCCTGCAGACCCGACACCGCATTGTTCAAAGCGCCATAGATACCCATACCGTCTTCCTAGCCTTTGCTGGTCTTCAGCCGGTCGCGCAGCGCGCACGGCCCCTTCCCAACCACCAAAGCAGCAAGCGTGCCAAATCGAATTATCGTTTTTCTTCAGATAATTAGATATAGGAGACAGAGGCATTGACGGGTTTTACCGGCACAAACTCCCCGCCTGAACGGCAAGTTTTGCCGGGCATAGCCTGCCACTAAGGCGCACTAAGTGCGCTTTGGGCTTACATCCACAGCGAGGCTTAGCGAGGAAAGGCCATGACGGATCCGAGCAACACCACAGGCTGGACGCCGACCCGCACCGAGCGAACGCTGCTCCTTTTGCGACACGCAAAATCAGCTTGGGGCGACCCCGGCCTCATCGATAAGGAACGCCCCTTAAATGCAAAAGGCCGCAAGGCAGCACGCGCTATGGCGCCAAGAATTGCCGAATGGCGACCAGATCACATTGTGTGCTCAAACGCTCAGCGCACCCGCGAAACACTGGCGCCAATCATCCCTGCTCTGGCCGGCGAGGTGCATATCGAGCTGACCGATGCGCTCTATTGGGCCGAACAAACAACCTATCTGAAACATGCACGCACCCTACCGGAGCCCTCGCGCTGCGCGCTCCTGATTGGGCATAATCCAACACTGGAAGATTTGCTGCACGACCTCATCAGCGAGGCCGATCCGATACTGATGCACCGTATCGCGGCCAAATACCCGACCGGCACGCTTGCGGTCATCGAATGCCCAATCGAGCGTTGGCAGGACCTTACGGTCGGCAACAACAAGCTTATAGACATTGTTAGGCCCGCCGATCTCCCGACAGAGCCCTAAACCGCCCTTTGCTTGCATTTGCGCCGGGCCGGACAGATATGAAGCCGATCCCAACGCTTGGAACCTTGCCTTGCCTCGCCTTTCCCTTCTCGATGATGTGCGCATTGGCGCCCAAAGCCTTGGCGCGAGCGTGTCCGATGCACTCATTCCAAGCCTGCGCATCGGGGTCACAGGCCTTTCCAGGGCAGGCAAGACGGTCTTTCTAACTGCCCTGCTTCATCAACTGCTGCATGAAGGACGTCTGCCTGCCTTGAAAGCGCATCGTTCGGGGCGATTGATTGAGGCACGCCTGTCCCCTCAGCCAGACGATGATGTTGCACGCTTTGCCCTGGAAGAGCATCTCCACAAGCTCATCCATGAGCGCGCCTGGCCACAATCCACACGCCAGATCTCAGAGCTGCGGCTAACACTGAGTTTCGAACCAGAAAGCCGCCTCGCCCGAACGCTCGGACGTACGCGCCTTCATCTCGATCTGGTCGACTATCCAGGTGAATGGCTGCTCGATCTGCCACTTCTCGATATGAGCTTCGAAGCCTTTTCCAAGGATGCCCTGGCCAAGGCTCAAGCACCCGAACGCGCGCCCATGGCTGAACCGTTTCTGAAGGCCTTGGCCGACAGGGACGCTGGTGCCCCACTTTCCGAAGAAGACGCGGCCGAGTTGGCGGGCCTCTACATGGACTACCTGCGGGCCTGCAAAGAGGGCCATCGCGCCCTTTCCATGCTGCCGCCCGGGCGCTTCTTGATGCCCGGTGATCTTGAAGGATCACCGGCCCTCACCTTCGCGCCTATGCTTTGGGAAAGTGACAGCCGTCCAGCCAACGGATCGCTCTACCAGGCGATGGAGCGACGCTACGAGGCGTACAAAAGAGTCGTCGTCAAACCTTTCTTCCTGGACCATTTTGCCCGCCTTGATCGCCAGATTGTCCTTGTTGACGTGCTATCGGCCATCAACGCAGGATCAGCCGCGCTGCACGATCTCAGCGACGCGCTCACCGCTATCCTCTCCTGCTTCAAGGCCGGACGGAACACGCTCCTTTCAAGCCTGTTCAGCCCGCGCATTGATAAGATCGCCTTCGTGGCAACCAAGGCCGACCATCTGCACCACAGTCAGCACGACCGGCTTGAAGATATCTTGGAAGAGCTTGTTGTCGACGCGCACCTAAGGGCCAAGTTTTCAGGCGCCAAGGTGGAAACGCTGGCCGTTTCTTCTGTGCGGGCCACGCGCGAAGCGTCAGCGCGTTCAGGCAGCACCGGTCTCAAAGCGGTGGCGGGTGTACCGATAGAGGGTGAAACCATCAACGGTGAAACATTCGATGGCGAGCGTGAAGTGGCCATTTTCCCAGGTGATCTGCCAACCGAACCCGGTGCCTTGCTAACACAGCACGCCCCGGCCAACACATTACGCTTTGTTCGGTTTCGGCCGCCCAAGCGCAATGATGGCTCCGAGAAGGAAGAGCGACAGCCCACGCTGCCGCATATCCGCTTGGATCGGCTCCTGGAGTTCCTCCTCGGCGACAAGCTTGCCTGATCGCTGATGACGTTGATTTTGGCCACCACACGAGAGTTTGCATGACCAAGACCAGAACCAAGGCCAAGACCCGGCCGCGCGACGCGCAAGTGCTGGAATTGGACGCCGTCGATCTGGAAGCCGAGCCGGCTATCGCTGCCGGCGATCCGATCGACGACACACCTATGGCCGATGTCCGCAAATCCCGCGCGCTTGGTTGGCTCGCCCTGTTTGGGTCCGGTGTGCTCGGCCTTGTCCTGATCGGCATCGCGCTCTGGGCGGAAGGACTGATCCGAGAGCTTCTGATCCGCCAGCCCGCGCTTGGCTGGATCGCGCTTGGTTTCGCCGGATTAGCCTTGCTCGGCCTTATCGGGTTTCTTGCCCGGGAAATCGCAGCAGTCGCGCGCCTGGGCTCGCTTGATCAGCTACGCAATGACTTTCAATGGTCTTACGATGAAGAGGATACGCCAGCCGCACGCAAAGCGCTAACAAAGCTTAGCGGGCTCTATAAAACGCAACCGCGCACGGCACATGGGCGTGCCCGCTTCGCGCAACAGCGCGTCGGGGTGATAGACGCTCGCGATCTGATCATCATCGCCGAAGAAACGATTATGGACCCGCTCGACCAAGAGGCAACGCGGCTCATCTCATCGGCATCCAGACGTGTATCACTTGTCACGGCTCTGTCGCCCCGCGCCCTCATCGATATCGTGATGGTTGCCGTCCAGTGTTTGAGCCTGACCCGACAAATTGCGCAGCTCTACGGCGCGAGGCCTGGCTTTTTTGGCGGTCTACGCCTTGTCCGCCACATGGTCGCTCATCTGGCCATTACCGGCGGCATGGCGGCCACCGAGGGGCTCGTGTCTCAGGTTCTGGGCCATTCGCTGGCCGCTCGCTTGTCAGCCAGGCTCGGCGAAGGGGTCATCAACGGCCTGTTGACCGCCCGGGTCGGCATCGCGGCCATCGCGGTCACCCGTCCAATGCCCTTCCTTGCTGGCCAAGGCCCGACATTGGGAGACGTTACGCGTGGTATGGCCAGCCTGAGCGATGGACGTTCCAAGACGGCAGAAAATTCGGACGATGAGACCTAGCTGCGCACCAGCGGCAGATCGAACACTGTGACGTTGGCGCCGTTCACAACAGTCGTCACCAAAAGCCGCACGCGGCCCTGACCCTCGGTGACAAAAAGCAAGCGCCCCTCGCTGCCATCATCGGCGGCCAGACGTAGGAACAGATCCCCGCGCGCCAACTCGCCCACCAGACTGCCGCTGATGTAGCGAACCGGGCTTGTTATCTGACCGTGGAACTGACGCGACATCTCGCTGAAGTAAAGCGACAAGCCGATCGTGCCGGATTGGCCCTGAGCTGAACAGCTGGCGCGCAGCGAAACGCGGATGTCGCTGCGCATGGTCCCTTCGACCTCGCACAAGACCGGTGTCTCGCCATCGGAGGTCGCCGCCCGTCCCTGGCCGACCCACTGGCCGGCCAGTGCCTGAAGAAAGCCTGTTTCGGCCACACCGGCATGCGCAGGCAATGCCACTGTCATCATGGCAGCAGCAAACCAGGTTGCGATGTTGGGCAGCAAACGTGTCACAGAACCCCAAGCTTTTTGTGCAATTCCGGTGAAGACGTGGTGTATTGGAAAACCCGCTGCCTGTCAGGAAACACAATTTTACCAACAGCTTGTGCCATCAAGGCGCCCTCGTGGAAGCCCGAAAGGATGAGCTTGACCTTACCTGGATACCAATTGATATCGCCAATTGCGAAAATTCCAGGTTCCGAGGTTTCAAATTTCTCGGTGTCCACCGTGATCAGGTTCTCGTGAAGATTGAGGCCCCATTCCGCAACAGGGCCCAGCTTCATCGTCAAACCGAAGAACAGCAACAACCGCGAGCAGGGAACGTCTGTTTCCCCCTCGCGGCTTTTTATCGTCACCGATGAGAGCTGACCATCTTCGCCCGTCAATGCGCTGACCTGGCCAAGCTCAAACCGCATCTTGCCGGCATCCACCAACGCACGCATTTTGTTGACGCTATCGGGGGCCGCACGAAACGCGTCACGCCGGTGAACAAGCGTCAACGACTTGGCAAGTGGCTCAAGACTGATTGTCCAATCAAGAGCTGAATCGCCCCCACCGGCGACGACAATGTCATGATCGCGGTAAGCCTCCATCTGCCGAACAGCGTAGGAGACCGATGTCGGCTCATAAGCTTCAACGTCATCAATAGGAGGACGCCGAGGCTGAAATGACCCGCCGCCGGCAGCAATAACCACAGCCTTGGTGATGAACACCGTGCCCGTGCTCGTTTCCACACGGAAACGCCCGTCTTCCTGCCGCTGGAGCCCGCTCACCATTTGCTCGAAGTGAAACTCCGGCTCAAAGGGCGCGATCTGCTCCATCAATCGATCGACAAGACCCTGACCTGAAATCTCCGGCCAGGCGGGAATGTCGTAGATCGGCTTCTCGGGGTAAAGCTCGGCGCATTGGCCGCCTGGACGGTCGAGAATGTCGATCACATGGGCTTTGACGTCCAAAAGGCCGAGTTCAAAGACCGCGAACAGACCGACAGGGCCTGCGCCAACAATAACCACATCGGTGTCTATCGGCCCGGCGGGCCTAGCCCCGCTCACATGATCGAGCATGTTTTACTCCTGAAACCTGCCGGCCTAAGGCATGTGCCTGGCACGTCCAGGCTAAGCAACCTGCGGCAGAAACCGCAAACAACAGCCCTTCACCGCCCTATATGGCGGAAATCTGGCGGTCGCTAGGTCGGATCATTTAAGCTTGGAACTCCGGTACACGCACCACCAGCCCATTGTAGCCAGGGGTGATGCGCAACTGGCAAGACAGCCTGCTTTCATCGCGCACATCGTAAGCAAGGTCCAGCATGTCCTCTTCCATGATCTCAGGATCGCCGGTGACCTCTTTCCAGGCCGGGTCCACATAGACATGGCAGGTTGCACAGGCGCAGGCGCCCCCGCAGCTGGCCTCGATACCAGGCACACCATTCATAACGGCCGCTTCCATAACCGTGGAACCGTCCTGGGCCTCCACCTCATGTTGAGCGCCATTGTGCTCAATAAACGTAATTTTGATCATTAACCTTGCCTTGGGCAGCACTCCCGAGCCGCCCCACATCCTGGTGCAAAGACACCGCGCTTCATGTCGAAAGGCTGGCGATATCACCTAGTGGTCGGCAATAGCAATGTGGTGGGCTCTCAGGAAAGCACCAGTGCGCCCAATTCACAGGCACCGACGGCTGTTTGTTGCGCCACGAGACCTAAAGGGCGGCTGACCCACCAAGCAGCGCATCGATATGCTGATCGATCAGAGCAACGTCATCGCAGACCGCTTCAAGGCGCTGAGCCGATGCCGGATCGCCCTCGCCGGCATCAGCCATTTCCGCTAGCTGAAAGGCACCGATGCCGCGCGCGCTGCCCTTGAGCATATGGAACAACCGCCGACGTTCTTCGTCGCTTTTTGCCCGCCGAAGCGCCGTCACGGTTGCCTTGGCTTGCCGGACGAAAAGCATCAGGACCTCCCGTTCAAGAGAGGCGTCGCCAAAGGTTTGGCGGGTGAGATGAACAAGATCAAGAACCGCAGACTGCCCCGCCCGTGTTGGCATATCGGGCGCGCCTTCAGACCAGTCGGGCGGCGACTGTGCTGGCTTTGCCATCGGGAACCCTCCCCTTTTCGGCACCAGAACCAACACCATAAAACCGCGATTCTCGTTTCACTCGCGTTAACGCTACGCGATCGGCAACTCGCGCGAATCCCTGTTAACCATGATGAACAAATTACTAACAAAGGCCTACCAACCACTTCATTTTGCCTCTGCGAACGAATAGTTTAGCGCAGCTAGCAATGGGGTGGTGCGGGAGTGGCCAGGTGGCCGATCACAGCCGTACCGACAAGAACTGTCCCATCAGGTACGAGGCGTAAACATGGCAACCAAACCGACTGAAGCCAACAAGGCGGCGCTGGATGCAGTCGAGGAAGCACTGGCCATCGACTTTGCCGATGACCCGGCAAGTCCGGTGCCTGCAGGGCAGGAGCCATCCGCTTCTGGTGCCCAGACCGGCGATCAGGTTGCCATGCCGCGCGCTGACGACTTCCTGAGCGACATCATGGCCGAAGAAGAGCAGGCTGCTGTTTCCGATACGCAAGGGGCCGCTGCCCGCCAGCGCGCCGATGATGCGCGCCTTCGCGAACGCCGTCCACCGGCCAATGATGATCGCCGCGCCACCAGTGCGCTCGTTTATGAACTTCAGCGGCGCCCATCCAAGTCGCCCTTCTTGTTCGCCACCATTTTTAGTGGCGTGTGGGTCTTGGGTGCGGCCGCCCTCGCCCCAGTGCTGTTTAACACCAGCCCAGGCGCCCTTTTGGGCAACACTGAGCTTCTAACCTCGCCCAGCTTCATTGCTTACATCGTGGCGGCATTCGCGCCGGTGCTCTTGTTCTTCACCATGGCGTTCATGATGTACCGCGCTGCGGAGATGCGCATCGTTGCCAAATCCATGGCCAACGTTACCATGCGTCTCGCCCAGCCCGATGAGCTGGCCAAAGAGCAGGTGATCTCCGTCAGTCAGGCTGTGCGCCGCGAAGTTGCCGCGATGGGCGACGGCGTGGAACGTGCGCTTGCACGCGCCGGCGAATTGGAATCCATGGTGCAGGGTGAAGTGGCGAGCCTTGAACGCGCCTATTCGGACAATGAAGCCAAACTGCGAGCGTTGCTGGGTCAGTTGACCAATGAGCGCGAGGACATTCTCCTCAACGCAGAAAAAGTCCGCGAAGCCATTGCCTCATCGCACGACAAGCTGAACGCTGATTTGCTCAACGCTTCCAATGAGTTGACCCAGTCGTTGGCGGACACGGGCGCGACCGTGGCGCACAGCCTCGCCGAAAAAGCCACGCAGATCACCACCGCTCTCTCCCAAGCCGGCGAAACCATGAGCGGCACCTTGCAGCAGCATGGTGATCGCCTGGTTGATCAGCTTTCAACGACCGGTCTCGATGTGAGCGACAAGATGGCCATCAGCGGCGGCGACATCGTGCGCGAGATTGCTGAGAAGTCGTCGGATGTGGACGGCGCCCTGCGTGACCGTTCATCGCTGATTGCCGCCGACCTGGCCGGCACCACTGACGCCATCGTCACCGAGTTTGAAACACGCGGCTCCAACGTTACGCGTCAGCTGGAAGAAACCAGCCACAACATCACCGAAACCTTCGCCATGCGCGCTGAGGATGTGACCACGACGCTGAAAACGACCGCAGACTCGCTCCTCATTGATATGGAGCTGCGCGGCACGGCCATCACGGCCAAGCTTGATGAAGCTGGAACGCAGATTTCCGACAGCATCACCGAACAGGGCGGCGCCCTTGCCGAGCGCATGGAGAAATCCGCCGAACGTCTGCATGATGCCGTCGTAGAACGCGGTGTTGAACTGCGCGATGGCTTTGAAATCTCTGCACAATCCCTCATCACGTCTGTGGATATGAAGCTTGAGGAACTGCGCAAGACGGCGGATGAGACAAGCTCGTCCATTCAGTCCAGCATCCTGCGTGACCTCGACTTGGTCGACACCCGCCTGGCCGAAGGTCGGGACGCTGTCGACAATCTCATCAAGGCCGGCACGGGCAGCCTGACATCCAACATTCAGGCCGTTGGCGAGCGCGTTGTTGAAATCATTTTGGAACGCGGCGAGCAGATGAGCACCGCCTTCACCCAGCAGGCCGAGGACTATGCAACCGTCCTGAAGGCAGACAGCGACGCGCTTGTTGCCGCTATGGTCGACCGCACGGCCGCCATGGATGAGCACCTGCAGGATCGGGCCAACTCGATCCGCGCGCTGTTTGATGACAAAACGCAGGCCATTGACCTTGCCCTTGCCGATCGCACCGGTGCCATTGAGGCGTCGTTCCTCAACCAACGCAATGCCTTGGCTGAAAGCATCGATCATGCAACCGCCCAGGCAACCGCCATTCTGGGCGAGCGTTCAGCTGTCCTGTCCGAGCAGATCAACCAGTCCACCAACGACTATATCGAGAACCTGAGCGCACGGGCAGACCGGTTCATCAACGTCGTCAATGAAGCCAATGGCACCGTTGAAACGCGCATGGTGGAAATGAACGATGGGTTGATCGAACGCGTGAACAATCTGGTGAGCACGCTGCGCGAAAACACTGAGCAAAGCGAAGGGCGCCTGATTGGCGCCGCCGATGAGCTCAGCACCCGCGCCGTCGACACCGCCGACAACTTCGTCAATCAACTGGAACAGACCGCAACAGGCCTGGTCAATCGCGTTGACCAGACAGCCATTGGCCTTGTCATTCGCGTTGACGAAAGCACGACGAACCTGACCACCCAGGTGGAAGAGACCTCAGGCAACATCACCGGCCGGATTGATCAGGCGGCAGCCAACCTGGCCCGCCACGTCAACGAAACGACCACCAATCTGGTCACCCGCGTTGAAGGCACAACCAACGATCTGGCGAGCCAAGTCGACAGCTCCACCTCTGAGCTTGTCAGCACCATCGACAACCGCACCCAGGGCCTCACTGACGCCATGAGCGCCGTCGGCGGGGACCTGACAACCCGCGCGGAAGCCATCGACAACCAGCTTCGCGAGCAGATCGAAAGCCTGTCGAGCGCGCTTCAGACACGCACCGTGCAGCTTGAAACCACGGTTGATGAGCGCCTGTCGGCCTTCGATGTGCGGGTGAACCAGCGCATTGAAGATGCGACCTCCACCTTTGTACAGCGTGCCGACCAGTTGGATGGCGCCTTGTCCAACCGTGGCCGCGAAATCTCCGAAACCTTGATTGAGCGCACCCGCGAAGTGGCAGCCGCCTTCGCAACCGGCAAGGATGAAATCGATCAGGCTGTTTCCGAGCGGATTCAGGCGGCCAGCGAAACCATGTCTGCCCAGACGGCGGAGCTGTCCAGCCTCATGCAAGACCGGGCCAACGAGGTCAGCAAGACCCTCGGCGACAAGGTCTATGAGGTTTCCGAGACAATCAAATCGCAGGCCCAAGCCCTTAACGGCATCATTGCCGATCGGGCAGAGACTTTTGGCCAGACGCTGGATTCAGAGGCACGCAATGCCCTGATTGGCTTTGAAGCACAGGTTAAATCCGCGATCCGCGCCATGGTCGACGCGGCAACGCAGGTCCGCACCGCGGCTCATGATGAGACGGTGGTGGCAAGCCAAAATCTCGTCGAAAAAGCCGACGAGCTGCGCAGTGCGCTGTCTCAGCAAACCGGCGCTATCGAGGTTGTGCTGGATGATCGCGGCCAGGCATTGGTGACCTCGCTCGGCGACAACATCAACAATCTGGAACAGCGCCTCCAGTCGGCTACCAATCAGCTGGGCTCTGTCCTCGACAGCCGCTCCAAGGAATTGTCCGGGGCGTTGGAAGCGCGCACCAGCACGCTTGAATCCGGTATCGCGGCAGCGACCCAGTCCATTGACGCAACCATGGATGAGCGGGTCCGTGATGCCGTCACGACCTTCGCCCGCACCCGCAGCCTCCTCAATGAGGACCTGCAATCACTGGCCGACCGCGTTGGCTCGGTAAACGGTGCGGTGGAATCCATGCTCAATGGTTCTGCGCAGACCCTCACCTCCATGACCGAGGTTCTGGAGCAGAAAATGGGTCAGTTCGCCACCTCCGTTCAAAGCTTGAGCACTGATACCGCAACCACCAGCCAGGCGTTGGAGGACCAGTTGCGGGCGCTGAGCGGCATCTCAACTGATGTTTTGAGCTCCATCGTCGATCTGTCCGATCGCTTTGATGTGCATGGCCGCGCCCTTTCAGGTGTTTTGTTATATTATATGGGGACCACCGAGAAACTCGAAGAGTCCGTTGGTGGTCAGTTGAGCAATCTTGGCACCGTCAGCGACGGAATTGCCGACCGTGCGGACCGCGCCGAACAGGCCTTGCAGCTGACCTCCGAACGCCTTGCCTCCACGCTGATGGATGCCGAAGAGCGCTCGGCTGCCCTCGCCTCCGCTCTGTCGCTTGCGGCAGACGATGCAGCCAAGGGCGTTATCTCGCAGTTCAGCGCCTTGCGTGAAACCGCCAACAGCGAGAGCGCGCGCGCAACCGAAGCGGTACGCCAGGCGCAGGATGACATCGTCCGCGAACTGCGCGGGGCGCTTGAAAACGCCATGTCCAGCTTCCAGGAAGCCGCCGGCGATATGCGCAAGCTGTCCGGCGACCTCAACTCAGAGCTCAACACCACGCGCTCGGACATCCGTCGCGGTGTCTTTGAACTGCCAGAAGAAGCTCGCGAAAGCGCAGCCGCCCTGCGTCAGGTGGTCAATGAGCAGGTCAACGCACTGAAGGAACTGGCAAGCCTCGTGTCGAGCGAAGGCAATGCAAGCGATGCCTCCACGCGCGGTGTGACGCCGAGCAAGCCGGCCCCGGCCCCTGTTCGACGGAGCAGTGGATCAGCCGCGCCGGCGGCCCTCAGCGCTGAGGCCACCGCGCTTAACACAGACACAAGCGCCGACATTGTGCGGTCGATGGAAAACGTTCGTCAGGCGGTTGCACCCACGCCTGCCCCGACGGCACGTGACGCCGAAGAAGCGCCATCGGGCGGCTGGATCAGCGATTTGTTGCGTCGCGCCTCGTCCGACGACAAGTCAGGCCCACTCGCCGACATCCGCAGCCAGCTCGCTGATGCCATTGATGAGCGCACCTATGCTCAGCAGTGGGACAGCTATCTGGCCGGCAACAAGGTGAGCTTCTCGCGCCGCCTGTTCACGCTGTCGGGGCAGGATGCCTATGACGACATCCGCCGCCAGCTGGCCCGCGACAACGATCTGCGCCGCGCCGCGCAGAACCATGTCACGGCCTTTGAATCAACACTGCGCGATATGGCCTCTCGCCGCGCCAGCCGGTCGGAGACCCGCGAACTGCTGATGTCTGACGATGGACGCCTTTATACGGTGGTCGGCCAGGCACTGGGTCGCTTCGGCAGCTAACGCCTGAACAAGACTGATACAAACGCAAAACCCGCTGCCGAAAAGGCAGCGGGTTTTTCTTTGTTTTCAATATTCTAGATCGTGCTTTTAAATCGAGGGTCGCGCTTACACAGCGTCGAGAACAAACACCACCATGTCGCGCAGCGCAGCGTCCAAGGCCGCATTTAGGGCGGCGACACTGTCGTCCACGCTGTCAGTTGCCGCCGGGACCTGAACGCCGAAATCGCGGCTGGCCAGAATGCGGCCATTGGCATCGTTCATTACCTTGAGCGCGATATCGACGACGGCGACAGCTGTACCATCCGGTCCAATGACCACTTCAAAGGCACGGATCTCCGGCACCAACTGCGTGTCGATCAAAAGACCCTGACCAGGACGCCCAACGGCGCGGGCACGGCCAGTCCGTTCAAGCGCTTCGGCAAACCGTGCCTGCACCAGGTCTGGCAACGCGTCCGACCAGAGCGCGCCAGGGAAATAAGCGAGCGTCGCCTCGCTGTCGCGCACCACAATGCGGTCTGTCGCGTAGAAGCGCACGGCGGCTGGATCGGCGACCAGAAGCTGTCGACCTGTCCGGCTCTGGCCAACCTCGATGTCGGCCGGTGCGCGAAGATCATAAATGCGCGGAGCCGATTCCAGGCTGAGCGTTGAGCAACCAGCAAGCAGAGCAACACCAGCAACAACTGCGGCCAAACGAAGACGTGACGACGCCTGTTTGAATCGTGAAGAACCTATCAGGAGATCACTCACACCAATGCCCTCACCTAACGCCGCCTCGGCGCATACTCTGGAGCCCGATCATCGCCAAAGATGAACTGCTGCGGATTGCGCTCAATGGACGTCACCACGCGCTCCAAACGGCTCAAGACACGTCGCCCATCGCTGACAAGTGCCTCCACCTCCTGCAAACCACGGGTTGAAAACCGGGCCAGCCCCCCGGCAATTTCCTCCGCGCGACCTTCAACCGCAACTGCCACATTGCGAAGGGCCCGCGCCGCCTCGCGCGCATCGCCGATAAGACCTTGCGTGCCTTCCTCTTCGAGCAGGCCGCCGACCTGACCAAGCAAGCCGTCGATCCGTCGTGAGGCAACCTCCAGACGATCCGCTATAAGGACGGCATCTTCAAAGATGGCATCCACCTGGCCTGCATTGTCTTCAAGGCTCTGCGTGAAGGCCGTCACATCGGTTGTGGCTTCCTCGGCGGCCGCCAGAACCCGGTCGACCCGCTCGCCTGCGCCGGGCAATTGGGCTGCAAATGTGCTGACATTGCCAACCGTACTTTCGATTGCCTCCGGATCGATGGCCGCCACCACGGCCCGCGCGCCGTCAAGCGTTGCGTTCAGCGTGGTCGCCGACTGATCGAGTTGGTCGAAGACCGCATCACCGCGTGCCACCAAGGCGCGCGCATCATCGCCAATGCCGCGCAAATCAGCCGAGGCCAGGCGGACATTCTCCACGATCTCGCCCACTGCTTCAGGTTCAATCGCGGCAATCAGCTCTTCTGACCCAGAGATGATGCCTTCCAAACGGCCGGAAAGCCCGGAAATCTCTGTCGCAATGGCACCAACGCCCTCCATCAACTGCTCAATGCTGTCGGATTGCGATGCCACGACGCCGACGATCTCATTCACATCGGCGATTGTCTGGGTGAGATAGGGCTCGTTGACGAGCAGAAAGTTCTCGATGGTCTCCATCGCAAAATCGGCACGCGCCAAAACATTGCGCGCGCCATCGATAAGGTCCTGAACGACCGAGTTCTCAGCCGGCATGATGATCGGGACATTGGGATCAAGCACCGGCGGGGAATCGATGCTCCCACCGCGCAGATCAATGAAGGCCGTGCCTGTGATGCCGGTGATGCCCAGCGATGCTTCGGTGTCAGAGCGAACAGGCGCCGTCGCGTCGACATCGGCCAGCGCCAGCGCTTCCTGCGGATCGTTGGGGTTCAGCGACAGCGAGCGCACCTGACCGATTTGGATGCCGTTGAAAAGCACCGGGCTGCCAATGTTCAGCCCATTCACCGGCCCGCTGAACTGGAAAATGATCTCAGCGCGCTCCTCGCCGCTGCCGATCTCGACCACCCAATAAATGAACGCGAGCGCCGCCGCGATAACGGCAAGCGCAAAGAGCCCGACAACAATGTGATTGGCGCGCGTTTCCATGCGAGTCGCTTAACCCGGCAAGAGGCGCAAGCCTAGAGCTCACCTTTGATCCGGGCTCAACCGGACCAGCTTTTTTTGTGACCGTTGCGCGTTTTCCCCGTTTGCCAGCAAAACCAGCACGTTCTGGAGCATGAACACTCAGCGTCCGAAGGCACGGCCGGTATTGAAATAGCTCTGAACCCACGGGTGGTCGAACCGGCGCACTTCTTCCACCGGACCGATAGTGAGCACCTTCTTGTCGCCAAGAACGGCAACCCTATCGCAAACCGAGAACAGGCTATCGAGATCATGCGTGACCATGAAGACCGTGAGGCCAAGCGCGGAGCGCAGATCAGCGATCAGCTCATCAAAGGCTGAGGCGCCGAGCGGGTCGAGCCCCGATGTCGGCTCATCAAGAAACACAAGCTCTGGATCGAGCGCCAACGCCCGCGCCAGAGCCACGCGCTTGATCATGCCACCGGACAGCTCAGACGGTGCTTTCAGCGCTGCGTCAGGCTGCAATCCCACCATGCCAAGCTTCACCATGGCGAGCCGGTCCATGGTCGGCTGGTCGAGGCGCCAATGCTCGCGCATGGGCACCTGAACGTTCTGAAGAACATTGAGCGAGGAAAACAGCGCTCCATGCTGGAAGAGGACGCCCAATCGCCGGTCGAGCAGCGCTCGCGCTTTATCGTCCAGGCGGTTGTAAGGCTCACCAAGCATGTCCACCGTGCCACGGCGGTGGGCGTTCAGGCCCAAAATCGCTCGCAGAAGCACCGATTTACCGGTTCCCGATGCCCCGACTATGCCAAGAATCTCGCCGCGACGCACTGACAGATCAAGACCATCCAGAATGGTCACATCGCCAAACCCGACTTCCAGATCGCGCACCTCGATAATGCCGTCGCCAACAGGCTGCGGAGCATCGTCAGGGGTTTGAGGAAGCGCCATGCGTGCCCCTTAGTAGTCGATTGAGGCGAAGAACATGGCGAACACCCCGTCCATGACGATCACAACAAAAATGGACTTCACCACAGATGCCGTGACCCGCTGACCCAGCGATTCGGTGCTGCCTTGCACACGGAAGCCCTCAACGCAGGCGATGCAGCCAATGGCCATGGCCATAAAGGGCGCCTTGATGAGCCCCACCATGACAGTTTCCAGCAGGATCGCATTGTGCATCCGGTCGATGAACACAACCGGATCGATGCCTGAGTAAATCCAAACGACCAGCATACCGCCCGCCAGTGCAGCCGCATTGGCTATCACGGTGAGGAGCGGCAGAGCGAAGACCAGTCCGACGACGCGGGGGATCACCAGCACATCCACCGGATCAAGCCCGATGACGCGCATCGCATCGACCTCCTCGCGCATGCGCATTGCGCCAATCTCGGCAGTGAAAGCCGACCCGGTACGACCAGCGACCATAATGGCGGAAATCAGAACGCCGATCTCGCGCAGTACCAGAATGGCCACCAGGTCGATGGCGAAGATTTCCGCCCCAAACAGCCGCAACTGATAGACGCCCTGTTGCGCGATGATGCCACCAATCACGAATTGAATGAGAATGATGATGGGCACCGCACGCAGCGCGCTCTTATCCAGTTGTGTGATAAAAGCATTGAAACGCCAACGGGTTGGCCGCATCAGCGTCCAGGCGATGGAGGTCAACACCAGCCCCAGCATGCCGGTGACGTTCAAGAGGTCAGACCAAAGCGCACTGACGCCACGCCCGAACATGGCCACCAGATCATCAAGTGCAAACCCGCGCGTTTTCGGCGCTTCGCTGCCCGCCTGCGCCCGTACGGCATCGAAAAGATCAAGCTTATCGTCGGGCAGATTGATGAAGCTGACCTCGTGACCCGCCTTGGCAAGTCCATCCCGCAGATCGGCCAGAGCCAGGCACCCTAGCGTGTCGAGAGCACCAAGCTGGGAGGCATCAATGGACAGTGTTTGCTTGCCGTTACCGACCTGGGAATCGAACCCATCGGCTGAAAAAGCTTCATCCATAAGCGCGGAGCGAACATGGGCACGCACCCAATCGCCGCTGACCGCGAAACCGTTCGCCCGGCGTTCAACACGCGCGGGCTCACCACCCTGATCCTTGTCTTCAGGGCGGGCGCGTCCAGTCCATAACAACTCGGATGATGAAGCCGACAAGCTCTTGGGTTTCCGTTTCGTGCACGCACATCATAACAAGGAGACGATGGCTGGGTTAAAGCCATTTCCCACCCTTGCAAAATATGCAACCTGCTCATCGCAATGACGCTGCTTTTCCAAATTCAATCAAGGTATCATGGCTGACATTCTCAAACCCTACGTTCTGTTCCTGGGCGATGTGCCCGACGCTTTGGCTGCCAAGACGGCGATGGGCATCGTCGACTGGCGCCGCGACTGGTGTGTCGGCCAGATTCGGCTGGAAGGTTGCCAGGCCGATACGGGGCTGCCGGACATTTCGCTGGCCGAAGCAGTTGAGAAAGGCGCCAAGACCTTTGTGATCGGCGCGGTAAACGCCGGTGGCGTGCTGCCGGACCATTGGGTTGCCAACATTGTCGCCGCGCTGGAAGCCGGGCTGGATGTGGCCAGTGGCCTGCACACACGGCTTGAGGCCATCCCAGCCATTCAGCAGGCTGCCACGGCCCAAGGCGGTGCCCTGCACAATGTTCGCCACGTCGATCAGTCGCTTGCCACTGGCAAGGGAACGAAGCGCGCAGGTTTGCGCGTGCTGACTGTCGGAACCGATTGTTCTATCGGCAAAAAATACACTGCCCTCGCCTTGGAGAAGGCCATGACGGAACGTGGCATGAAGGCCAGCTTCCGCGCGACTGGTCAGACTGGCGTGCTGATCTCCGGTCGCGGTTTGGCGATCGATTCGGTGGTTGCCGACTTCATCTCTGGCGCCGCCGAATGGATCGCGCCGGCCAACGATCCCGACCATTGGGACGTCGTTGAAGGCCAGGGCTCCCTGTTCCACCCGTCCTTCGCCGGTGTGTCGCTTGGCCTTCTGCACGGCTCTCAGCCTGACGCTTTCATAGTCTGCCACGAACCAACGCGCACGACGATGCGCGGCGTACCCACACCGCTGCCAACCATCCAGCAGGTCATCGTCAGCACGATCTCCATGGGCTCGCTCACCAATCCTGCCATTCATTGCACCGGCATCGCGGTCAACACGGCTGCCTTGGATGAGGCAGCGGCCAAAAAGTGCATCAGCGAAATTGAAGCGGAATACAGCCTGCCGACAACGGACCCTGTGCGCTTTGGCGTCGACGGGCTGGTGGACGCCCTCGCCGCGATGACGCCGCGCTGATCGATATGACGGCCAACAAGCGTCAGCTTGCCATCACCCATGATCGCTTTGCGATCCGTGGCAGCTTCACCATCTCGCGGGGCAGCCGCACCCATGCCGATGTCGTCACCGTGTCCCTGAGCGAAGGGGACGCCACCGGTCGCGGCGAGTGCACGCCCTATGCGCGCTATGGCGAGACGGTCGAGAGCGTGTCTGAAGCTATCAACGCCATCCGTCCACAACTGGAACACGGCCTTGATCGCGAGGCGCTTCAAGGCCTTCTGCCGGCCGGCGCGGCACGCAACGCGGTTGATTGCGCCCTTTGGGATCTGGACGCCACGCAGGCCGGCAAACCGGCCTATGCGCTTGCCAAGCTGACCGCGCCACAGCCCGTCGCAACCGCCTATACACTCAGTCTCAACACACCGGATGCGATGGCGATCACAGCCTTTGAAAACCGCAACCGCCCCCTGCTGAAGGTCAAACTCGGTGGTGACGGCGACCCGGACCGCATGCGCGCTGTTTGCGGTCATGCGGGTGACGCAAAAATCATCGTGGATGCCAATGAAGCCTGGTCCTCCAATGTCGTTTGGGACTGGCTTGATCTGGCAGCCGAGCTTGGCATCGCCATGGTCGAACAGCCCCTGCCCTCCGGCGAAGACGCTGTGTTGGCAGAACGCCCGCACCCGGTGACGCTGTGCGCCGATGAAAGCGCCCATGATCGCGCAAGCCTGGCGAAACTGGTCGGCCTTTACGACATGGTGAACATCAAGCTCGACAAGACCGGCGGCCTTACCGAGGCGCTCGCCATGAAACAGGCTGCCAAAGAAGCCGGCTTTGGCGTCTTCATCGGCTGCATGATGGGATCATCGCTGGCCATGGCACCGGCGACGCTGCTTACGCCGGATGCTGATTTTGTTGATCTGGATGCACCGCTCCTGCTGTCGGAAGACCGCAACCCTGCCCTCACCTTCGATGGCAGCACGCTCTTGCCCCCACCATCAGCCCTTTGGGGCTAGGCCGTTCGGTTTGGCTCACCGCCAGGAATCCGCACGCGGTTGACGACGATGATCGCAACGCCGAGTGCCGTCATGCCGGCCATGGCCATGTAGGAAAACGCGCCGAACTGCTCATAGAGCGGGCCAGCGGCGAGCGTCGCCGCCGCCATCAGCGCACCGGACACAACGCCGTAAACACCCTGAGCGGCTCGCAACTCCCGCGGTCTGGCCCGGCGGGTCGTGTAGGCAATCAGCGCCAGATGGGTCATGCCGAATGACAAGGCATGCAGGACCTGGAGAGCCGCCGTAGCAAAAAGGTCGGGCGCGAAAGCGAATGCTACCCAGCGGATCGTTGCTCCTATGCCGCCGACGATCAAAAGCCCGCGCGCACCAATACGGGCAATGATCGGCGCGGACACGAAGAACAGCACCACTTCGCAGACCACGCCAAACGCCCATAGGAGACCGATGGATGTCTCGGAAAAGCCCTGCGAGCCCCAGGAAAGGCTGCCAAAGCTGTAAAGCATGGCATGGCTTGCCTGCATCAAACCGGCACCGATGAACACGCTCATCGCGCCCTTGCGGCGCAGAAAGAAAACCCAGCCGGACCGCATCTTGGCGGCATGAACCGCAGACCCAGCATCGGCAGGCTTGTGGCGCACCGACTCCGGCAGAAGCAGGCTGACCACAATCAGCGAAGAGAACGCCGCCAGGATCAGCCAGGGAATGATCGAAACACCATAGCGATCGATCGCGACACCGGCAGCAAAACTGACGACAACAAAGGAAATCGATCCGCCGACCCGCAAAATGCCATAGGCGGTGCCCGTCTGCTTCGAAACCTGGATGCCGAGCGCATCGCACAGAGGCAAAAGCGCATTCCAGCCGACCGCCATGGCCGCAATCACCATCAACAGGACCCAGGGTGAACTGACAGAAAAAGTCTCACCACCCAAAAGATCGAGCACGGGCAGGATCGCGAACAGCAAAACGGTCGCTATCGAAAGCCACAAAAGGGGTTGGCGGGGGGCGGCGGCCCGCTCGGCAAGGTCCGCCACGAACGATGTTGTCAACACCCGAATCACCAGCGGAACGGCAACCAAAACGGCGATCCAACCAGCGCTCAGACCCAGAAAACCCAGCCATACGGGAAAAAACGGAATAAAAACCCCGAATCCCGCAAGGTAAGCCACAAACAAAGCGGCCACGGTAACCCTTTGGTGACCAGCATCGTTTGCAATGACGTCTGGCGATTGCATGGGGTGAGACCTTAGGCTGTCGGCCAGGCGGGATCGATTCGCTCGGCAGGTACGAAGACCTGCCAACAGAACCGGCACCGTATGGGTCGAATGGGGTTGGGCGAAGCGGGATTGGAACCTCGCACTCTCATCTTGAGCACAAGATGAAGCCCTGCGGCAACGCTTGAGGCGCGTGGCATAGGTTCAACGAATGAGCGACACTCCTGGCGAGGTTACAGATTTGGACCAAGATGGTTCCGAAGACGGAACGGCAACCACGTTGCCGGCGCCTGCTCAGGCGAGTGAGCCATCCGAATCCGATTACGACGCCATTGAAGCCGCCGTCATGGAAACCGCGCGTGGTCGCTGGTTCCTAAAGGAGTACGCCAAACGCAATCGGAACACCGATACCCAACGTGTGCTGTCGGCTATCGAGCGCTTGGAAGAACGCTTGGGCGAGCAGCCGGCGGCCAGTGCCGATGAAACCTCTATGGCCCTTCTCAGCCACAATGTGCTGGATTTGGCCGAGGCCATCACAAGGGTGAAACTCGAAGTTCAAGAACTGGGCGGTCAGGGTGAACAGCCAGACCATTTCGGCACGGCGACGGTCGAGCTGGAAGCCATTGTTGAGCAGACCGAGAAGGCCACCTCGGAAATCCTTGAGGCGGCGGAAAAGATCCAGGAAGTCGTCTGGGTGCTGCGTGAGGAAGGCGCAAGCGAAACCCAGTGCGACATCATCGAAAGCAAGATCATCGATGTCTACACGGCCTGTTCCTTCCAGGACCTGACAGGCCAGCGCTCCAACAAGGTTGTGCAACTGGTCTCCTATGTCGAACGACGTGTCGGCGCGATGATGGAAGTGCTGGGCATCAAGGACGATGCGGGCAGCCAGCCGGCAGCCGGCAATGCAGGCCTAAACAGTTCTGGTTCGACAGCCGACGACGATGCATCGAGCGGACCCCAGCTCGCCGCTCACCAAGAAAACGACAGCCGCCCCGACGCCCACCTCTTGAACGGTCCAGCGCCTGAGGGCGATGGCATTGAGCAGGATGACGTCGACGCAATGTTCGGCGATTCCAATACGGCATCCTTCGACGCTGAACGGGAAGTAGGCGACGAAGCTGGCGGTGATCTGGAAGCCGAAATGGCCGATTTCGACGCCATCCAGGTCGACGAGGAAACCGAAGACAAGGATGAAGGCTCGGCGGCTGTTGCAGGCGAACCTGAAGCCGGCGACGAGAATGGTGTCGAGGCGCCGCCAGAAATCGCCTCAGACCCCGGCGGAACTGTGGCTTCCGCCAGCGACAAAGATGACGATGAAACGCCTGATGGCGCTGCGGATGACCAGAAAGCAGATCAAAAGGCCCTGAGCGAAGAGCGAGCCTCTAACGCTGAGACGGATGGCGAGGACACTGAATCCTCAATCATCACCGATGACATGGTGGTGGAACTGCACGATGCCGAAATTCTTAATCAGGCAGCCGATGAAACGCTGATTGAGGCCGCTCTGGACCAGTCCGAAGCAGCACCGGACATTTTTGATGTCGATGCGCTGGAATTTGCCGGCAGCGACATGCTGGAGGCTGGCGATTCTGCTCGGGACCTGGAAGCCATCCAGGAATATGCATCGGTGCGTGGCAGCGGAACGGTTCTGGTCGACATGCCAGATGATTTCGACGTCGACAGTGCAGCCACCGACATGTTCATCGAAACGCCAAGCGAAGAACAGAACGCTGACGATTCTGTGGAGCCTGCCGATAAGGCCGCCGCTGAGGAGGAAAGCCCGCTCGGTCAGGACATTTTTGATGCCGAAAGCATCGATGTCGGCGACGAAGACGATGAAGTCTCACTAGATGCCGATGTCGAAACAGAGGACAATCCAGCGCCTGAGCTCGTGGCGGAAAGCGAAGAGGAATTGGACTCAGCGCTCGTCGAGGCAGAAAGCCTTGAAGCAGAAACGCTCGATGCTGAGGACCTGGGAAGCGAACCGGCAACGGATAATGATCCGGTAGAAGAAGAGCCCGTGCCCTACACCAACGAAGAGCGCATCGCACTGTTCTCTTGAAGAACTGACGGTCTAGGGTTCAAGCGACGGACGCCAAAGCGCGGTCCATCATCGAGCTGTCCACATTGCCACCCGAGAGAACGGCAACAACCGTCTTTCCGGTCACATCGAGCCGCCCAGTCAGCAAGGCAGCCAGGCAGACAGCGCCGCCAGGTTCCAGAACCATTTTCAGCTCGTGGAACGCGAAGGCCATCGCTGCGAGCACCTCGTCGTCGCTTACGGTCAGACCCTCAACGCCGTTGGCCACGTTGACCGGAAAAGTCAGTGCGCCGGGTCTCTCGGTCAGGATCGCATCGCAGATAGAGCGCTTACCGGTCTCGTTCTCAAGCCGCTGGCCAGCCTGGAGCGAGCGCTTTGTGTCGTCAAAACCGTCCGGTTCCACCGCATAGATCGCCATATCTGGGAACGCCGCGCGCCACGCGGTGGAAACACCTGCACACAGGCCACCGCCACCGCAGCATACCAGGCCAATGTCGGGTGTCAGGTCAAGCGATTGCAGCGCCTTGGCGGCCTCAAGTCCCGCCGTGCCCTGCCCGGCCATAACGCGGTAATCATCATAGGGGCGGACAAAAATCGCATCTTTCTCCAACGCCAGGGCCTCTGCCATGGCGTTGCGATCATCCTTCTGCCGGTTGTATGGCACGATCTGCGCACCTGATCTGCGAACGCGGGCGGTTTTAACCGCCGGTGCATCACCGGGCATGCAGATGGTCGCTGGAACGCCGAACATCCGCGCCGCTTCGGCCACGCCCTGCGCATGATTGCCGGACGAAACAGCGACAATACCCCGAGCGCGCTCGGACTCGCTCAGCGAAGCGATCGTGTTGTAGGCGCCGCGAAATTTGAAAGAGCCGGTCCGTTGAAGATTTTCGCACTTTAAGAGAACCTGGCCGCCTGTCCGACGGTCCAACTCGCCATTGGAAACAAGAGGGGTCGCAACCGCCTGCCCGGCAAGCCGTTCCGATGCAGCCTCGATGGCGCTTAGCGGCAATGCCTTGGCGGGCTCAGTGATCATAATCAGGAAGGCTCCAATCGGCCTTGAGGGGACAAAGGTGTTTGAAAAACGCCTTTGCGCTTTCGTGCCAACTATGGTCCTGAGCAAACGCTGCCGCATCCGCGCCGTCAAGCTCAAGCGCCCCCAAACAGGCTTCTCGAAGATCGTTTGAAAGCACACCAACCTTGGGATCGGTGATCACGTCCTTCGGCCCTGTCACAGGAAACGCCGCCACGGGCAAACCAGACGCAGCGGCTTCCAGCAGTACGATGCCGAACGTATCGGTGAGGCTTGGGAAAACGAACACATCGCTGCCGGCATAATACTCGGCCAATTCCTCGCCGAGCTTAGGGCCGGTGAACACGGCATCACTGTAGCGTCCTTTCAAACTGTCCAAAGCCGGACCACCGCCAACGATGAGCTTGGTGCCCGGCAGATCAAGGTCGAGGAATGCCTCAAGGTTCTTCTCAACTGCAACGCGGCCAACATAGACGAAAATCGGCTTTGGAAAAGGCAGTTCAACGCCCGGGCGCGGGTAGTAGCGATCAAGGTCAACGCCGCGCGACCAGCGCACCATGTTCTCAAACCCCTTTTCACGCAGCTCATCTTCTAAGCTGGGTGTTGCGACCATCACATTGGTCGCGGCGTTGTGAAACCGTCGCAAATGCGCGTAGCTCCAGCTTTCTGGAACCGGCAGGCGGGCACGCAGATACTCCGGAAACCGCGTGTGATAGCTGGTGGTGAACCCCAGCTTGTGTTTCAGGCAGAAACGCCGCGCGACGGAGCCCAGAGGCCCCTCAGTGGCAATGTGGATGGCCCGTGGCTCCTCTGCCCGGATGGCCCGGCGGATGGAGCGTGGTTGGGCCAGGGCAAGGCGAATTTCCTGATAGCCGGGCATGGCCATGGTGCGAAAGCGCGCTGGCCCCAAGACCTGAAGATCGACGCCGAACTTGGGAGCTTCCTTGACCATCCATTCGATGGTGCGCACCACGCCATTGATTTGCGGATGCCAGGCATCCGACACGATCAGCGCGCGCGCCGGATTCGATGCATTGAATTCATCCATGAGGTGGAGAAACCTTGACGCGGTGCCGCAGCGTTAGGCAGCCGCGGATTGGTCTGACGAAGATTTCTGCTTACCCGCTATCGTGTCAAAAGCCAAAACTTCGGACGCATCGGCGGCAACAGGTTCGCTCTTGCCCTTCGCCGCTTTCAACTCGGCCTCTCCGGCGGCGCTCAGACGGGTCCATTTGATAAGCTCGAACGAGCCGTCCTCGTTCTCGGCAACCGCCGTGCAGCTTTCCACCCAATCGCCTGTGTTCACATAGTGAACCCCATTCACATCGTGCATCGTCGCATGATGGATATGGCCGCAGATCACGCCATCGACATCGGCCTTCCCAGCCTCCGTGCTCAGCGTGTCCTCGTACCGGCCGATAAAACTGACGGCATTCTTCACCTTGTTCTTCGCCCAAGCCGACAAGGACCAATAATCCCAGCCCAGCCGCCGGCGGACGAGATTGATGTAAATGTTGGTCTGGAGCGCAAAGTTGTAGGCCCAGTCCCCCAGGAAGGCGAGCCATTTGGCGTGACGAACGACGACATCATACTGGTCGCCATGACAGACCAGATAGCGCTTGCCATCGGCACTTTCGTGCACAGTCGTATCGACAATCTCAATGCCGCCCATCGTCAGACCGAGGTAATCACGCAGAAACTCGTCATGATTGCCCGGCAGGTAGACAATGCGCGCGCCCTTACGGCCCTTACGCAACAGCTTTTGAACCACGTCATTGTGGGCCTGTGGCCAGTGCCAGCGCTTCTTCAGCCGCCAGCCATCAACAATATCACCAACCAGGTAGATCGTGTCGGCGTCATGGTAGCGCATGAAATCAAGGAGCAGATTGGCCTGGCAGCCGCGCGATCCCAAATGCACGTCAGATAGGAAGAGCGTGCGGAACCGGCGCGCATCGGCAGCCTGATCATCATCCGTGCCGCTATCGGGAGCGTTGAACGTCTGATCCGTGAAGCCTGGCGGCGTTTTCATGGTTCGATCCTCTTCGGCGCTGGAACGAGCCGCAGCAGCGACCAACCCAAGCCAGCCGGGTTGACGTCTTGATGGCTTCAACCGACAAGCCTTGTCGACCTGCTTGCCGAAGCTGCGCGTCCCGGTGTCGAGCTCTGCATTTAGTGCGCAAAACGCATCGACGCCAGACCTGACGAATACCGATGGCCTTTAAGAGGATTCCATTGTCACTTTTGTGACACAGGCTGTGTCTTCCAGGTCAACCATGGTCGCACGCGCAACAAGCACTCCAAACGGCCTCACCGGCCAAACACGTTCAGAAAAAAGGCTTCTCACTCATGGATCTTCAAATTGCCGGCAAATGGGCCATCGTCGGCGCATCAAGCCGCGGCCTGGGTCTTGGTTGCGCCAAAGCGCTGGCCGATGCAGGCTGCAACCTGGTCATCAATGGCCGCAACAGCGAGGCGCTGAAAGCCGCTCACGATGATCTGATGGCGCGCGGAGCAGCCAGCGTTGCGGTGGTGGCCATCGATATCTCAACCAAAGAGGGCCAGAATGCTCTCTTTGAGGCCTGCCCGAACCCAGACATCGTTGTGAACAACAATGGCGGCCCGCCCAGCAAGCCATTCGAGGACATCGATCAGGATGCCGTGCTCGCTGGCGTCATGCAGAACATGATCACGCCAATTGAGATCACCAAGCGCGCCCTGCCCGGCATGCAGGAGCGCAAGTTCGGCCGCATCGTCAACATCACGTCGTCTTCTGTGCTGAGGCCGATACCTGGTCTGGACGTCTCATCCGGCGCGCGCGCAGGGCTCACAGCCTTCCTCGCAGGCGTGGGCGCGACAGCCGCGCAGCACAATGTGACGATCAACAATCTGCTGCCGGGCAAATTCGACACCGATCGCATCCGAAGCAACCTGACCTTCCAGGCAGAACGCTCAGGCAAAAGCCTGGAAGAAACGACCGCCGGTTCCATCGCCGTTATCCCGGCCAAACGGTTCGGCACGCCCGACGAATTCGGCAACACCTGCGCGTTCCTGTGCTCAGCACATGCCGGTTACATCACCGGCCAGAACATTTTGATGGATGGCGGACTTCTGGCCCGCACGTTCTAGGAGATCGGCAAAGAGCGTCGCCTAAAGCTGCTATTCCATCACAGCGGCTTTGAGGATGCAGACCATGGTGGCGCGCCCTTTGGGTGCGCCATCCAAACACCGAACGGTATGAGGGCGGTCGCAGCGGTAGCGCACAGTACCGCCGGCTTCTACACGCCTCGTTTCCTGCCCGGCGGTAACTTCAAACGTGCCCTCAAGCACCGACAGGCATTCAATGGAGCCGCGTTGATGGCCTTCGGACTCCAGAACGGCGCCCGGCTCGGCCGCCACATCGTACCATTGCAGCCATTCCACCGTTTTCGACCAACCGATGATGGTCAACTGCATCTTGCCGTCTTCTGACGTCAGCAGCGGCATATCGTTGGGTGGAATATCCTCAACAAAATCAGCGTCGTGAGCCGCAGAAAGGACGCGGTCGATCGACACGTCGAGTGCCTGGGAAAGGCGCCAGATCGTCGCGAGCGTCGGGTTGGTCTCGTTCCGCTCAATCTGTGAAATGATCGACTTGGCAACACCTGATTGTTCGGAAAGCTCCGACAGAGACAGATTGTACGCCTTACGCAGACGTTGAATGGTCTTGCCCAATTGACCCGAAAAGGCATGGGCATCGGCTTCGTTCTGTTGTGTACGGGGCGTGCGATCGGCCATGAATGCGAGGTCTTTGCGGACGGGGCGAGCGATTAGCTTGGCGTGCGCGCCACCCCCGCTGCCCGGCGCGCAATACCTAGCAGGTGTTCGCGATCGAACGCCAACGGCCCCGCGCCAACCACCAAAACCGAACCGGCCAGTACCGCGATGCCTGGCACTTCGTCGAAAAGTAGGTAGCCGATCACCAGCGCGAAGATCATCGCGGTGTAATCGAACGGCGCAACCACCGAAGCATCGGCGAACCGGAAAGCTTGGGTAATCAGAATTTGCCCGATCCCGCCAAGAAGCCCGATTGCAAGCAGCATCAGAAGCGTTGTTGCATCCGGCATCACCCAACCAAATGGCAGCGTGAAGAGCGAAAACACCGAGGCGCAAGCTGAAAAATAGAAAACCGTTGCCGTCGTCGTCTCGGTCTTGACCAGCTTACGCACAAAGATCTGTGCGAGCGCCATGCAAGCCGCAGACGCTAGTGCCAATAGCGCGCCAGTTTGGCGGACAGGGTCATCCAGCGCACCGACCAGTCCCAGATTGGGCGAGAGAATGATGAGTACGCCCAAGAACCCAACAAGAATGGCCGACCAGCGATAAAGCCGCACCACCTCGCCCAACAGCACAACCGCCAAAGCGGTGGTGATGAGGGGTGCAGCAAAGCTGATCGCCGTCGCATCGGGCAGCGGCAAGCGCGACAAAGCGGCAAACCACATCGACATGGCAGCAAGCCCAACCAGGGCGCGGCCCATATGGCCCAACGGCCGGCGCGTTGCGATGGCAGAGTTCCAGCTTCGCTCCCACGTGATGAGGGCTATGAGCGGCAAAAGCCCGAAAAAGGCGCGCGCAAACACCACCTGCCCAACGGGCACGCGATCACCAAGCAGCTTGATCAGCGTCACCATGGCCGTGAAAGCCAGGACGGAGAGAAGCTTCAGAAAGATACCTTGGAGAGGCAAAAGACGATTCCCGGACGGGTGCCCATCTTATCAATCAGGTTCGCAGCGCTTGAGCCAGTCACCTTCGCGCAGTTCTGCCATGCGAACGGATTTTTGCGCATCTTAGCCAGCGCGCATCGGGCGCGGCCCTTAACCTCGCCCCTTAACAATGAAATGCGCCAATGCGGCAACGCACTAGGCGATTGGTTCAAGCCGAACTAGGCTGGCCTGAAACTTGCCCTGTCATGGTTTTCAACCGGTTGGTTGGTAAGTCCATGCGCGGCATGCCCTGTCAGCCTCCCCTGTTGGCCACAAGGCCAACGCTCAGATGATCGTCGCCCATGTCCCTTCTCGCTGCCCTCACCCACACGACGAAATACACCTACGACCGACCGGTCACGCTCGGCCCGCAAATCATCCGCTTGCGGCCGGCACCCCATGCGCGCTCGCGCATCCCCTCCTACACGCTGTCCGTTGGGCCCGAGGAGCATTTCATCAACTGGCAGCAGGATCCGTTCGGTAACTGGCTTGCCCGGATCGTCTTTCACGAAGAGGTCCGTTCATTCTCGATCAGTGTCGACATGCTGGCCGACATGGCCATCATCAATCCGTTCGACTTCTTCGTTGAGCCTGAAAGCAAGGAACTTCCGGTCCACTACTCCAAACGCCAGGCAAGCGATCTGGCCGCCTACACCAAAGTTGAATCACAAGGCGAACTGTTTGATTCCTTTTTGCAAGAAATCGACGCAAGTCCCCAAAACACAATAGATTTTTTGGTGAACCTGAATCAGAAGGTGAGCCAGAAAGTCGCCTACATTATCCGCATGGAACCGGGTGTACAGACGCCGGCGGAAACGCTGCGGCTGGCGCGCGGATCATGTCGCGACTCTGCCTGGATGCTCGTTCATATCCTGCGCCACTTAGGCTTCGCCGCACGCTTCGCATCCGGCTATCTCATCCAGTTGAAACCCGATGAGAAAGCGCTCGACGGACCATCGGGCACCGATCACGACTTCACTGACCTGCACGCCTGGACAGAGGTTTATCTTCCAGGAGCCGGCTGGGTCGGCCTTGATCCGACCTCAGGTCTTTTGTGCGGCGAAAGCCATATTCCCCTCGCCTGCGCACCGCATTTTGAAAGCGCCGCCCCTATTGAAGGCATGGCATCTGCCGCCAAGGTCGAGTTCGATTTCGCAATGAAGGTGGACCGGGTCGATGAGCGCCCGCGCGTCACCGCGCCTATTTCGGACGAGGCATGGGACAGGCTCCTGGCCACTGGCGATGCCGTCGATAAGCAGCTCACCACCGACGATGTCCGACTGACCATGGGTGGTGAGCCGACCTTCATCTCCATTGACGATCTGGAAGGCGAGGAGTGGAACACCTCCGCCGTTGGTCCGACCAAGCGGGCAATGGCCGATGATCTGACCCACAGGCTAGCGGACCGTTTTGCGCCCGGCGGCTTCCTCCACTACGGCCAGGGCAAATGGTATCCCGGTGAGAGCCTGCCGCGCTGGACGTTTGCCATCTATTGGCGCCGCGACGGCAAACCGACCTGGGACGATCCCAGTCTGTTTGCCCGTGAGGGCGATGGCGCCGACAGCACTGTTTCCAAAGAAGAGACCGCAAAGGCGTCAGAAGCGGTGTTGAAGGCCATCGCGACCAGCCTTGGCGTCGATGAAAGCCATGTCGTGCCTGCTTATGAAGACCCCGCCCATTGGCTGGTCGAAGAAGCAGGGCTTCCCGACAACGTCTCACCCTCCAATTCAAAGCTGGAAAACGCCGAAGATCGCGCCCGCATAGCGCGGGTTTTCGACCGAGGACTGACAACGCCGACCGGCCACGTGCTGCCAATCCAACGCTGGCAGAGCCAAAGCATCGCCCCTCGCTGGATGTCTGAGCTTTGGAGCCTGCGCCGCGAGGCCCTGTTCCTGACACCGGGCGACTCGCCCATCGGCTACCGCCTGCCGCTCAACTCCCTGCCCTATCTGGCAAAGTCCGTTTACCCCTACATCGAACCGGCCGATCCGATGCAGCATCATCCCGATCTGCCCGAACCCGGCACCATCCGTCAGCACATCGCACAGCAGCGCATCCGCATGAGCGACGACACGGCCGAGACCATCACCGGACAGGTCCGTACGGCGCTTTCCGTCGAGGTGCGAGAAGGCAAACTGTGCGCTTTCATGCCGCCCACAGAGAGGGTGGAAGACTATCTGGAACTGGTCGCAGCCGTTGAAGAGGCGGCACGCTCCACCGGCTACAAGGTGCAGATCGAAGGCTACCATCCGCCGGCCGATCCGCGCCTCAACGTCATCAAAGTTGCGCCGGACCCAGGCGTCATTGAGGTGAACATCCATCCCGCCTCATCCTGGCGCGAGGCGGTGTCGATCACCGACGCTGTCTACGAAGAAGCGCGCCTTACCCGCCTTGGGACCAACAAATACATGGTCGATGGTCGCCACACCGGCTCCGGCGGCGGCAACCATGTCGTCATCGGCGCTGCGAACCCCATCGACAGCCCGTTCCTGCGCCGGCCGGACCTGTTGAAGAGCCTGATCACGTACTGGCAGCGCCATCCATCGCTCTCCTACCTGTTTGCCGGCCTGTTCATCGGCCCGACCAGCCAGGCGCCACGTGTCGACGAAGCGCGCCACGACACGCTTTACGAGCTTGAAGTCGCCATGGCCGCGGTGCCTATGCCCGGCGATGGACAACTGCCCCCGCCCTGGCTTGTGGACCGTCTGTTCCGTGATCTTTTGACCGACGTCACCGGCAACACACACCGCGCTGAAATCTGCATCGACAAGCTCTACTCACCTGATGGGCCAGCTGGCCGGCTCGGCCTGGTAGAGTTCCGCTCGTTCGAGATGCCGCCCTCTGCCCGCATGAGCCTTGCCCAGCAGCTTCTCATCCGCGCGATCATCGCCATGGTGTGGCGCAACCCGCAGCGACCGCCCCTGACACGCTGGGGGACGGCACTGCACGACCGCTTCATGCTCGGCACCTTCTTGTGGGAGGATTTCCTCTCCGTCCTGCGCGACCTTCAAGATGCCGGTTTTGCCTTCGACCCGGCCTGGTATCAGGCGCAGTATGAGTTCAGGTTCCCGCATTTCGGAGCGATCAGCCATCAGGGCGTCACTCTGGACCTGCGCGGCGCGCTGGAACCCTGGCATGTGCTGGGCGAAGAGGGCGTGCCAGGCGGTACAGCCCGCTATGTGGACTCCTCCGTGGAGCGCCTTCAGGTCGAGGTTACAGGTCTCAACCCGCAGCGACACACCATCACCTGCAACGGTCGGCCGGTGCCGATGCATGCAACCGGTCATGGCACCCATGCCGGAGGCGTGCGTTACAAGGCGTGGAAACCATCACGCGGGCTTCAGCCCACAATTGATGTGCATGCGCCGCTCACCTTCGACATTGTCGATGGCTGGAACGGCCGCGCACTCGGTGGCTGCCGCTACCATGTCAGCCACCCCGGCGGTCGCCACTACGATACGCCGCCCGTCAATGCTTACGAGGCCGAAGCACGACGCAAGGCGCGTTTTGAGGATATGGGCCACACGCCAGGTGGGGTGACGCTCACACAGGAGCATCCCAACCCGTATTTCCCATTCACACTTGATCTGCGGACACCAGTTGCTGGCCATGCTAATCCGTCCAGATGATTGCATCGCCTGTCCCGTCTGAAGCCGATCAAGAGAACGATGATAACCGTCCAACGCCCGATGGGCTGTTGGCCGGCTATACGCCGCTGCCCGGTGCCATGGATGAATGCATCGCGTCCGACGGGACGACCAGGCCTGCCTGGCAGCCCGCGATGGCCCTGTGGAACGCCCAGGATCCCTCAGAACGCGATGCGCGACACCGCGCCGCTGACCGCTATCTGAGAGATAACGGCGTCGCCCACCGGGTCTATGGCTCGGGCGCAAGCAGCGAGCGTCCGTGGCCGATCAGCCATGTGCCGCTGCTGATCAACGCCACCGAATGGTCCGCCCTTGAAAAGGGCCTCATCCAGCGCGCCCATCTGCTCGAAGCCGTCCTGAAGGACCTCTACGGTCCGCAGACTCTCGTCCGGGACGCCCATCTGCCGGCCACGCTGGTGGCTGGATCACCAGGCTTCATCCGCCCGATGATCAATGGCCAGTCGAACAAAAGTCCCCATCTCCACTTTCTAGCTTTCGACCTTGGCAGAGGTCCCGACGGGCGTTGGTGGGTACTGGGCGACCGCACACAGGCGCCCTCTGGTACCGGCTACGCACTGGAAAACCGTCTCGCCACCGCCCGTGCCGCCGGACCGGATCTTCGTTCTCTGCGCGTGCGGCGCTTGGCCCGCTTCTTTCAGGATTTTCGTGAAACCATGGGCGCGCTGCGCGGGCCTGGCTCAAGCCGGGTTGGTCTGCTGACGCCTGGTCCTTTCAACGAGACCTATTACGAACAGGCCTTCCTGGCTCGTTATCTCGGCTGGCTTCTGCTCGAAGGCGGCGACCTGATTGCCGAAGCCGATGGGCTTTATGTCCGCACCGTGCGTGGCCTCAAGCGCCTCGATGTCTTGTGGCGACGTCTTGACGCTGATTTCTGCGACCCGCTGGAGCTGCGGGCAGACTCCCGGCTCGGCGTGCCTGGCTTCGTCAAAGCATTGCGCTCCGGCGCGCTGACCTGCGCCAACGGTTTGGGTGCGGGATTGGTGGAAAGCCGGGGCTTCATGGCGTTCTTTCCCCATCTGGCGCAGACGCTTCTGGACGAAGACCTTGCCGTTCCCAACATCGCGACCTGGTGGCTTGGAGACAAGAAAGCCCGCCAAGCCATCGAGCATGGCGATGTCGACACCTCACTTGTGCATCTCAGCGCCTATGGAACAGCGCTTCCCATGGACGCCGATGACGAAGCAGCCAGCTTCAGTGGCGGCCGGCGATCACGCGATCAAGTCGCGCAGGAAGTGGTCCGCCTTTCTACCATGCCTTCGCTGGAACCTGGCGAAGGCGGTGCTCTGACGCTAAGGCCGCGCCCCTTCAGCGTGCGGGTGTTCCTGGCGCGCACCCAGGAGGGCTGGTCGGTCATGCCAGGCGGATTCTGTCGGGTCGCCGACACCGACGACACCCGCGCCATCTCCATGCAGGATGGCAGCCGTTCTGCCGATGTTTGGGTGTTGGACGGCAAACGGCAGGAGCATGTTTCGCTTCTGCCTGGATCAGGCCCAGCGCAGGTTCGCCGGGTGCCCGGAACGCTGCCGGCGCGCGCGGCCGACAATCTGTTCTGGCTTGGTCGCTACACCGAGCGCGCGCAGATCACCATGCGGTTGGCATTGGCCTATTTGGAACGGCGGGTGGATGGCGCGCCAAAAGATGACCCCCTCCTGATAACGGTCGCCGAGCAGCTTGAACGCTGGGGCATCAAAGACCCGGATGTCGACGCGCTTTTTGAGCGGTCAGTCCTTCCAGTCATGATACAGGCGCGCGATTCCGCATCCTCCATTCGCGACCGCTTTTCACCGGACGCCTGGCGCACGCTGAACCAGTTTGTCGAGGCGGCAAAAACACACAGCTTCGCGCAGCTTTCACCGCTTGAGAAAATCGAGAGCGGACTGGCAACGCTTGCCGCCTTTTCCGGTCTGGCGAGCGAGAACATGATCCGCCTGACCGGTTGGCGCTTTCTGGAGATTGGGCGGCGGATCGAGCGTGCCGCTGGCACCTGCCAAATAGCCCGTGCCCTTTGCTTCCCAGACCCACCAGCGGGCACATTTGACCTTCTGCTGGAGGTCGCCGACAGCGTGATGAGCTATCGCCAGCGCTACAGCGTCACCACAGACCGCACGACCGTTATCGATCTGGTGGTGCTGGACCCTAACAATCCACGCTCAGTTGCCTTCCAACTGGAGCGCATTCAGGGCCATATCGATGAGATCACCGATCACCGGGCCTTTGAACAACAAAGCGATCTGCAAAGGCTGGCTATGGCCACTTGGTCCAAGGCCTATACATGCCGGGCAGCATCGGTGACCGAGTCGTGGCTCGCCACGACCGAGGAAGCGCTGCGCGCCATGTCTGAGACCATCATCAAAGGCTTTGTGACACCCGGCACCGCAGGGCGGACCATCCAACAATGAAGCGTTATGAGCTGAACGCCAGCACCACCTACACTTACGGCGCCAATGCCGCGCGCGGCTATCATATGGTGCGCATGCTGCCGCGGGTGCGTCCTGACCAACCCGTTGATGCCGCCGAGTTGCGCATCGCGCCCGAACCGACCCAACGTGGCACGCAGATCGATGCGTTCGGCAACCCGGTGCACTGGTTTCTCATTGACGGTCCGCATGACAGCCTGTCGGTCGAGATCAGGGCGGAGGTGCGGTCCTTGCGCACGCCCAACCTCCTCACATCGTCACGCACCGTGGCCGAGGTTTCAAACGAAGCTGATGAGGCCAACAGCCTGGAGGCTTCAAGCCCTGCCCATTATCTGCAACCGACCACCCTAACCGAAGTCGATGCCGATTTGGCGGCCTTCGCCGACGAGCTGATTGATCCTGAAGCACGTGTCCTGGATGCGTTGGAAGCACTGTCCAAAGCGCTTTACGAGCGCCTGACCTTTGATGGTACGGCCACCGATGTCAGCACGCTGGCGGCAGACGCTTTCAAGAAGCAAGCCGGCGTCTGTCAGGACTTCGCCCACATCATGCTGGCCGCCTGCCGCCACTGTGGCCTGCCGGCCTGCTACGTTTCCGGCTACATCCGAACCGACCCACCCCCCGGGCAGCCGCGACTTGCAGGCGCCGACGCCATGCATGCCTGGGTCAGCGTGTGGACCGGCATGGACGGTGGATGGGTGGAGTTCGACCCGACCAATGGCGTGCGGGTGGTCGATGACCATATCGTTGTCGCGATCGGGCGCGATTATCAGGACGCGGCGCCGATGCGCGGCGAAGTGGTTGGCGCAGGAGCACAAAGCCACACGGTTGCTGTTGATCTCATCGAACGGGTCTAGTCGGCTGCGCCGTCCGGGTTATCGATCAAGATCGCCGCGCGCTCCGGGGACAACCGCAATTGGCATGCATAGACGGGCTTGCCGTCCTGATCGCGGCAGACCGACAGCGCCGTGATGACCGGGGTGGAGGGCGCAAGCTCCAGATGGCGCCGCTCACGGTCGTCCGGCATGGCGGCAGAAATCTCCATCCTGTCACGACGTAGCGCCGGCAAGCCAAGCTGTTCCAAGGTGGCGGCCATCGATCCCGCCGAGCGATAGATGGCATCAAGGCGCGCGAAACGCGTCTCTGCAAACCAATAACGTGCCAGAGCAACGGGCACGGTGCCTGCCTCAAGCTTTAAATCGAGCCGGTGAAGCGCAGCATGCGCCTCCACCGCCAGGAAGGGGCTAAGTCGCCCAGTCGCCTCCACGATCTGGTGGTGCAAGAAGCGCTCGGTGATTGGTTCATCGCCGAACCCATGCTGCTCGCTTGTCTGCCAGGGCGGTTGAAAGACAAGCGGTGGCGCGCCAGCGACAAAAGTCCCCCGACCGCGCACAGTTGTGAGAAGGCGGTCCTCCACCAGCGTCCCGACAGCTTTGCGCAGCGTATGCCGATTGACCCCGAAATGAACAGCCAGCTCGATCTCTGTTGGCAGCCGGTCGCCATGCCGCCAGGCGCCGCTTTCGACCCGTTGCCGGATGAGATCAGCCAGTTGCCGCCAAACCGGCCCAGATGCCGTTTCTGCCTGTGCAAGACCGGGGATATCGTCGATGGCCACGCGCGGCGCGACAGCGGCCGGCGGCCGGTCCTTCAAACCAACGGCACCAGGCCGCGTCGCGTCACCCTGCGAGTCGTCCAGATCGGATGGTTTCACGCCGTCAGGTTCCATGCCATCAGACTGTCATACACCGCGCCTTAAGAGAACGCCTCTCCCGACCCCTCTTCCTGGATTCGCCTTCACCCATGCGCTTCGCCGTTTATGCTTCGCCCGCCGCTGAGGACCCGATGCTTGCCATCATGGAGCAGTGGCTGGGTCGCTCTGCCTTCGGGCACGACGTTTCACCCGACCCGGGACCATTCTCGCAGCCGGACCATGAAAGTCTCGCACAGTCGCGCGCCCGGTACGGGTTCCATGCAACCATGGTTGCACCGTTCCTGTTGGCCGAGGACGCGACCGAATTCGACCTGAAATCAAACCTTTCGACGTTCGGCAGAACAGCCGCTCCTGTCGATGTAGGCCCTTTGAAGATCGCCACCTTCGGGCGCTATCTGGCCTTGGTGCCGGTCCGGCAACCCCAAGCCCTGACAGACCTCGCGCAGGCGCTGGTGGAACACACACAGTCCCTGCGCGCACCGCTGACGCAGGCCGAGTTCAATAGGCGGAACACGCCAGATCTATCATCCCGTCGGCGGGAACTCTTGAAGCGCTGGGGCTATGCAGCAACCGAGGGAGAGTTCAAATTTCACCTAACCCTCGCCGGACCGGTTGATCCACCGCTTCTCGATCAGGGCCGCGATTACCTGCAAGATTTGCTGGCGCCTTTCCTGGCCAAACCGTTCCTGATCGACGCCATCTATCTGTTCTGCGAGCCCGAACCACCCGGCCCGTTCCACATCGCCGACCAATGGCAGCTTGCAGGCTGAACAAAAAAGGGCCGCCCCTTCGGACGGCCCTTTCTTGTAAGTGAAGTGATCGGCTTAGTGACCGTCGCCGTCCGGCAGGAGGACGCTGTCGATCACGTGGATCACACCATTGTCGGCATGGATGTCAGCGGCGACGACATTCGCACCGTCAACGGTCACAGCGCCGTGAGACTTGGTGACACGCAACATATCCGCAGTATTAAGTGTGCGGACCGGAATGGTACGACCCGGCAGGTCCGTTGAGCGCAGCTCACGCGGCAACACATGGTAGGTCAGGATAGCGACAAGCTGGTCGCGGTTTTCTTCCAGAAGCAGCGATTCCACCGTGCCGTCCGGCAGGGCCGCGAAGGCATCGTCGGTTGGCGCAAACACAGTGATGTTGTCTGTGGTAGCCAACGCATCGGCAAGCCCAGCGGCCTGGGCAGCGGCGAGCAACGTGTTGAAGGTTCCAGCTTCAGCAGCTGTTTCAACGATGTTGGAAGCCTGCGCACCGGTCGCAAGCATGGTCGCGGCCGCAAGGCCGAGAAGAACTGAACGCATAAGAACGTCTCCCTAAGAGAAAATGGCGGCCTGGGGGCGTTTTGCCCAGCAGGCATTCAGGTGTCGCCAGCACCCCCGGCACCTCCGTACCTTTTTAAGAAGACACAGAGCATCCACCGTCGACAAGCATGGCTACGGCGCCAGCAGGCAATCGGTTTGCCGCAATCACGCGTCCGTGAAGAGCCGTGAGAATCGCCGCAGTAGGTTGCGTCCCAATACAGAACGATCAAACCGCGCCCAACCACGGGCTGGCATCCCCGCCTTGTGATGAAGCGCAGGAATGGCATAGTGGCCCCGCGCAGCCCTCCCTGCCTGTGCACAGCCAAGCAACAACAAAGCCATTGCCTCCCATGAAAGCAAAACTCCTGTTCGCCCTTGCCGGGTTTGTCGCCATCCTCTCCACGCCACCTAACCCAGCCGGTGCCGCCGATATGCACCTGGGGCTCTTCGATGACCAAGCAGTTATCACCATTCTTGGTGGCATAGAGGCCGGCGATGATGAGCGTTTCATGGAGGTTCTTCGCGAAGGCGTTCGCGCCCGCGGATTTGTCTCGGTGGTCAACATCTTCAGCCGCGGCGGCTCGGTCGATGCTGCGATCAATATCGGGCGGGCAATCAGCGATCTCTCGATCACCACCGTCGTTCCCTTCCAAGTGGACGAGGCAACTGGAACGCACGAGTGCCGGTATCGGCCGACCGGTGCCCAGACCGACACCATTCTGACGCGCAACTTTCAAACCGGCGCTGGCGATCGAGCCTGCACCTGCATGAGCGCCTGTTTCCTCATCTGGTCCGCCGGCGCTTAACGTCAGGGGCACTATATCGGCATTCACCGCTCCTACTTCCGCCCAGAGAGTTTCGGAGCCGACAGCTTCAGCCAGGCGCGAGAGCGCTTCTCTCGCCTGCGGTTGAATGTTGAGGACTATCTGCGGTCCATGAATATTCCTGATCTTGTGATCGACACGATGTACTCCGTCGCCTCTGACCAAATTGAGCCGCTGGACCAGGAATTCATCGACATTCTGCGCACCGATCCGGCGCTTGAAGAGTATCTGAACGCGCGCTGCCAGGCAGAGTTTCGATCAGAGCGCGATCTGCGGCGCGAGGCAGCGCGCCTCAGCGCCGTTGACAACCCCAGTTTCGAGCAGTTGTCCCGTGCGGCGGAGGTCCAGTTGCAGGCCATTGAGGCAAGCATAACGCTCAACGACTGCCGGCACGCAGTGCGCCGTGTGATCTTCGCTGAAGCCTGGGCCGCAGATTACGCCCAGCCGGGCGACGTCGCGCCATCGCCCGGGGGCGCAAAGAACTGATCGCGGCTCTCACGCCAAGCGTGCGACAATTCCTGAGGGAACAGAAAAGGAAGCGCCACCAAGCGTCTTATCTGCCATGTTGAGCGTTCTGGCCAACCGCACCTATCGCCACTTATTCGCCGCCCAGGTGGTCGCGCTGGTTGGCACAGGGCTCGCGACCGTCGCATTGGGATTGCTTGCCTGGGATTTGGCCGGCAGCAACGCCGGCCAGGTGCTCGGAACGGCCCTTGCGATCAAGATGGTCGCCTACGTCACCCTCTCTCCGGTGGCCCAGGCTTTTGCTGGACGCATCTCAAGGCGCAGCATGTTGATCGGGCTCGATCTCATACGTGCCGCCGTCACTTTGGCGCTGCCTTTCGTGACCGAGATCTGGCAGATTTATGTGCTGATCTTCTTGCTCCAAGCGGCCTCGGCCGGGTTCACGCCGACCTTTCAAGCCACCATCCCCGATATCCTGCCCGACGAAGGCGAATACACCAAGGCGCTTTCCCTCTCCCGCCTTGCCTACGATCTGGAAAGCCTGTTGTCGCCTATGTTGGCGGCGGCGCTACTAACGATAGTTAGCTTTCCGGTCCTTTTTGGCGGCACAGTGATCGGATTTTTGGCATCAGCGGTATTGGTGCTGTCCGTCACGCTACCCTGGCCGAAAGCGGACAAGACGCGCGATGTTTGGACCAGGATCACGCGCGGCAGCCGCATCTACCTAGCCACACCACGCTTGAGAGCACTGCTGGCCCTGTCCCTTTCGGTCGCAGCGGCCAGCGCCATGGTTATCGTCAACACGGTGGTCTTGGTGCGTCAGGAACTTGGGCTGTCCGAAGAAGCCCTGGCGCTGACACTGGCAGCCTTCGGAGCCGGGTCGATGCTGACAGCGCTCGGCCTACCGCGTCTACTGGAAACCCGGAGCGACCGCACGATCATGATCCTCGGCACGGCCGGGATGACAATGACCCTGGCGGCCCTGGGCGCAGCTGCATCAGTCTGGCCGATCGAATGGGCTTGGCTCCTGCTCGCCTGGTTTTTTGTCGGCATCGGCTATTCATCGACCATCACGCCATCAGGCCGGCTGTTGCGTCGCTCAGGCAGACAGGAAGACCGGCCGGGATTGTTCGCCGCCCAGTTTGCCCTTTCCCATGCCTGCTGGCTTCTCACCTATCCACTGGCCGGTTGGCTGCAAAGCGCCCATGGCAGCGTGACGGCGATGCTCGCTCTCTCTGCGCTCAGCTTCATCGGGCTCCTGGGAGCGTTGGTCCTTTGGCCTCAAGAAGATGCGGACGTGCTAACGCACACGCACGACGATTTGCCCGCAGATCACCCACACATTGCCGACGGGCGACGCCACAGCCACGCCTACATGATTGACGATCTGCACCCGCACTGGCCAACCTGAAAATGACCTTGCCGCCAATTGAAGGTAGACGCGCGACGATGACCGGACCGTCTGCCGACCAGGCAAAGCAAGACAAGAAGCCAAGACTGGAAAATGGTGGGTGATACAGGGCTCGAACCTGTGACCCGCTGATTAACAGTCAGCTGCTCTACCAACTGAGCTAATCACCCGAAAGGAAGGAAGGCGCGGGATATACGACCGCGCCTTCGCCGATGCAAGTCCCAATCGAACGGGATTTCTAGACGGCCTGTAAGACGTCCACAGGCGGGCGCTCGCGGCGCAGCGCGAGCTTGTTGAGCGCCGAGACATAGGCCTTGGCCGAGGCGACCAGCGTGTCGGCATCCGCCGAGCGGCCGGTGACGATGCGTCCATCTTCTTCAAGCCTTACAGACACTTCCGCCTGGGCATCCGTTCCCTCAGTCACCGCATGCACCTGATAGAGCGACAGGCTCGCTTCATGCGGCATGATGGTCTTGATGGCATTGAAGACCGCATCGACCGGACCGGTGCCTGTCGCCTCGCGGGTCACATGCTCGCCATTGGCATCCATGGTGATGATGGCCTTTTGCGGCCCACCAGTGCCGGCAATCACCGTCAGCGCCAGCACATGGTTGCGCTCGCTACTTTCAGTGATCTCGGTTTCAACCAGCGCTTCGATGTCTTCATCATAGACATGCTTCTTGCGGTCAGCGAGGTCCTTGAAGCGGCGGAAAGCGTCTTCGAACGCGTTGTCACCCAACTCGAAGCCCAGCGCGACAAGCTTCTCCTTGAAAGCATGGCGACCGGAATGCTTGCCCATGACCAGGCTCGTTTCGCGGACACCAACATCCTCAGGACGCATAATTTCGTAGGTCTCAGCGTTCTTCAGCATGCCGTCCTGGTGGATACCGGACTCATGCGCGAAGGCGTTCTTGCCGACGATGGCCTTGTTGTATTGCACCGGGAAGCCTGAAACGGCGGCCACCAGTTTGGATGCTCGGGTGAGGAAACTCGGGTCCACCGCAGAGGAGTAGGCATAGGCATCCGCGCGTGTGCGGATTGCCATCACAATCTCTTCCAGCGCCGCATTGCCGGCCCGCTCGCCCAGACCATTGATGGTGCACTCAACTTGGCGCGCACCACCGGCTACGCCGGCCAGCGAGTTGGCGACCGCCATCCCCAAATCATCATGGCAGTGGACCGAGAAAATCGCCTTGTCGGCGTCTGGAACGCGCGCACGGATCTCCTCGAACATCGCCTTGTACTCATCAGGCGTCGCGTAACCCACGGTGTCGGGCAGGTTGATGGTCGTCGCGCCGTTCTTGATCGCCTCATCGACGCATTTGACCAGGAAATCGATGGGCGTGCGGGTCGCATCCATGGCCGACCATTCCACATCGTCGATGAGGTTGCGGGCACGAGCCACGGTCGACTGGACGATCTCAAGCACATCCTCTTCGCTCTTGCGCATCTGGTGGGCCAGGTGGATCGGTGAAGTGGATACGAAGGTGTGGATGCGGCCGCGTTTGGCTTGCTGAACAGCCTCGCCCGCCCGGTCGATGTCAGCATTAATGGCCCGCGCCAACCCAGCGATGATCACACCACCGGAGCGCTTGGCAATCTCGCTGACGGCCTCAAAGTCACCGTTTGAGGCGATCGGGAACCCTGCTTCGATGATATCGCCGCCCATCTCCTCCAGGAGTTCGGCGACCTGAAGCTTTTCTTCCAGCGTCATGGAGGCGCCGGGCGATTGTTCGCCGTCGCGCAAAGTGGTGTCGAAGATGCGAACATAGTCGCGGTGGGAAGGGTCGATGGTAGTCGGTGCCATGATGTGTCTCCTAAGCGCCGCTTGGCTGGCGCGTTTCAAAAGCGGTTACTGCGTTTGAAATCCCCTAGAAGCCCGGATCGCCTTACAAGCACGATCCGCCAGCCCCTAGGGGCAGCTAAGGAGTAGGCCTGCGGATAGCCGCGCGTCAGCCGGCGCCAGAGGCGCTGCTGCGATCATGTCTGTCGATGCCAAAGATGCGGTCATCGCGCGAAATTCCATCCTGGTTCGTTATGACGAACTGTGCGGGCAGAGGATTAACCACTGATTAAGCCCCACACAAGCCCCGCTAAACGGTCAATGTGCCCTCAGCCACGCAAACGGCATGACCGCCTAGGCGCGCCAGCGTCAGAGCACCTGGTCCATCGACCTCTAGCTCCAATGTGATGTGTGATGGCCGTCCCATCGCAAACCCCTGTTCGATGATGTAGCGATGGGTTCCTTCCATGGGCGCATCAAACAGCATCACCGCGCCGGCAAACGAGGCGACAGCCGAGCCGGTCGCAGGGTCTTCGCGCACCACGCCACCGACTGGCCACATCATCCGCGCTGCAAACGCGCTGTCCGCGCCGACAGTGTCACGGGTGTACATATAGACGCTGTCCTGCCCCCTGCCCCCGGCAAAGAGTTCGGCAAACAAAGATCCGTTGGGCTTCACGCTGTTGAGCGCATCAAGATCGTGGAGCGGCACACAGAAATAGGGCAGCCCGCCGTTAAAGTCGGTCGGCACATGGTTCTCAAAGCCGATCTGCGCCGGCTCTAGGCCAAGCGCAAACGCAATGTCAGCTTTGTCGGGCGTCCAGTCTTTTTGGACCGGCTTGGTCACGAGATCGAACTCGGCAAAACCGCCCGAACGATCATCCTGATCGGCCTCAACCGACACGGCGGCCCTGATGAGGCCGATCGCCTCTTCAATCAGCACGAGGCCGGTTCCAAGACCGTCAGCGATACCTTCGCGCGCCAGCGCCACCGCCGCACCAACCGTCGGATGCCCCGCAAAGGGCAGTTCGCGGTCTGGCGTGAAAATTCTCGCCCGCGCGCTGTGGACCGGATTATCAGGCGGCAACAGAAACACCGTCTCGGAGAGATTGAACTCCTTGGCGAGCGTCTGCATCAGCGCATCATCAATCATCACGCCGCCGCGGCCATCCACCACCGCAAGCGGATTGCCCGCAAGCGGCGTTTGCGTGAACACGTCATAGATGCGGTAGGGCAGCGACAGCATGGCAGGCCTCCTTGATGGAGCGCCTGCCTACGACGTGCCTCTACCGACGGTCAATGAGAAGCTTGGCGCACTATCTGATGTAGGGCGAGCGGCAGTGATGATGCCCGCCCGAGTACGCCAGGAAAAGATTGGTGTGCGGATTGTAGGACCGATAGCGATGCTGGCAGTAGTGCAGATGGTGAGACCAGAGCGGCCCATGCCCAAAGGCGTATCTGTGACCGTGATACCGGTAGTGCGCGGCGCGGTGCAACGTCACACGCTGGTGAACGATGACTGTCGTCTCCACCCGGGCGACAACACCGCCGACGAGATGACCATAGCCATAGGAGCGATAAACGCCATGGGCTTCTGCCGTCGGCGCGGAGACAACCACAAGGGCCAGACAAACCAGTGCGGCATAAGCAAGCGATGAAAGAGACTTCATGAGAAGGTTCCCTCGTTGCCGCTACGCCGCACTGTAGCGTGGGTTAGTCCTAGCGGATCCAGCGAGACCGGCAATGCCGGTAATTGCCAGAATAGGCCAGGAACAGATTGGTATGATGGTTGTAGGAGCGGTAGCGGCTGTAGCAATAGGACACATGCCGTTGCCACATAGGTCCATGGCCGAAGCGGTAACGATGTCCCGCATAGCCATAATATTGGTAACCGCGATGCGCATGCACCTGGCTGGCCACAATAGTGGCGGCAACACCGCCGATGATCAGGCCAGCAATGAGCGCACCACGATTATGCGCCTCGGCTCGATCGACCGAAACGGCCACCATGGACCCGGCCAACAGCGCTACGTAGGCCAGGGAAAGAAAGCGTTTCATTGTAACTGATCTCCTCAAGATCCTGTTGTCTGAATGCCCTCCGAGCCCAACGTTAACACATCGTTAACTTGTCCGCGCCCCTGATAAGCGCGCTTTTTTACACGCATGACCACGTATAACCTTGTGTGACCTGATCACCGACTGTGGGATGGTATTTGGCTAGGACCGGGACAAACGAGCCTTTGAATGGAGATGATCCATGTCCATTGCCAAGACAGCCGGTGCCGCCGGCCAAACGGGGTATGCGCCCGTCCTTTTCCAAGCCTCTTTGGGTGCTGGTGGCCTTGCCGTCACCTTCTTCATGTACCTCATGTGGTTCACCGCCCATGCCGGTCAGCCCATCCCGTCTTTTACGACGCTAACGGCTGCTTTTGCGGGCGGTGGCCTGGCCTTGAAGAGCCTTATCGTCGTCGCCATGACAGGTATCGCCGTTTTCGGCGCCATGCACATTGCCCTGTTGGTCTGGAACCTGCGCAAGCTGTCTGCTTTCCGCCGCACACCAGCCTACGCACAGTTGATGGCAAGCCCTAAGGCGGTGCAGATCATGGCCGTTCCCCTGACGCTCGCCATGACGATGAATGTCGGCTTCATTCTGGGTGCTGTGTTCGTTCCCGGCCTTTGGGAAGTTGTGGAATTCATCTTCCCCGTTGCCCTCGCAGGCTTTGCCCTGATCGGCCTTTACGCCCTAAAGCTCTACCTGCCGATCATCACCGGCGCTCTACACAAGGGCGGCCTGGAAACTGATGGCCCGGCCGGTCTCGGTCAGCTCACCGCGCCCTTTGCCTTTTCCATGGTGGGCGTGGGCTTCTCGGCGGCCACGGCTATGAGCCACAATGAAGTCGTGACGGCAGTAGGCCTGGTCGGCGCAAGCTTCTTCGGCATTGCAGCCTTCGCCCTAACGGTCCTTCTCACCGCGTCTGGCCTTCGCGGTGTTCTTAAGAATGGCATCAGCGACGAGACCGCCCCTACACTGATGATCGCCGTACCCATCATCACCGTGCTCGGCATCCTCTACTATCGCCTCGGCAAAGGCCTCGATCACACGTTTGGCGTGCCTTGGGAAAATGGGGAAATCCTGTCCTACTGGGCGGCCGTTGTGATGGGACAGTTGTTCCTGTTGATCGTCGGCTTCGCCACGCTTCGGCGCATCGACTATGTCGGCCGGTTCGTGCGCGGTGAGGAACGGTCCCCGGCAGCTTACGCCCTGATCTGCCCGCTGGTTGCCTTCTTCGTGTCGGCCAACTTCCTAATCCATGCCGGGATGCAGAAGCTTGGGCTGTTCGACACCTACTCGGTCGCGACCTTCGCCTTCTATCTCCCACTGGTCATGGTTCAAATCACGGCCATCTGGATGGCGCTGAAATTGAACGCAAAGTTCATCTTCACCGGTCGCTCGGATCGGTCGGCGGCCATGATACCGGCCAAATAGAAATAGAAACATCAGATCCGCGCTGGCTTGCCGACGCGGATCACCCCATCAGAAGCGCGCCGTTACGGATCACCAGCGACAGGCCGATGATCCCGATGCCTGACAGGAACAAGACGCGAAAAATCTCCTCGGAGAGCCTTTTGCGCAGCGCCTCACCGATACGCATACCAAGCAACCCTGGCACAATCGCCAAGAGCGAGAGCAGGACCAGCCCCGGCGTCATCAGGGATCTGACCGTGAAGACAATGCCGATGGTGAGCGTCGACAGCATGAACAGGAGCCCGCGCGCCTGCACCAACTCGTCCCGCTTCAGTCCCAACGCTTGCAGAAAAAGGCCGCCTGGGATGATGAAGATGCCGGTGATGCCAGTGACAATGCCGTTGACGATGCCAATGAGAAACCCAACGACCCGCTCGCGGTGCTGGGGGATGGTAAGCTTGAGCTTTGAAAAGCTGACCAGCGCGAACAGGATCGCCAGCACACCCAGCGCTAAGCCTGGATAGGCAGGATCAACCTGCACCTGAATCCCGATACCAAACCAGATGAGCCCAATCGCTGGCACCAGAAATGGCCATAGCCGTTTCAACAGTGCCAGAAAGTATGGCCCACGAAGCGCCTGCACCACATTGGTGACCATGGATGGACCCACATTGGTCGCGATGGCCGCCGAGAGCGGCATAACAAAGGCGAGCACCGTGATCGCGAAAAGCGGCATGCCAAAGCCAACCACGCCCTTAATGATGCCGGCCAGAAAGAAGACCACAACGACAAAGGTCGCCATGCCCGCATCAAGGTCGGCAAAGAGATTCAACAGCGTATCAGCCATGCAGCCGACTTACGCGTCCCGATGGTCTCGCGCCAGCCGACGAAGGTCGGCACCTTGGAGGGCGGGCACCCTGAATGGCTGACATGCGCCAGACCACCTTGACGACACCAGGCTGGGCACGCATCAGAGGCGTTCTGCCGGAGGAGCCATCATGCCCACGAACCTGTCCGTCAATCTCAATGCCGTTGCGTTTTTGCGCAATCGCCGCGACCTCCCCTGGCCGTCGGTCGTCGGCATTGGCCGCACCTGCCTGGATGCTGGCGCAGCGGGTCTGACGGTGCATCCGCGCCCCGATGAACGTCACATCCGCCGCACTGACGTCTTCGAGCTGAAAGAACTGCTGGCTGAACCAGCCTATCAGGATCGCGAGTTCAACATTGAGGGCTATCCTGATGAGCGGTTCCTCGCGCTATGCGAGGAAGCAAAGCCCGATCAGGTGACGCTGGTGCCGGACGATCCGTCACAATCCACATCCGACCATGGCTGGGAAATCGATGAGCACGCGGATATGCTCACAGAGGTTTGCACCCGCATTCATGGCTTCGGCGCGCGTGTCTCACTCTTCATTGATCCCGATCCGTTCCAAGCCGACCCGGCAGAACGCGTCGGCGCGGACCGCGTTGAGCTCTACACCGGCCCCTATGGGCACACCTTCGAGCCAGCAGCGAAAGCTGAAGAATTGGCGAAGCTGAAAGCCGCGTCCCTCGCGGCTGAACGTGTCGGCCTTGAGATCAATGCCGGTCATGACCTGACGATCGACAACCTGCCGCCGCTGGTCGAGGCCTCACCCATGATCGCCGAAGTCTCCATCGGCCATGCCCTAACGGCCGATGCCCTCAGCCACGGCTATGCTCAGGCTGTCCGCCTTTATCGCGAGGCGTGTGGCCAGACGGTCTAGCAAAAGTCAAAGCAACCGTACCGCCGAGTACGATTCCACTTGACGGCGAGCAAAGTCTGGGCTTCATACACGTACCGAACCGTACAGTACGCACCTTGAGCCCTTTGAATCTTCCAGTGGCAAACCCAGCAACTCTTCCAGCAAACACCACAGACGAGGCATTCTCGCCCCGTCAGGAGGCCGTCTTGGCGGTTGCGCTGTCACTGTTGGTCGAAGGCGGGGAAAAAGCGCTGACAACAGCAGGTCTTGCACGCGCCGCTGGCTGCTCGAAGGAAAGCCTCTACAAATGGTTCGGTGATCGCAACGGCCTGCTTGAGGCCGTCGTCACCTTCCAGGCATCCAAAGTGCGCGCCATCGATGAGCGCGCAACGCCTGCAACCGCCGAGGCTTTCAAGGACGCTCTGGTCGCCTTCGCCGAAGATCTGCTGACCGTGCTCTTGTCGGAAACCTCGCTTGCCCTCAACCGTCTTTCCATTGGCGCAGTGCGCCGCGATGAGGCTGGACTGGGCGATGTGCTTCTCCAGCAGGGCAAGAAACGCATTGAGGCGCGCGCCACGCATCTTTTGGCCCATGGCAAGCACCAGCGCTTCATCAGTTTCGATCAAGCAAACGACGCGTACACATCGCTCTACGGCCTCATCATCGGCGACTTACACATTCGGGCGCTTCTAGGCGACCAGCCAGGCCTAAGCGACGCCGCGCGCCAGGCTCAAGCGACCCGAGCTGTTGACGACTTTCTTCTTCTTCACACACACGAACGCTTCTAACGGGAGACAACCATGCGCGTTTATTATGACCGCGACGCAGATATCAATTTGATCAAGGACAAGGGCGTCCTGATCGTGGGCTACGGCTCACAGGGCCACGCCCACGCACAGAACCTGCGCGATTCCGGCGTCAAAGACGTCCGCATCGCCCTGCGCGAAGGCTCCGCCACAGCCAAAAAGGCTGAAGGCGCTGGCTTCACCGTGATGACGCCCGCTGAAGGCGCCAAATGGGCCGACGTTGTCATGATGCTGACCCCCGATGAGCTTCAGGGCGACATCTACGCGGAAAGCCTTGCCGCCAACATGAAAAATGGCGCAGCGCTGGTCTTTGCCCACGGCCTCAACGTCCACTTCAACCTGATCGAACCGCGCGCCGACCTTGACGTGTTTATGGTCGCACCGAAGGGACCCGGCCACACGGTTCGGTCTGAATATCTGCGTGGCGGCGGTGTACCGACCTTGATCGCCATCCACCAGGATGCCTCAGGCAACGCCCACGACATTGCCCTCTCCTATGCGTCTGCCAATGGCGGCGGCCGTGCCGGCATCATCGAAACAAGCTTCAAGGAAGAGTGCGAGACCGACCTGTTCGGCGAGCAGGTGGTGCTTTGCGGCGGTCTGGTGGAACTCATCCGCGCCGGTTTTGAAACCCTGGTGGAAGCCGGCTACGCGCCGGAAATGGCCTATTTTGAGTGCCTGCACGAAACCAAGCTGATCGTCGACCTGATCTATGAAGGCGGCATCGCGAACATGAACTACTCCATCTCCAACACCGCTGAGTATGGTGAGTATGTCACCGGCCCGCGCATCATCACGCCAGAGACGAAGGCTGAGATGAAGCGTGTTCTGGAAGACATTCAGTCAGGCAAATTCACCCGCGATTGGATGCTGGAGAACAAGGTCTCCCAGACCTCGTTCAAGGCCACCCGCGCCCGCAACGCAGCTCACCCGATTGAAGAGGTCGGTGAAAAGCTGCGCGGCATGATGCCGTGGATCAGCGAAAAAGCGCTGGTCGACAAAGAGAAGAACTAATCAAGCGACGCGGTCGGACCATTCCTGTTGCTCTGTGCCTGCGGCACAACCGCAGGGGGTCCGGAGCGAAGCGCCAAAAATGAGGCGCGGTCGGACCGTTCCTGTTGCTCTTTGCCAGCGGCACAACCGCAGGGGCCCGGAGCGAAGCGCTGAGAAAGCGGCGCGGTCGGACCATTCCTGTTGCTCTGTGCCTGCGGCACAACCGCAGGGGTCCGGAGCGAAACGCAAAAAAGAGGCCCCGGATCGCTCGCGCGTCCGGGGCCTTGTTTAGGCCGCTGCGGCCTGCCGCCTCCATGTCGGAAACGGGTCAGGAAGGTCTGGATAAGCATCAGGACCCGGCGCGATATCCTGAGACGCCAGACAGGCATCCAGCCGCGCCCTCAACGCCGGCCAATCAATGCCGGCACCGATGAACACGATCTCTTGCCGACGATCGCCCCATGGCTCCTGCCAACGCTCGGCGAGGTAGGACCGCGCGCTCTCATGATCAGGCCAGCGCTCCTTGGGGACGGCCGCCCACCACGTCCCAAGCGGTGTGACGGACGAGAGTGTGCCGGCCAGCGAGTACTCAGCGACCCAGTCGGGCTGCGTCGCGATCCAAAAATGGCCCTTGGCGCGGATCACGCCAGGCATCGGGCTGTTCAAGAGAGCATGGATGGCAGCCGGATCGAAAGGACTACGCGCCCGATAGACGTAGGACGCGACACCGTACTCCTCGGTTTCTGGAACATGATCGGCAAACCCATACAATTCTTTTGCCCACATCGGGTGCTCGTGCGCTGAGGCAAAGTCAAAAAGGCCCGTGTCCAAGATGGCATCCGACGCCACCTCAGAATGGTTGGTTTCGATGATCTTGGCGTCGGCGTTCAGGCTGCGGATGATCTTGCGCGCTGCATCTGTGCGGTCGGGGCCGGCATCATGGGTCTTGTTGAGCACCACCACATCGGCAAATTCAATCTGGTCGGTCAGAAGATGCACAAGCGTGCGGTCATCTTCATCGCCAAGGGTTTCACCACGCTGGTGCAGGAAGTCCTGGCTTGAGTAGTCATTGAGCAAGTTCACGGCATCGACGACCGTCACCATGGTATCGAGACGCGCAACATCGGAGAGGCTTTCACCCTCCTCATCGCGAAAATCAAAGGTAGCGGCCACGGGAAGTGGTTCAGAAATGCCGGTTGACTCGATGAGGAGGTAATCAAACCTTCCCTCCCCGGCGAGCCGCCGCACTTCTTCCAGCAGATCGTCTCGCAGCGTACAGCAAATGCAGCCGTTCGACATTTCCACCAGCGTCTCATCGGTGCGCGACAACTCCGTCTCCTCGCGCACGAGATCAGCGTCGATGTTCACCTCCGACATATCATTGACGATGACCGCCACACGGCGCCCCTCGCGGTTGTTGAGGACGCGGTTGAGAAGAGTTGTCTTGCCAGCTCCCAGGAAACCCGAGAGCACAGTCACAGGTAGGCGAGGGTCAATCATGGTTGTCCCGATCTTCGAAGTGATTAATTACCCGATGCGTTATGTAATAACATAACGCGGTGATGCGTAATTGCCCCCTCCTTGAAGGTCAACCGCCCATCGCGCTCTGCTTGAGGATAAGCGTTCGCGAACGCGCAAAAACGCGCTGGCCAAGTTTCAGGTTGCGCCGGTTTCCGACACGCCTACCATTGGCCGATGGCAACCAAAGACGACTACGCGGCTTTGGCCGACAAACACTGGAGCCTGCCCATTCAGGGCAAGGCCAACCCCTACACCTCCATGAACGGCAACATGTTCTCCTTTCTGTCGAAGGAGAGTGATATCTGTTTGCGTCTCTCCAGCGCCAATCAATCCGCCTATTGGCAGGCCCATGGCGGCGAACCGGTGACCCAATATGGATCGGTCATGCGGGGTTACGTTGCCCCGTCGGATTCCGTCCTCGACGACGCTAACCTATGTGCCAAATGGTTCACGCAGTGCCTTGAGGATGCCAAGGCGTTGCCAGCCAAACCGACAAAAAAGAAGCGCTAACACGTCACAGTCGGCCTTTCGGCTGGGTGTCCGGAAGTTCGTCTGCCCATCTCTGTGACCAGGCGCCAAAGGGTTTGAGCAGCCCAAACAACTCTCGGCCCTTATCGGTAAGCTCGTAACCCGAAGCCCCTCGCGCGACGAGGCCGCTTGACGTCAGTTCCTTCAGGCGGCTGTTCAGGACCGTTGGCGACACACTCTCACACCGCGCCTGAACTTGGCGAAACGTCAAAGCGCCTTCGGACAGTTGCCAGATCACGCCAAGCGCCCAACGCCGACCCAAAAGGTCAAACAGGGCCATGATCGGCTTGCCGGATTTCGACCCTCGTACCGGCCGCCCGGGTGTTGGAACATCTGAAGCCAAGCGAAACCTCGTTGCTACTCTTTTTGTAGCATGCTAACTGCTACTCTTTTTGTAGCACATAGGTTCTCTTCCGCCATGCTTGTTCTTCCGGTTTTGGCCGCGGTGGGTGCTTCGCTCGGATGGGCAACAGGCATCGTGCTCGCATACAGCCCTGCAAAACAGCTTGGCGCGTTCGAGTTCACCCGGATCCAGCTACTTGCGTGCTCGGCCATCATCTCCGCACTCTGCACCGCGCTTGGATATTGGCAATCGATCACCTGGAGCCACTGGCCAGCGTTCGCCGCCAGCACGATCATTGGCATTCTACTCGGCAATTTGGCGATGATTGAATGTCTGCGCCGTGGAGGGCCAAGGCGCACCGAACTTTTGCTGTCGATGAAGGCGCCAATTGTCGCCGCCATGGCCTATGTTTGGCTGCACGAAACGCTGAGCGTCTTGGACCTAATAGGCGCGGCGATCACGCTGTTCGGCATCTGCCTTGCGATCCTCTTTGGCAACAACACACGCTCTGAAAGCGACCTCTCAACAGGTCCAATGTTTGTAGTCGTTCTGCTGGGTATAGCGGCGTCCGGCTTTCAGGGATTTGGTTTTCTCGTTGTAAAACCGGCCATGCTCGCTGGCACCGAGCCGCTTGCCGCCTCGGCGATCCGTCTCCTGGGCGCGGCGTTTGTCATTTCGATCATCGCGCTTTGGCCGCTCGACATATTCCAGGGCCGGACCAAAATGTCAGCAGGACTGCTCGGTCAAACCATTCTTCCCGGCTTCATCGGATACGGTATCTCGTCGTCGCTGTTGCTCTACGCGTTCGCCAACTTCGATGCTGGGATGGCGGCAGTACTCGGGTCGCTTTCGCCGGTGATCGTCCTACCGATCCTGTGGTGGAAGGAAGGGTTGGTGCCGCGCCCACAAGCCATTTTGGGTGCCTTGCTTGCCATTGTCGGCACCGCCTTCATTGTTGCTTTTTGAAGCTAGAGATTGCGTCATCGCACAATCGTCAGCTTCTCCGCCGCTCGTGTGATCGCCGTGTAGAGCCAACGGTCGCGATAGTCCTTGAACGCCCAGCTTTCATCGAACAGCACCTCATGATCCCATTGGGACCCCTGCGCCTTATGGACGGTTAGGGCATAGCCGAAGTCGAACGCATCCATGGAGCGCGGCACGGGGGGTGCGTTCTCCGGGTCTTCAAAGGCCATGGCCGAAAGCCGAACCTTCTGGCAGATCCCCTCATCTTCTGACCGGACCAGCGCTTGCAACGTGTTGCCCTTGCGCCGGCCAACGGAGGCGACATGCCATAAGGAGCCATTCAGAAGCCCCTTCTCTGAGCGATTGCGCAGGCAGACCAGCTTGTCGCCCTGTGAGGGCAAAAGCCCGGCATAACCTTGCAGTTCGCGCAGGCGACGATTGTACTTGCGCCGCGTTTTGTTGGTGCCCACCAAGACCTGATCAGCCGTCAGAACCTCATCCTGATCAACGTCGGACCGGTTGATCACGCGGCTCTTCCCATACCCACCATAGTCAAGCCGTCCACCCTGACGGACCGTATCAGCCATATCGATGATCGGGTTTTCGCGGGCCTGGCGGTGGATTTCCGTCAGGAGCACATCGGGATCATGATCGGTGAAAAACCCACCACCTGAAACTGGTGGAAGCTGCCCCGGGTCTCCCAACACCAAAATGGGTGTGCCAAACGAGAGGAGATCACGGCCCAGCTCCTCATCCACCATTGAGCACTCATCGATAATGAGAAGATCAGCCTTGGCGACCGGCGAAGAACGATTGAGTGAGAAGAGCGGCGAGGACTCGCCCGTTTCCTCATCGGCTTCCTCACCCTTGGGTCGATAGATCAAGGAGTGGATCGTACGGGCGTTCTCCGCGCCTTTGGACCGCAACACCTGGGCTGCCTTACCAGTAAAGGCCGCAAACTGAACGTCGCCGGAAACATCCTCGGCAATGAGCCGCGCAAGCGTTGTCTTACCAGTGCCGGCAAAGCCAAAGAGCCGAAAGACCGGGCGATCTGGAGACCGAAACCAGGCGCGAACCTGCCGGATGGCGTCATCCTGTTGAGGGGAGAGATTCATGCCCCCGGTTTAGCCGAGCGGTCCCCTGTCAAGCCAGTGCCAATCTAGTGTGACCTGTCATTAATCCCAGGCTGTTTGCCACTTTCTGGACCTTCTGAACCGAGCCATCGATCGCCTGGGCGACATCGGCAATGCTCTTCACCCCTGCAGATATCTGAAGCACGCCATCGGCGGCCACCTGCATGGAGCTCGACATTTCTCCGGTTGTGGCCGACTGCTCTTCTACAGCCGAGGAGATGACGGTGGTGATTTCGTTGATCTTCACGATCGTTTCCGAGATCAGCCTGATCGCACTCACAGCATCGGTCGTGCTGCTTTGGACCCGGCCAATGCTCTGACCGATCTCATCGGTCGCCTTGCTCGTCTGTGTCGCCAGGCTCTTCACCTCGCTTGCGACAACGGCAAATCCCTTGCCGGCTTCGCCCGCCCTCGCCGCTTCAATGGTGGCGTTCAGCGCCAGAAGATTGGTCTGTTCGGCAATATCAGAGATCAGTTTGACGACATTCTCGATCTCGTCGGCTGCTTCAGACAGGCTCGCAACGGTCGATGTGGTCGTCTGCGCTTCCTGTTCAGCCCGCCGGGAGATCGAGCTTGCCTCAACCAGTTGCTGGTTGATCTCACCCACTGACGCAACCAGTTCTTCGATGCCAGCGGCCATGGCCTGCACATTGTCAGCGGCATGGTTGGAAGCTGTAGCAACGCTTGCGGCCTGCTCGCTGGCGTTCGAGACAGCGCCGGTAATGTCGTTGATATCCTCACCCATCACGCGTCTTGCCTCTGCGCGGCGATCACGTGCTTCGATCTCAGCGGTGATATCGGTTGCAAACATGACGACCTTGTAGACGTCGCCTTTGGAGTTCAGCAAAGGCGTATAAGACGCCTGAAGCCAAAGATCGCTTCCATCCTTGCGTATGCGACGAAAACTAGAGGTGTTGCTCTCACCTTCGGCAAGCTTCTTCCAGAATTGCTGATAGTCCTCGCCTGCCCGCTCAGCCTCATCGACAAACATGCAATGGTGCTGGCCCACGGCATCCGCCAGCTCATAGCCGGTCGCAGCGCAGAAGTTCTCGTTGGCATCCAAAATCGTACCATCGGGAAGAAATGTAATCACTGCCTGCGAACGGCCTACAGCTTCAATCTGGGCTTTGTAATCTTCGCGCGCCAGGCGATTGGCCGCGTCTTTCCACTCCACCATCGTGCCCAAGCGCTTGCCGTTGGATGATAGCAAGGGCTGCGCGCGCAGGTCGAACTTGGCACCACCAACATCAATCGTTGTTTGAAACGGCTCGCGCATGGCATCGATCATGCGCTTTTGGTGGCTGGGATCCTTGTGGAAGATATCGATCTTCGAGCCCACCAACTTGCCCAGGTCAAACTGTGGCAGATCGCTTTTGATGGCGTCCTGGGTTTGCTCGAAGAAAGCGCGCAACGCAGAGTTGATGTAGACAATCGTTCGGTCGCGATCTGCGACCATGACACAGTTGCCAATACGCTCCATCGCAGATTCAAGACGCCGCAAATGTGCCGAGCGACCTATTGAGAAAGACACGGGGGGACCCTCCTTGTGTTGACAAGAAGGGTTCTGCCCATTGGCTTAATCAAGCCTTACCAAGTAAATTCTTATATACAGACTTGCCGCTTTTTAAGTATTAGAGCTTAGATACTAGACGCTTCACTTGTGCGGGCGCACAATTAAAGGTTGTTATTACGCCATTCCGTCAGCGCCACGCGTCACCGCAGCAATTCCGGTGCGAGAGACTTCCACAAGACCAATTTCGGCCATCAAATCGATGAACCGTTCGATCTCACGGGGCCGGCCAGCCAGTTGAAACACGAAGCTTTCCAGCGTTGCATCCTCGGTGGTCGCACCGAAGGCTTGCGCAAGGCGCAGGGCTTCCAAACGCGCCTCACCTGTGCCGGCCACCTTCACAAGCGCCAACTCACGTTCAAGCGGGTCGCCACCCTCAACGGTGAGGTCAGCCACCTGGTGTACAGGCACCAGCCGGTCGAGCTGATGGCGGATTTGCTCAAGGATCGCGGGCAGCCCAGTTGTCACGATGGTGATGCGCGAGAGGTGCTTCTCGTGCTGCGTTTCTGAGACCGTCAGCGAGTCGATGTTGTAGCCACGCCCGGAAAAAAGGCCGATGACACGGGCGAGGACGCCCGGCTCGTTGGTGACCACGACCGATAGAGTGTGGGTTTCGACTTCAGAGCCTAAATCAGTAAGGAAGTAGGCTGAGCCTGTTGGCTGATGCTGTGCATTCATCTTTTTGTCTCCAGGCCCGCTTTAAACGAGTATCTTGCCTTCTTCATCGATGGCTGTGGCGATGTCCTGATCAGGCACTTCCTCATCGAGCAGCATCTCATTGTGCGCCTTGCCCGATGGGATCATCGGGAAGCAGTTGGTGAGGTTTGCCACAACGCAATCAAAAATCACCGGACGCTTCACGTCGATCATCTCCTGGATCGCATCATCAAGCTCATCGGGCTTCTCTGCGCGAATGCCGACAGCGCCATAGGCCTCGGCCAGCTTCACAAAGTCTGGCAAAGCCTCTGAGTAGGAATGTGAAAGACGATTGCCGTGCAGCAATTGCTGCCACTGGCGCACCATGCCCATGTAGGAGTTGTTCAAAATGAACACCTTCATCGGCAGCTCATACTGAACGGCCGTCGAAATCTCCTGCATGGTCATTTGCACCGAAGCATCCCCGGCAATATCGATCACCAGCGCGTCGCGGTGGGCAACCTGCACGCCCATAGCCGCTGGCAGGCCATAGCCCATCGTGCCCAGACCGCCAGATGTCATCCAGCGATTGGGTTCTTCGAAGCCGTAATACTGCGCGGCCCACATCTGGTGCTGACCAACTTCGGTGGTGATGTAAGTCTCGCGATCCTTGGTCAGCTCATAGAGACGTTGGATCGCGTATTGCGGCATAATCACCTTGTCGTTCGGGCGATACCGCAATGAGTCCCGCGAGCGCCAATGGTCGATCTCAGCCCACCAATCCTTCAAAGCAGCCTTGTCGACCTGATGAGAAACGCTCGGCCAAAGCCGTACCGTCTCCTCCAAGACATGACCGACATCACCGATGATCGGAACATCCACCCGGATGACCTTGTTGATCGATGATGGGTCGATATCGATGTGGATCTTCTTCGAGTTCGGCGAGAACGCATCGGTTCGACCGGTGATCCGGTCATCGAAGCGTGCGCCGATGTTCACCATCACGTCGCAATCATGCATGGCCAAGTTGGCTTCATAGGTGCCGTGCATGCCCAGCATGCCCAACCATTGCGGATCGGATGCCGGAAACGCACCCAAACCCATCAAGGTTGATGTAATCGGCATGCCGGTGGCGCGTACCAATTCGCGCAGCAGCTGAGATGCTGCATTGCCGGAGTTGATCACGCCACCACCGGTGTAGAAAACCGGCTTTTTGGCATTGGCGATGAGCTCCATCGCCTGCCGGATGGCATCGCGATCACCTTTCAGCTTGGGCTTGTAACCCTCATAACCGGTGCGCGCGCGGCCATTTTGAGGGCCTTCATAGGTGCCCATGGCGAACTGAACATCTTTGGGAATGTCAACAACCACTGGCCCCGGGCGTCCCGTCGTCGCGATGTAAAACGCCTCATGCAGAACACGGGGCAGATCGTTCACATCGCGAACCAGCCAATTGTATTTGGTGCAGGGCCGCGTGATGCCGACCGTATCGCACTCTTGGAAAGCGTCATTGCCGATGAGGTGGGTCGGCACCTGCCCGGTGATGCAAACAAGAGGGATGGAGTCCATCATCGCATCAGTGAGCGGGGTGACCATGTTGGTCGCTCCAGGGCCTGAAGTGGCCAGCGCAACACCGCATTTGCCCGTGGAACGGGCGTAGCCTTCAGCTGCATGACCGGCGCCCTGCTCGTGCCGGACGAGAATGTGCTCAATCGTGTCCTGCTGGAAAAGTTCGTCATAGATCGGCAGCACCGCCCCACCTGGGTAGCCGAAAATATGCTCAACACCTTGATCCTTCAGGGCCTGGATAACCATCTCGGCCCCTGTCATTTCGCGTGTCATCGTTCTGTCCATCCCTTGGCACGTCCAACAGGCGAGGACGCTTGAGGCAACTTGGATGCAGGCAATAAAAAAGGCCCTTCGAAGAGGGCCTCAGTGCACACCGGATTGTTTACGAAACCTATCTGGTCCCGCACCCGGTGTGCTTTCCTACAAGTACAATGCTGCTCGTTTGCGCCATCATGAGAGCGCTCGTAGCCGATCACCGGCGTACCGTCAAGGACGGCTTAGGGGTCGAGACCCAGGTCAGGACGTCGCGCATCACTTTGTGACTAGGCAACGTCGCAGAAAGCAGATAGCGCGGCGGTATGACCGAAACCGCTGCCTCCCTCGCCTCTCCTTTCCTGCGTCACCGCGTCTCCGTGTCGGCCATGTTTCTTTTAAACGGCATGATGGTCGGCGGCTGGGCACCGGCCATTCCGCCCTTCAAGGACAAGCATGGTCTTGGCGAGAGCGAGCTTGGCTTGATGATCCTTTTGATCGGCGTCGGATCGCTAATCACCATGCCAGTAACCGGCGCTCTGATAGCGCGGCGCGGCTCAACAGGCGTGCTGCAAGTGGCAGCAGCGCTATGCACCATTCTCCTGCCGCTGGCGCTCTTCGCGCCTTCCATTGCGCTGGCAATTGGCGCCTTGCTGCTGTTTGGCGGCGGCTTGGGCGCGATGGACGTATCGATGAATGCCAACGCGGTGCGGGTCGAAGCACACTATGCCAAGCCGATCCTCTCCTCCTGCCATGGATTCTGGTCGGTCGGTGCGCTCATCGGCGCGGGCGGCGGCAGTGTCATGCTTGGCCAGTTGGGCCTTGCCGGCCTGGCCGGCGGAGTTTTTGCGCTTATGCTGGTCGGGACAGCTCTTGCCCTACCCAACCTCATGGCCGACCGCGTTGAACAAGGTGAGGGAATCGAGAAGCCCAAGCTGGCTCTGCCGCGCTCGCTAGCGCTTTACGTCATCGCGATGGTCGCGCTGGCCGGGTTTACCGCCGAAGGCGCTATTCTGGACTGGGCAGCCCTCTATCTGCGGGATGAACGCGACATCCCTGCAAGCATGGCAGGTTACGCCTTCGCCGCCTTCTCAGCCATGATGGCCCTCGTACGCTTTGCCGGCGACCCCATCCGAACCCGCCTGGGTGATCAGAGGATGCTGCGCTACTCCGGTATTATTGCCGCTGTTGGTTTCTTGATTGCCGGGCTCTGGCCAAGCCTGACGGGCTCCCTCATTGGCTTTGCCATTGTTGGGCTTGGCCTGGCCAACGTCGTGCCTATCGCCTTCGCCGCAGCGGACCGCGTGCCAGGCGTGCCCCGCGGGATCGGCATCTCCATTGCAACCGCCTGCGGCTATGCTGGCTTGCTCGTGGCGCCACCGCTCATTGGCTTTGTGGCCGAAGTGACCAGCTTTGCGGTTATCTTCGCCTGGGTCTCACTGCTGCCACTCTACGCGCTGTTTGCAGCTTGGGCGCTCGGTCAGGGCTCGACAAGCTCGACATCCACGCGCGTCGGATAAGCACGCACGCGGACCAGCGGGCTGCCATTGATGATGGCCGTCCGAGTATCCGATCGCACCAGACCGCGCGACATCAGACGCTCAAAGCCGCGCCGTGCCTCCGGCGTTGTAAAGTAGGTGTCGGTTTCATCCTCGTCGTCCGCCAGATTGAAGCGATGCACATTGGCGCGGTCCTGGCGCAATATGGCTGCCGCGCTGTCGAGACGGTCTCCTTGGGAATTCACCTTGTCATGCGGGCCTATACGCGTTGTGTAGTCGGCCAAAAGCTGTGCCGACGCCGTCGACGGCACGCCAAGGGCAAAAACGGCCAAAGCCGCTACCAACGCAGAACGGCGAGCCGACCTACCCTCGCTCCAAAATCCTGAGCAACGCGTCATTCAAATCTCCTTCGGCCGGATCAAAACGCGGCCAGTCAGCCATCTGCCCGCGAAACCATGTCTCTTGTCGCTTGGCGTAACGCCTGGTCTGGATAGCCAGCGCCTCAAGCGTCTCCTCGCGCGACAGAACGTCATCCAAATAGGAACCCAAAGCAGAAACGCCAATGGCGCGCATGACAGGCAGGTCGTCGGAAAGGCCCCGCGCGCGCAGCGCCTCGACCTCCGCCAAACCTGTTTCTCCCAGCATTTGGTCACATCGACGGCGAATGCGCTCCTCAATCCAAGGGCGTGACGTGTACATAACAACTCGTTGAACATCGAACGCATCCAGCAGACCGCCATCAGGCGGCAAGTCCTGCCAGTGGGCAAGCGACTGACCCGTCGCATCAAGGACTTCTAACGCCCTTGCGACCCGCTGGCTGTCCGTCGGCGACAACCTATTGGCCATGCGCTGATCGAGATCGCCATGGAGTGCCGGTGAACCTTCCCGGTCCATGCGCTCTCTGACCTGATCGCGAATAGCATCCGGCACCGATGGAACCGGTGACAGACCCTCAAGGAGCATGCGGAAGTAGAGCCCTGTCCCTCCGACAAAGATCATCGGTCTACCGGAATGGTCAGCGAGGACGGCGCGCACCTCCTCTCGCCATTCGGCAACCGAATAAGGCAAGGCGCCATCGCGATGGCCATAAAGGGCATGATCGGCACGTTCGCGATCAGCCTTGGTCGGTCGCGCCGTGACAATCGCAAGATCGGCATAGACCTGCATGGAATCACAGTTGACTATCAAGGCGTTAGCCAGCTGATCCGCCAATCGGAGCGCGAGCTGTGACTTGCCGCTGGCGGTCGGCCCTGCAATAAGCACGGCCAACTGCCCACCCGTTTTTGTTTCATCTGCCCGAGCCATTTGCATGACGCACCTATGCACCCTCATCGCCGATCGCACCACCCGCATCCTGACGCCGGCAACCAGAGAGAAGGCAGCGCAAGTGCTTGAGCGGGCCGTTGAGATACGCGAACTGTCTGACCATGTGGCCTATGATCTGACGTTCACCCCAAAGGACGGCGAAGACAGTAAGCAACTCGCCGAAACAGTGCGGCACGCGCTTGATCCTTTGCCGATCGACGTCGCCATCCTGCCTGAAGCGGGTCGCAGAAAAGCGCTCTTTCTGGCCGACATGGACTCCACCATGATCGAGCAGGAATGCGTGGACGAGATGGCCGACGAGCTGGGCATCAAGGACCATATCGCGGCCATCACAGAACGGGCGATGCGCGGCGAGATCGACTTCGAACCAGCGCTTCGCGAGAGGGTGGGATTGCTGGAAGGTCTGTCGGAGGCCGTTCTGGACCGCATCTTCGTTGAGCGCATTACTTTCACGCCAGGCGGCAAGGAGTTGCTCGCCACCATGAAGACCCATGGGACAACCAGCGTCTTGGTCTCCGGCGGTTTCACCCATTTTACGCAGAAGGTCGCGGGCACGCTGGGCTTTGATGCCAATCATGCCAATCAATTGCTGGTTGAAGATGGAAAACTAACCGGATCAGTGACCGAACCCATCCAAGGCCGAGAGGCTAAAGCAGCGCATCTTGAAGCCTACGCCAAGGACAGAGGCGTCGACCTGTTCGCGACAATGGCCATCGGCGATGGGGCCAATGATCTGGGGATGATAGAACTGGCCGGCTTGGGCGTTGCCTTTCGAGCCAAGCCCGCTGTGCAGGCCGAAGCCGATGTCGGCATCAACCACGCCGATCTAACAGCTGCGCTTTATCTGCAAGGCTACAAGGACTGCGAGATCGATTGGGCGGACTAACGTCGGGCTAATCTGCCGATATCGCCACGAACCTGCTCTGCCCATCCTGGTCCTGTATCAGCATCAAAATCTGGCTGCGCCCTTCTTCTCGCAAGGCTGCGACGCGGTCTGCAACCTGTTGCGGCTCATCGCCGCCCTGCTGGCCGACCTCCAGAATAAGGCTTCCTGGCTCACTGTCCTTCGAGGCAGCCGGCCCATCTGTAAAGACAACAACCACCGCCACGCCCGGCGCATCTTCGGCAAGGTCAAAACCAAAGGTGATCGCCTCGCCAACGGTGGCCAATTCCATACCCAGCAGGGCAACCGCCTCCCGCTCTGGCTCCTCTATAACCGGGCCATCGCGCATTGATAGGACAACCATAAGATCGACCTCTTCGCCCCGTCGCATGATCACAACAGGGACCTCGGTCCCAGGAGATGTCTGCGCAACGCGGGCAGGCAGATCGCTGTAGACGTCGATGGCGCGGCCATTGAACTGCACGATGACGTCGCCACGCTCGATCCCAGCCAGCGCGGCTGGACCATCCTCCGTCACCGCTGACACCAGGGCCCCACGGGGACGATCAAGCAGCAAGCCTTCAACCAAATCTGGCGTGATCTCCTGGATGTTTACACCAAGCATGCCAGGTCGCGTTTCGCCAAACGTGAGCAGTTGGTCGACGACTGTCGCCACCGTTGAAGCTGGGATGGCAAAACCGACACCGACCGAGCGGCCTGTCGGCGACAAGATTGCGGTGTTCACGCCCACCACGCGGCCGCTCAGATCAAAAAGAGGACCACCTGAATTCCCACGATTGATGGCCGCATCGGTCTGAATAAAGGCATCATAGGGCCCTGCCCCAATGTTGCGGTTCATGGCCGACACAATGCCGAGCGACACCGAGCCACCCAGGCCGAACGGGTTGCCGATGGCCAAAACCCAATCGCCGATGCGCAGATCTTCCGATCCAGCAAGGTTCACAAACGGAAGCGGCTCATCGGCTTGGATCTGCAGGACCGCCAGGTCCGTTGCCTCATCGCGTCCGATGATTTCAGCGGGAAACGTCCGTCCATCCGTCATCACCACGTTGATGGCATCCCCGACCTCCACAACGTGATTGTTGGTGACAATGATCCCATCAGGATCAATGATGAATCCTGAACCAAGCGAGCTCTCTCGGCTCGGCCCCTCACTGCCGCCATCCTCGTAGAAGAAGTCGTTGAAGAAATCTTCAAACGGTGAGCCGTCCGGCAAATTGGGAAGTGGAATCGCCCGCCGGCTCGATACGCGCTCGCTGGTGGAGATGTTGACGACTGCGTCGATCAGCTCTTCGGCAAGGTCCGCAATCGGTACCGGCTCTTCAGCTCGCAAGGACTGCGCCTTCGCCGGCGTCATGCCAGCAACCAGCACCAACGCTGCCGCCAGCACGGCCAACCAAGAAAGTGGCTGGCCCAACGAGCGGTTCACAACCATAGCATCTGCATAGCGTGTCCGAGCTGGAAACATCGCGCGCACCTCTTGTCTTGCCGCACTGCCCTTGGGAGGGCCTTAGCCAGAGGGTGGGGCGCAACCATGATCAGATCACGGCCAACCGACCATGGTCCAACGCGGTTGTGAACAAGACAGATAGGAAGGGTCAGGCGCCGCCAACTTGGCGAGCGAGCCAAAACACAAGGACGCCGACAGCAAGCGCGGTAATCCCAGCGATACGCAACTGTTCAGGCCCGATCTGACTTACCAACTCCACCATCCGACGAGCTTGATCAGGGAACAGCGCATACAAAAGGCCCTCGGCGACAAGTGCGCCGCCGAGGACCAAAAGAAGGACTTCAACAATTGCCATGGATGGCCTGCACCCAATGCGACTATTGCTGCGTGGACGTGACCGTTTCCGGCGCAGCCTCAACTGGCAATGGCGTTGCGCTTGAGGTGCCTGTCAGTGTGCCACCTTGCTGGTCGCCGAAATACCGGAAGAAATCCGACTCCGGCGAAATGACCAGGCTGGCCCCACTGGAGAAGCCGGCTTCATAGGCCTGCATGGAGCGGTAGAAGGAGAAGAACTCCGGGTCGCGGCCAAACGCGTCAGCAAAAATGGCCGTACGTTCGGCATCGCCTTCACCGCGAATCTGCTCACCTTCCCGCGTGGCGTCGGCAACAAGCACAGTTACCTCACGGTCAGCACGAGAACGAATGCGCTGCGCGGCTTCCTCACCCTGGGCACGGATTTCCGTCGCTTCACGCTCACGTTCGGTCTGCATGCGCTGGAAAATGGCCTGCGAGTTGGCTTCCGGAAGGTCAGCGCGACGGATACGCACATCGACGATTTCCATACCGAAGCTGTCAGCTTCACGGTTCACCTGATCGCGAATACGCGCCATCAGCGAGGCACGGTCATCGCGCACGATGGTCAGATAAGGCACCTCACCGAGCACACGACGGGTCGCGGAGTTCAAGACGGTCGACAACCGCGACTGCGCACCGGCGATGCTGCCCACCGACTGGAAGAAGGCAAGCGGGTTGGTGATGCGGTAACGCGCAAACGTATCGACGACCAGACGTTCCTGGTCAGCCGCAATGATCTCCTGAACTGGGCTGTCCAGGTCCAGCACGCGCCGATCAAAGTAAGACACGTTCTGAACGAACGGCAGCTTGAAGTGCAAGCCTGGCTCCTGGATCTCATCAACAGGCTCACCAAACTGGAGAACCAATGCCTGCTCTCGCTCATCGACGATGAAGATCGACGAGTAGATCACGACGCCGATAACGACGATGATGAAGAGGCCAACGCCTCCAAATAGGCTTTTCATTACTGCGTCCCTCCCGGTCGGCGGGTGAGCTCATTGATCGGCAAGAACGGCACAACACCCTGACCGTCATTGGCCGTGTCGAGAACGATCTTTTCATTGTCGCGGAAGATACGTTCCAGCGTCTCCAGATAAAGCCGCTGACGGGTGACTTCCGGCGCTTGGGCGTATTCTTGATAGACCGCAATAAAGCGATCAGCCTGACCACGCGCTTCGGCAACCGTCTGTTCACGGTAAGCAGTAGCGGCCTCCAGAATACGAGCGGACTCACCGCGCGCTTCCGGGATCACCCGGTTGGCATAGGCCTGCGCTTGGTTTTGCACGCGCTCATTGTCAGCACGTGCAGCCTGCACGTCGCGGAAGGCGTCAATAACCTGGTTGGGCGGGTCAACGGTCAAAAGCTGGACCTGGGTGATCTCAACCCCGGCGCCGTAACTGTCGAGCGCTTCCTGCATCAGTTCCTGAACAGCTGTCTCAGTGATCTGACGGCCTTGGGTCAAGAGCGGCTGAATTTCAGACCGTCCGACGACCTCGCGCATGGCACTCTCGGCCACCACCCGAACTGACCCTTCAGGGTTTTGGATGTTGAAAAGAAACAACGGCGCATCAGCGATCCGCCAGAAAACGGCAAAATCGATATCCACGATGTTGCCATCACCGGTCAGCATCAAGCTTTCCTCAGGCACATCGCGCGCACCGGCACGGCGCGGATCATCAGCACGGGTTCCGATATCAACGCGGTTGATGGTCGTCACCGACGGCGTGAATACCTGCTCAAAGGGCGGCGGGAGACGGAAGTTCAGACCAGGTTGTGCCTGGCGATCAAACTCACCGAACTGAAGAACCACGCCTTGCTGATCAGGCTGAACACGGAACGTGAAGAAGTTGTAGCCGACGAACACAAGGCCGATCAGCACAATCAGAACGATCAGACCGCGGCTGGCACCTGTGCCACCGCCGGATCCGCCGCTCGGCAAAATAGTCTTCAAACGATCCTGACCCTTGCGGATCATCTCTTCCAGATCAGGTGGCTGGCCGCCTGGGCCGCTTGGCCGTCCCGATCCGTTGTTACCAGGGCCACTGCCACCGCCAGAGCCCCAAGGACCGCCACTTGACCCCCACGGGCCGCCACTGCCGCCCGATTGGTTGTTCCAAGGCATAGGGTTCCTTTCCAGATATCAACGCACCGAGACCAACAGCGGTTCCGGCGCATCCCTTACTCGATTCCTTTGCTTGGCCATGCACATGGTCCGCTCAGCGTTATCTTTCAACCGCAAAACGGTCGCAGGTGCTGCTTTTTCGGGTGCTTGGCCACCGTTACGTTAAAATACGTGGACCAGGGCGGCTTTAACGGCGTGTGTAGGTTGCAAATCGCATAGCCGCCTCATCGCGCTCCGTCCGGTCGATCGCCTCGTCAGCAACCTTCACCCAAACATCGGGATCGATGTGGGGAAAATGGGCGTCGCCATCTGCTTTCTTCTCCACATGGGTGATCTCAAGACGGTCCGCCTCATCGATCGATTGGGCATAAACTTGCCCACCGCCCAGGACGAAGAAAGCGTCCTTGCCGAGCCCAGAGGCCAACAGCCTGGCACGGTCAAAGGCAACGGTGAGATCGTCATAAACCTCGCACCCGTCAGCCCGAAATGCAGGATCGCCAGACACCACAATGTTGGGCCGACCAGGCAAAGGGCGTCCGATGCTTTCATGGGTAAGCCGCCCCATAACAACGGGATGCCCAGTGGTGAGCGCCTTGAAACGCTTCAGATCGCTGGGCAGCCGAAACGGCAAATCGCCCATGTTTCCAATGACGCCGTTCTGCGCGACGGCAGCGATGATGACCATTTCGATATCGATCACAGCTTAACCTTCCGCTCGCAAGCGGCGAGCAATCGGGCGATCCATGCGGACAGAATAGGCATCCAGAACATTGCTGGTTGGAAGCAAATCTCGAACAAAATTGAGCGCGCCGGCTAGGAAAAAATCCGGAATCACCGGGGCATCGCCCATCAAATAATCATGCGCCGTAAGCTGACGATCCAGCAGAGAGCAAACGCGTTCATACATGCGCTTTTTGCCTTGGTCACCTTCAATGACGTCGTCGAATTTGGCGATCAATGCATGCTCGAAGGTCGCTGCGTACCAACTGATCCAAGACAGGAAAGGCCCGCGCTCAGCGTCGCCGGGGGCACGCACCAAAGGCGAGTCAGGGTAAAGCTCTGAGAGGTAAATGGCGATGGCTGATTGTTCCCAGATCACGCAGTCATTGTGAATGAGCGCGGGAACCTGCTTGTGCGGATGCGGGTTGTTGGGATCTTCGCTTCCAGCCCCGCCTCGGCGAGTTATTGTCACCTCGCGAAGTTCGTATTCGGCCCCGAGTTCTTCCAATATGACCCGCATCATCTCTGAGCGCGACATGGGAGCGTGGACAAGCGTCAGCTTAGCCATTTGCTATACCGCTATAGGCGCTTTGATGGCCGGATGAGGATCATACCCTTCGATGGCAATGTGATCGTACCGGAAGTCGAACAAGTCCGTCACCGACGAATCCAGTTTGAGAACAGGCAGATCCCGTGGTGCGCGCGACAGTTGAAGCTCGGCCTGCTCAACATGGTTGAGATAAAGATGAGCATCACCAAACGTGTGGACGAAATCACCAACCCTTAAGCCAACGACCTGAGCAATCATGTGCGTCAGAAGCGCGTAAGAGGCGATGTTGAACGGAACGCCCAGAAAGATATCGGCCGAGCGTTGGTAGAGCTGGCAGCTCAGCTTTCGGTCGGCCACATAGAACTGAAACAGACAATGACACGGCGGCAACGCCATACTGTCCACGTCGGCTGGGTTCCAGGCTGAGATAATGTGGCGGCGGGAATTGGGGTTGGCACGCAGATCCTCAAGCAATTGGGCCATCTGGTCGATCACCTGACCGTCAGGCGCCGCCCAGGACCGCCATTGCTTGCCGTAAACAGGACCAAGGTCGCCATTCTCATCGGCCCACTCGTCCCAGATTGTCACCTTGTTATCGCGCAGATATCCAATGTTGGTATCGCCGGCCAGGAACCACAAAAGCTCATGAATGATGGAGCGCAGATGCAGCTTCTTGGTCGTGATGAGCGGAAACCCTTCGGACAGGTCAAACCGCATCTGGTATCCGAAAACCGATTTGGTGCCGGTGCCGGTCCGGTCCATGCGGGTGACACCGGCGTTCAGGACATGGTCCAGAAGATCATGATAGGCGCGCAAAGCCACCTCCATCCCGTGAACAAAAAAGCGCGCCGCCCGAAATGGGCAGCACGCATTCACCTTAGCTGATCATGCGCGGCGCAAGGCGCCCTCAACAACTGCTATTTGTGGAAAATTCCAAGCTTTCCGTAATGCGCGGCCAGCAGGTAGTATAAGGTGACGCGCGCTTGGGTGTTAGCGCGCTGCATCTTGTAGGATGTCGACTGGAGAGCGGCATCAACGGCGTCATCCGAATCGGAAAGTTGCAGCTTCTTACGGCAATATCCGTCGCGAATGCGCGCAAGTTCGCTCGGATCGCCGCATGCCACCATTGAGGCGTCACGACTACGCAACGCGATGCCCAAATGCCGGACGATCCCGGTGATCGCCTCCTCATCGACATTGGAGGCATAGTTCTTCACATCAGATGCATAGTCGATCATCGACCATCTCCCTAGGATCCGCCCCCTATCAAGGAACCAGCTGCGATAAGCATCGGTTTCTCAGGCAGGCATGTTGGACAGCGAGGGAAACGACCGTCAACCGCTCGGATTCAGGAAGAACTCAGCGGTCAACGGCGTCAGCGATGGGGAAGTCGTTATAGGAAGGAGGGCCAGTTGGTGTCGGCCTGAACGATGAGGCGCTCAAGATCGCGCAACCAACGACGGTTCACCGACTGGTTGGCATTGAGGAACAAACGGCCATCAATGATCCGCCAGACCTCCGGGTCGCCCTGGGCCAGATAGCCTTGCGCCATCGCCCAGGCACAGTGCCCACCATATTCGGGCGCATAGGCTTCAGGATTGGATTCAAAGCGGGCCCGGTTGTCTTCGCTGGCAAAGCGCCACGTGGCGCCCTTGTAAGAAAGCGCGATGGCCTCTTCGCCGCGAACCGCCTCGCCAGCCGTGTGGTAGGCAACAGCGTCGTAACCGCCGACGGCAGTGCCTTCGATGAAACCGGTAAAGATAAGCGCATGGGCGTCACGCGCAGCCAGAAAAGCGGCGGAGGCAGCCAAAGTGCCCAGCCCCAGCAACCGCAGAATACCGCGGCGGGAGGGGATTTCCTTTCGCGCAGCAGCATCAGTTTGGAAGGTCATAATCAGCCTCAAAGCTAGTCGATGTGTTGGCGCTATACATTGGTGACGCTCGCCAAACTGTCCAATCACCATGGCCAAAGCTGATGTCACAAACCTGTGGTGACCGAGTGATCACCGGATACAACCAACCCGAAAATGCGCACGCTAAAAGCGAAAGAAACGCGCGCCGGTTGAGCGAAAAAAGTAGCGCAAGCAACCTAAATTTGTGTCTGAAACCGATTTGCTAAGCCCTCATTAACCACCGAAATCTAAGTTTTCCGGCTCTGGGGAAATGGATTGTCAGCACGAGTTTTGTGCTGAAATGAGGGAGAATTCCAATGGCAGGTCTGCCATCTATGCGCATCAGCGCGAAATTGCCCATGGTTGTCGTTGGCGGCGCCATGGTCGTCGGGCTCGGTATCGGGATATCGAGCTACTTGACCGCCGAAAACAGCATGGAAACGCAAGCACAGCGTCATCTTGAGATTTCCGCTGAGCGAGCAAGAGACGAGCTTTCAACGTTCATGCATCACGTTGAGCGTGACTTGCATTTGGTCGCCACCAATCCGGTCACGGCACAAGCTTTGGCAGGCTTCCGTCGAGCATGGAGCATGCTCGATGCGCCCACGCAGGAACTGCAAGACGCCTACATCGAGAACAACCCGCACCCGATCGGCCAAAAAGACCAGCTCGTTCAGGCCACTAGTGGCCAGATGTACGATTCCATTCACGCCACCTTCCATCCCTGGTTCCAAAATCTTGCCCAGCAGCATGGCTACTATGATGTCTTTCTGTTCGATGGTGATGGCAATCTTGTCTATTCGGTTTTCAAAGAGCTTGATTTTGCGACGAACTTTGCGGCGAACGCAGGTGGACAGTGGGCATCAAGCAACTTGGGCACCGCGTATCGCGCCGCCATGGCAGCCCCGGCCAGCAATCCAATCGCCTTTGAGGATTTTGAACCCTACGGTCCAAGCAACAACGCCCCAGCCAGCTTCATCGCCCACCCGGTGCACGATGGCAGCGGCAACACAGTTGGCGTTCTCGCCTACCAGGTTCCCGCTGATGTTATTGATGGTGTTTTTGCCGACGTTGCCGGACTAGGCGAGACCGGCGAAATTGCCTTGATTGGCGAGGATGGCTATCTGCGCAATGACAGCACCAAAACGCCGAATGTCAGCGACCCTCTAAACACCCAGTTCGACGCCACCTTGATGGCCGAGGCCCTTCAACAAGGCGCTGCTTCGGGCACCGGCCGTTTCTACCGTGACGAGCCCATGCAGGCCGAAGTCATCGCTTTTGAAATTGCCGGCACGCCCTTCGCCGTCGCGGCCATGAAGTCGGTGTCCGAAACCATGGCACCGGTGGTCTCGATCCGAAATCGCATGGCGGTTACGGGGGGCCTTTTGCTTCTTGCAGTCGCTGGAGTCGGTGCCCTGTTCGCGCGCAGCATCACCAAACCCATCACCGAACTGGTCGGAGAGATGCGTACATTGTCGTCTGGGGACACGAACATCGCGCTCAATGGCAAGGATCGCCAGGATGAGATTGGCGATATGAGCCGCACAGTCGCCGTGTTCCGCGATGGCATCATCGAGCGCGAGCGCCTGGAGGGCGAGAGCGCTGCGGCAGCAGAACAGCGTCTCCAGCGCCAACAGCAGATCGATACATTGATAACCGGATTCCGCGATGATGTAGGCTCGGTTATCGCCGCTGTCGGTGACAATGCTGGCGCTATGACCAACGCGGCATCGACTCTTGAAAAGGTGGCTAACGACACCGATCAACAGGCCGAAATGGCAGCCAATGCGTCTCAGGAAGCCTCAGCCAGTGTCGATGCTGTCGCAGCAGCCGCTGAAGAGTTGGCTGCCTCCATTTCAGAAATCGGTCGGCAGGTTGAGAAGACCAAGGAAGTCGTCAGCACGGCAGCAAACCGCGCCAACGAGACCAATCATCAGGTTGAACAGCTTTCCAGCACCGCCGACGCCATCGGCAATGTCATTGCCCTCATTCAGGACATTGCCGAGCAGACCAACCTTTTGGCGCTCAACGCGACCATTGAAGCCGCGCGTGCCGGTGAGGCCGGCAAGGGCTTTGCCGTCGTGGCGAGCGAGGTGAAGAACCTTGCCTCCCAAACGGCCAAGGCAACGGACGACATCTCCACACAGATCACCGAAATCCAGTCATCCACAACCGAGGCTGTGGGTGCAATCCAGCAGATTTCCGGAACGATGGAGGAGGTGAACACCTACATGGCCTCCATCGCCAGCTCGGTGGAAGAACAGAGCGCCGCAACAGGGGAAATCAGCTCCAACGTTGCGCAGGCTGCAACCGGGACCAAGCGTGTCGTCGATAGCATCGCGGTCGTAACCGACGCGACCACGCAGACAACCAGTGCAGCTGATGATGTCGGCAGCGCCTCTGGCAAGGTGACCGATCAGACCGCGCGTCTCAGCCAGACCGTAGAGCGGTTTCTGGACGGGGTCGCTGCCGCCTGACCAGGCACTGGCCATACCATCTCAACGCTTTTGGCAACGGCCCGGTACTTCCCGGGCCGTTTGTCTTTGAAAATCCTGATTCCAGCACGTATATTAGTGATGCCGGGCAACCGGCTATGGCGATAAATGGTCATCGTAATAAACCTATCGGACCCGGGGGCGGTACCCGGCGCCTCCACCATAAACTGCCGCAACCCCAAGCATCTGGGGCGGTTTTTGTGGGGGCGAAATAGGATCGACGAGGGTGTAAAGGGTGTGCTTTCGCTCGGAATGGTTCCGCCGTTATCGGGCCGTTTTATAGTTGCAAACGACAACTATGCTCCGGTTGCTCAAGCTGCGTAACGCGGCTTGAAATACCGACTTAAACTCCCACTGGGTTAGCCCCTGGTGGTCGGGGTTCGCAGGCACCTGGCAACAGAAGCCTGCACTTTACACTTGAGACCCATACGCCCTGTCACCTACGCATCACACATGTCTGTGAAGATGACGCGAATCGTGCTTTTCTTGGACGGTCAAGTTATGCACACACTAAGCCATGTCCGATGATCTGATCCGTTATGATGTTCTGGTGAGCGACGCGCTACGCGGCGTCGTGCGTCAGGTGCTGACGGAAATCGGCTCCACAGGCCTGCCGGGCGAGCATCATTTCTACATTACTATCGACACACGCCTTCCGGGCGTGCGCATCTCCTCGGCGCTGCGCCAGCGCTTTCCCGAAGAGATGACGATTGTGCTTCAGCACCAGTTCTGGGACCTGAAGGTTACCGAGCAGACCTTCGAGGTCGGTCTCAGCTTCTCTGGTGTTCCCGAACGCCTACTGGTGCCCTTCTCCTCCATCACCGGCTTTGCGGACCCGTCCGTCGATTTTGCCCTGAAGTTCGAAACGCTTCTGGTGAACGAAGAAGACATGGTTGGCGAAGTTGCCGAGGCCTCGGAAGAAGCAGAAGACGAGGCACCAGTGGATGCCTCCTCACCGGTACCTCTTCCAGCAGCCCAGGCCGATCGACCGGCTAAGGATGATGGCGAGCAGTCCGACGAAGAAGACCCGGACGATGAGCGCTCGGCAGACGTCGTTTCGCTGGACGCGTTTCGCAAGAAAAACTAGCGCGTCAGCAACAACCCAAGGCCTTCTGCTGCTTTACCCTCCCGTCTGATTTCCTAGCCGTGCCGGTCATGCTAGGGCACGGCCAATTCGTCCTGTGCCCCGTGCACCGAACCGACAGAGGAAGTCCGCAATG
>ERZ1740060.95-NODE-95-length-76194-cov-23.951956_pt1 | contig 76194 bp, 60 predicted proteins | sample MGYA00581743_ERZ1740060 | MGnify/ENA primary metagenome ERZ1740060 (study PRJEB43018, sample SAMN04849235) | marine metagenome | isolation source: floating plastic debris | place: Pacific Ocean | collected 2008-08-27 | study: EMG produced TPA metagenomics assembly... | reverse complement strand
CGGCTAGTCTCGAAGCAGTTCAGCCTCGCTGAGCTTGATTTGAAACAGCGCTCTCTCTTCGGAGGGGGCGCTGTTTGTATATTTCCTCAACCTTACGCGATCGACAGAATGCTAAAAGCCAGTGTTTCAAACACGAACTTACGTTTGGGACACTGGCTTGTAATTTGAGAATAATGGGGCTGAGTCGCACTCAGCACTGGTTTCAATAAACTGCAGTGTATAGCAGTTGCCAGTCCGGTTAGGACGATACTGCGGAGCCACTTTGCCGATGCGCGAAGGATTTAGAGTGCCCCTCAGTGCCTAAGAAAAGTGACCAGCGTTGTGCTCAGAGGCCTAGGGCGCGTCATCAATTAAACTCGAAAGCCTGACGGTATGGGCATTACCGCGTCCACTCCGTAAACCTAGCTAGAGGCTGCACCGCTTTCAACATAAGGACTCAGCCGCTAAATGATGACAGTCTCTAGGTGAGTTGATCCAGCTCTTCACCATCGCCGACGATCGCTTTCATACCTTCTAAAGTCGCGGGTATAGAGCGCGGATCCATAAACATGATTTTGCTGCTGTCGCTCGCCCCAATCTGCTGTCCCATTTCTAGATAATCCTGCGCTAATAGAAACTGCAGGGCGTCTTTAGCTTGGGGGTCAGAGCGTAGCTTATCGGCCAAAATTCCCATCGCCTCTGAGGTAGCTTTTGCCCGCAGTACCGCCTCTTGACGCAAAGCCTGAGCCTTGAGAATAATCGCCTGCTGCTGCGCTTCGGCATCCAGAATGGCTGCTTTTTTACCCGATTCAGCCGCCAGCACCTCCGACTCCGCCTCACCTCTAGCCGAGTTGACGGCAGATTCTCGTTCGCCTTCAGACGTCAAGACGGCCGCTCGCTTGCGCCGTTCTGCTGCCATCTGCAACTCCATGGAATCTTGTACCGCTTTAGACGGCATGATGTCCCGCAGTTCAACGCGCGTCACCTTGACCCCCCACGGATCGGTGGAAACATCGAGTTCGCGCAACAGCGATTCGTTGATTTCCGATCGCGCCGTAAAGGTTTCATCGAGTTCTAACTGGCCCATCTCTGCCCGAATCTGCGTTAGCACCAGGTTGACCATGGCCGCTTGGAGATTTTCGACTTTGTAGTAGGCCTTTTCCAAATCGATGATGCGCCAATACACCACGGCATCGACGGAAATCGAGACGTTGTCTCGGGTGATGCAAGACTGGGGCGGCACGTCCAGCACGCGTTCGCGCACGGTTTGCTTATAGACCACCTTATCGACAACAGGCGTAATGAAGTTGAGACCTGGGGTCAGCTTTTTTCCGTTGTAACGTCCTAAAGTCTCGACCAATGCCTCGTCGCTCTGATTGACGATTTTGACGGCACTCGCTGCCACACCGCCACCCAGTGCCAGCACAAACAGAAAACCAAGGGGGTTCATAGAACTATCCTCAAAGATTATGGAAAATCAAACAAAATCAGGTCAAACTGACGACGCGCCCCCTGAGCGGTCAGGGGCTCTCGGGCTATTGGATACTGTGCTCGGGCATGATCAAAAGCGTATTCCCCCGACGTCCCGTCACGATGACCAGTTCGTCAGCACCAATTAGCGCATCTTGATCTTCGCAGCGAGCCTGCCACGAATTGCCCTCATACAAAACGCGTCCGGCTTTTCCGGGGGCAATGGCTGTCAGTGTTCGAGCCTCAGTCGCATCGGCCAGAATATAAGGGGTGTGTTTCGGGACAAATCGCTTCAGTCCCCAAGTGAACAGCACCGAAAGCACTAGCCAAATGCAGACTTGAACGCCAAATTGCGGAATGAGGAGGGCGATCGCGGACACGATTAGAGCACTTACACCAAAGGTTGCCTCGACAAAGGCAGTCGGCAAAAACAGCTCCATTAAACAGAGCACGGCACCCACGATGAACCAAAATAGCGGAAGACTCATAACCTACTCAATCGTTCTTAACCGATAATCGCTGCTGAATTTTTCATGCTCGACTGTGGATAACTTCAAGTGCTAAAAGCCGATTTCCTGAGTTCTGGGCATCCCAGTTCGCTCAAATGAATAACTTTAGCGAATGCTGATTCAATGTCGGGGTCAATCCGAGCGAATTAACCTCGACCGTACTTTGAGTGTTGCCAGCGAGCAAAAGTAATGCTTCGTAACTATGATGGCCCCGTTTTTGCTGGGTTATTTACAATCGGCACAATTCGTTTAGGTTTTACGCTCTGTTTTCCTAGGGGACGGCCATACACTTCGGTGCTGGGCGGCGGCTGCCCCATTACCGCTCTGAACTCTGTTCAGTTCGCGATGCCAGCGGCATAAAAGTAAGGCGGATCGCTGAGTTTTCCCCTGGCCAAGCCCGCGTTTGAGGCGGCTAAAGCAAGCCTGGGAAGATTGGGAAGGGTTACCGATTACCAAGAGTCTGTCAAATGTGAGGAAACAGTAGCGAGCGATTCTCAAAAGATCCACTAGGATTAACCTAATCTTGAGCCAAGAGGTGGCAAAGGACGCTACGGGCAGTGTTGTGATTGGGCAGAGTCAACTAAGTTAATGACGAGTGCTGAGCGAGTGAGTTCTTCAACGAAAGTGTGTCTGTGGGCGATGGGTACGGGGGCGGAATCTGTTCCTGTGGGTGACATCGTGGGCGATCGCTACGAGGTTTTAGCGCCCCAGGTTTGGCAAGATACTGAGCCTGATGTGCCCCCGGCGACACCAGACGCCATTCCGGAAACGGCGATTCCCTATTTGAAGGCGCACAGTCATCGCTTGCATGTGCCAGGCGTTTACGATGTCCTGACTCAGAAAGGCAAGTCCCCATGGATCTTGTTGGAAAATGCCCCCATTAATAGCCGGGCAGGAAACCTCTACCCAGACCTGCTGAGCCAGTGGGCGACGGCCTCCTCAGCGCGTCAGCTATCTTGGCTCTGGCAGCTCTGGCAGCTCTGGCAGCCTTTATTAGAAGTGGGTGTGGCAAGTAGCCTGCTGGATTTAGCCCTCGTGCGGGTCGAGGGCTGGCGGGTGCGGTTGCTACAGCTGACGCCGGATACCCAGTCACCCACTTTTACAAGCCTGTCGCAGGCTTGGCAGTTGCTGGTAGACGGCGCGCAACCCGCGATCACCGACGCCTTGATGAAAGTCTGTCAGGCTTTGGCCGCTGGCGAGATGTCCCCGGCTCAGCTCACAGTCGATCTCAACTATCTATTACTGAAGGAACTGGCCCCCTATCGCCCACGTTTCCGCACTGCGGGGGAAACCCATGCGGGGCCAAACCAGTCGCGCAACGAAGATGCCTGCTATCCCGAAGGCGAGCAACCCGAAATCCCGACCCCGCGTATGGCCATCGTGTGTGATGGCGTGGGGGGACACGAGGCCGGTGAGGTGGCCAGCCAAATTGTGGTGCGATCGCTGCAGCTGCAGTTGCAAGGCCTGCTGGCAGAATCAGGACGCGAAGATAACGCCGTGCCGCCTGAGGTCGTGGCCCAACAAATTGAAGCCGCCGTGCGAGTCGTCAACGACTTGGTCAATACGCAAAACGACCTGCAGAGTCGCAGCGATCGCCAGCGGATGGGCACCACCTTGGTCATGGCATTAGTTGTGCCCCAGCGGATCAAGACGCCGCAAGGCTGGGTGCAAACTGACGATCTATACATTGCCCATGTCGGTGATAGTCGAGCCTACTGGATTACCCCCGATTATTGTCATCAAATCACGGTGGATGATGACATTGCGAGTCGGGAAACCCTCGCCGGTCGAGCTTTTTATCCGGCGCTGCGCGATCGCCCAGCAGCCGGTTCCTTGACCCAAGCACTGGGCACCCGTGGCAGCCGCTACGTCACGCCCCACGTACAACGGTTTGCCGTGGATGAAGAAGGCGTCTTACTGCTGTGCTCTGACGGTCTGAGCGATCACCAGCAGGTCGAAAAGGCATGGGCCAACTACATCGGCCTGATCACTAAAAACATTATTTCTCTGCAAGCGGCTGTCGATTCTTGGATTGAGCTGGCTAATCAGAAAAATGGCCATGACAACGTCTCAGTCGTGCTGATGCAGATTAAGCCAGCTTTGAATGCTGCCTACGACACTATGCCCGATCAACCGGCACCGGCAGCGGCTCCCGCTGCGGAAGATCTCACGGAAGCGTCTAAGGCGTTGCTTTATGGTGAAGAAACTGTCGCCGAAGCTGCCGTCTCTAGCTCTACAGAGGGGGCTCCTCAGGCCACGGTGCCGCGTTGGTGGGTGGCAATTATGGCGATCGCGATTCTGTGCATCGCTGGCGGTGTTGGCTGGTGGGTTGCGGGCCGACTGACGCCCACGCTGCCACCTGACGATGTCGAGTCTGTGGAGTAGTCATCCGACTTAGTCAGGCTGTTGTCGCCAACTCAGCACAAACTGCTGCCGCGCCTGATTCAGCATTGACAGAGGCCGAAATTTAGCCGCGCACCGGCTCGACAAAATCGCCTTCGCTTAAAGGCTAGGTCTTTGTTTGTCGGCCGGTTTACGGGCTCGCTGAGCCCACCAGAGAAAGCTATAAACGAAAAAGAGATACCCGACGGCGAGCATCAAAATCCAGAGAGTGGGCGCAGCAATAAAACTCATTTCGATGGCAGGGAGAAATCAAATAACAAGAACTGGAAGCACTGTCTCCTCATCAATGACAGATGCCGTTTTCGCTCTGATAGCTGCTTGGCGCGACGCGATACAAGTATGGATTAAGGAAAGAATCAGGATCAGCAATGACCCCCCTTCTCACCTCAAAAAGTTGCTTGTTTAGCGATAGCCCATCGAACTCCTAGCGACAAACGACAGCCACCCCAAACTACCGCCGCAATAAGCAGTCCTGAAGACCAGCGGTAAATTTGGAGTACAGCACTATTCAATTAAGTTCAAATCTTAATAGTAACTATAGCATAAGCCATGGTGTCTCGACATCGCTGGTGGCAAGACTTTGACAGATTTTGCCGAAAATTTACACCTGGCTTCAGCGCGGCATTTTCTCGGTGCGAATTTCCTCGGCCCCGCGGGTTGCCAGAAACAGTGATGTGCCAGAGTTTGCCGCAAACTGTCAGCCTAGAGTGACGGATAGTTGCTCTACTCAGGGGCGGCGATAGGGAGTTCTCATCGCTCATATCGCCATCTCCCTGGTTGGGTTACCTTAGAATAAGATCAGAACTGTAAAATTTCGTAAACCTCCGCCTGAGTCGGCTTATCCATGGTTTCAGTTACTTCTTTATTTGCTCCGGTTGAATCTGACCTGCACACTTTAGTTGACAACTTAAAGAATCTGGTTGGTGCGAAACATCCGATTCTGTATGCTGCTGCCGAGCATTTGTTTGGTGCCGGGGGTAAGCGTATTCGACCCGCGATCGTGCTGTTGCTGGCGCGGGCAGTGTCACTAGAGTCCGATATTTTGCCGCAGCATCGTCGCCTAGCCGAAATCACTGAGATGATTCACACGGCCAGTCTGGTGCATGATGACGTCGTTGACGAGTCGGACGTGCGGCGGGGAGTGCCGACTGTCCACAGTAGTTTTGGTAATCGAGTTGCCGTGCTGGCGGGCGACTTTCTGTTTGCCCAGTCCTCATGGTATCTGGCTAACCTCGACAACTTAACCGTGGTCAAGCTCTTGTCAGAGGTGATCATGGATTTGGCTGAAGGTGAGATCCAGCAGGGGCTCAACCGGTTTGATACGGGGCTAACCCTAGAGGCTTATCTGGACAAGAGCTACTACAAGACGGCCTCGCTGATTGCCAATAGCGCCAAGTCCGTCGGCGTTTTGAGTGGGCTGCCTGATCATCAGTTAGACAATCTCTATGCCTATGGGCGCAACTTGGGCTTGGCGTTTCAAATTGTAGATGACATTTTGGATTTCACTGGCTCCAGTGAGGTGCTGGGTAAACCAGCCGGTTCTGACCTCAAAAGTGGCAACCTAACCGCTCCGGTGCTGTATGCCCTGAAAGAAACTCCCTATCTGGCCGGTTTGATTGAGCGGGAATTTGCGGAAGCCGACGACTTCGAGCAGGCCATTGGGCTGATTCACAAAAGTGATGGCATTGCCCGATCGCGCGATTTAGCTACTCAGCATATTGACCGGGCGATCGCCTGCCTGCAAGATCTGCCGTCGTCGGAACCCCAAAAAGCTCTAGTTGAACTCGGCAGTTATGTGCTTAGACGCGTTTATTGATCACGCCTGTTGGTGCGATCAGCATGACTGAGCCCTGGGATCATTGCCCCGCTCTAGGCTCCCAGGGGCGGCTCTTTCAAGGTGATCAGGGTGGATAATCGCGGGTGACATCTGTTGCTGCAGGGTTGGGAATTAGCCACGATGACCGTGATTTGTTTAGGCGAAATCCTCATTGATCGCCTGGTCGCCCTGACGGGAGATCATGAAGATTTACCTGGCGGTGCCCCGGCTAATGTGGCCGTCGCCCTGGCTCGATTAGGACTCGCGACTGCCTTTATCGGTGCAGTGGGTGAAGACGAACCCGGCCAGCAGCTGACTCATCTTTTGAGCCAGGCGGGGGTGAACTGTGATGGGCTACAGCGCCGGCCCGCCCCGACCCGCATCGTCGAAGTCCAATGCTCACCGCAGGGCGATCGCACCTTTGGCGGCTTTATCGGCGGCGAAACAACTGAGTTTGCCGATGCTCATCTGATCGCTGCTGATCTCCCCGCTTCGCTGCTGACAGCGGCGCCGGCAGTGGTCGCTGGGACCCTTGGCCTGGCTTATCCCACTACCCGCAAGGCCATGCTGCAGGCGGCGGCTCGGGTCAAAGCTCAGGGCGGCAAGCTGGTGATCGATGTCAACTGGCGACCCACCTTTTGGCCTGACAGCAGTGTCGAGTCGTCTGGGGTGCTCGACCAGATGAGGCTCTGGTTGGCCCCAGCGGATGTGATTAAGATGTCTTTAGACGAGGCGATCGCGCTGTTTGACACCGATCAAATTCAAGTGCTGACGGCTCAGTTTCCCCAGGCTCAAATTTTGCTGACGGATGGCGATCAGGGCTGTCAGTATGGCGTTCCTAATATTGGCTATGGCCATGTGCCGGCGTTTGTCGTCACGGCGGTGGAAACGACAGGCGCAGGGGATGCGTTTTTGGCGGGCATGGTTTACCAGTGGACCCAGTGTCGCTGGCAGTTTGCCGACCGGCAAGATCTGGAGCAAGCGATTACGTTTGCCCAGGCCATGGGCGCATTGACGACGCTAAAACCTGGGGCGATCGCCGCGCAGCCACACCCCCACGAACTCCTCGACTTTTTGCGCGCTCAAACGGGCAGAGCCTGGACCCTCGGGACGGTATGATCAGCGCGTCTAGTTGGCGCGCAGTCAAGACCAAGTCGGGGGCAGGGGCCATGGCCCAAGAAATTGAGCGAAAGTTTTTGGTGACGGATCTATCGTGGCGGCAGCGCGCCCAGGGGACGCTGTATCGTCAGGGCTATGTGCCCACGCAGAACCAGACTACCGTGCGGGTCAGAGTGGTGAGCGATCGCGGCTATCTCACCATTAAAGGGCCGACGAGCGGCGTCTCTCGTCAAGAGTTTGAATATCCCATTCCCCTGGCCGATGCGGAGACTCTACTGGCCGATCTGTGCGCACCGCCGCTAATCGAAAAATGGCGCTATCGCCTCAACGTCGGCAGTCATCTTTGGGAAGTGGATGAATTTTTGGGCGACAATGCGGGCTTAATCTTGGCGGAGGTCGAACTCAGCAGCGAAACTGAATCTTTTAGCCTGCCGCCTTGGGCGGGGCTTGAGGTCTCTGAGGATGCGCGCTACTACAATGCCAATCTGGCGAAGCATCCCTATCGATTGTGGGTGCGGCCGGGCGCAGAGCCTGCCTAAGGTAGCAAGACTTGGCGTCCTCTATCGGATTGCCAGGGCCTGAGGTTTGCTGATCGCCCTAACACGCTTCCATCGCAGAATGCGGAATTCAGAATGCGGAAGTCGGAGCTGAAAACCTCACCAGATGGTGATTTCAGTCATCTGGAGTGACCTAATCAACCTGAGTTCGGGATAAGAGCATCAGGCACGCTGGCCAGCCTGTTGAAGCGAAAATCCCCTCTAGGGCGGGGTGCCCAAGGCGGGGTGGGTGTCGTCCTCCCGCTGAGAGGGGTTCCACCCACCCCATTAGCCCCTCCCCCGAGGGGAAAGCAACGGGGTTTGGCTTAACCCGAACTGGCGTTAATCAAACGGCGGCTGGCGATATCAGCCGGAGCCTGCGAGGGTGAACTCATCGAACTTAACGACCTCGGACAGCGGCTCGCGCGTGTCGAAATAATAACTGGTGACCGTGCCGCTATCCGTTTCCAGAATGCTAAAGGCAGTAATCTCATTGCTGGCAATGTAGGGCAGCGGTGTCCCCTGCTCACCGATGATCGGGGCCAGGGTGGGCATGACTGGCTCCAGGCCGTTTGGGTCGCCTTGCGCCACATAGTAGCGCGACTGGTACTTGTCGAAGGTTTCACTTGCCTCTGCCGGGGGCGTATTACGACTCTTTTGTTGCCAAAATGCGCCGTAGGAATTGCCCACGTTGGACGTTTCTAAAAAGTGCATGCCGGTCGGGCCGACAAACCGATTCCACAAATGAGAATGGCCGTACAGGACTAAATCAACCTCAGCAGTTTCTAACAGCGGCACCAAGTCGCGAATAATGTAGTCGTTTTGGATGGGATATTCGTAGCGAATAGCGCGGAGACTACCGTCAGCAGCGCGATCGTAGATCGGCACCGGATCGGTAAACGGCGGCACGATGTTGTCGCCCACGCTGTGGGGCGGATGATGCAGCATCACAATCGTATATTTCGCCTGCTGAAAAGCATCACTGGCTAGCTCTTGTTGCAGCCACTGATATTGCGGGCTGTCCTGACTAATCGATTCAAAAATATGCTGCCCGTGGCCCCAGGCGGCAGGCTGTCCCAGATCGGACAGTCGTTCTTGAAAGCGTCCCCGCACGTTGGGCTCAACCATCGGTCGCCGCCAAATATTCGTCACAAATAGGGAAACTAACCGAATATCCCCCAAGGTGGTGGCGTAGTAAGGCCGGGTGGCATCAGCGCGATCGCCTTCCTCGGTGAGGCGGGTCGGCAGGGTGAACAGCTCTTGATAGGTGTCGAGGTTGTAGGAATGATCGAGAATCCACCGACGGCGCACGTCTGGATTATTCTGCGGGTTAAACAGGCTTGCCTGACTGTCATACAGGGCGGTGGCCGCCTGGCGCGGCACCGGGTCGTTGAACTGCTCATTGAGCGGTACCTCGGGGATAAATCGGCCCATCACCTCATGATTGCCCGCCGCCGGAAACAGCGGCGCCGTTTGAATCAGCGCCCCGCCCCGATAGCGAGTTGTGCGCCCATTGGCGGTGAGGGCATAGTGGCCGCGCCCCTGCAAAGCGGGAAAAAAGGCCGCCCCTTCAGCATTGTCAAACCATTCCGAGGCGCGATCGGGCACATTGACCAAATCACCGGCCACCAACACGGCATCGACATCCCCCACGGTTTCTTTCACCTTTTGCAGATTGGCCGCTGTCATCGGCTTTGATTGATGATCAGAGGTCAGCAATATTTTGAGGGGCTGACCCGCAGGCGGCGCTGCCGCTAAAGAAAACACATCACTGGCGAAAATGCTGCCGTCGGCTCGCAGGCTCTTGACTCGATAGGGGAACCGCTGCCCGGCAACGAGCCCGGTGACTTCGGCGTCGTGACGCCAAACGCTGCGAAAGGTCGGCGTTTCAAACGCAGTGCCGGTCGGCAAGCGAGAAGCCTGATCTTCTTGTAGGCGGGTGAGCTGTTTTGTGGTAGCAAAGACCTGGCGGAGATTGCCGGGCTCGAGAGCCGCCGCTGGCCGACGACCATAAATAACCGTGTGTTGCTGCCCCTCAAACTCGGTAAACCACACGACGTGAACGGAATCTGCTGTCGGGAGCTGCAAAAACGGATCGGTTAGCAGACCCCCTGCAGCCATGCTCTCAGCGGTCGGCGACGGGTTGGCAAATTGCGATTCGAGCGTCACAACTAATAGGGTTACCAGCGTCAACAAAATTCCTGAGATCAGTAAGAGCAGATCTTCCTGCCGTCTCATGCCGTCATTCCCCTGCAAAGGTGCACGCTTGCCAGTCTAGAGTCTGTTCAGCTTAAAAAGCCTTAACGTTCTAACCGTTAATTTAATGACAATGATGGTGGTGATGCTAATGCGGCGCGATCGCCCGCAATGTCCGCTATCCTCCCGGAAAAAGCGGTGATACATGGCTTAAGGAGACAATTGCGAATCTGGCGATCGCCTCCCGCCGATGACTGGGGCCATAACCTGCTCAACATCCGCTTTAGCGGTGGTGCGATCGCTAGAATTGTGTCGGCGGTCACTGGGGAAAGTGTCATAAAAGCTATCGCTGCTGGGTTCGGCTCGCTATCGTTAGAAAGAGAATTGACCACTGGTGGGAAAAGCATTGAGGCATTACCCCCATCAGATTCGTTCGACGGAGGTTTGAGGAACCGGTTTGCCACGCTTCGGTTCACCCCATCGTGCTCCCACTGCTAAGGCGTCCAAATATGGGACGTTGGGTTTGGTGATGGCCGTCTCCATTGGTCTCCACGGTCTGCTACTGGGCTGGCCGCTACCGTCTGAGCCCCCAGAAGAACCTCAGGTCTTGCCCCCGCCGCCCGAGGAGTCTGCCAGTGTGGATGTGACCATTTTGCCCGCTGGGGCGATCGCGGCAAACGGCCAAGACGATGAAACGGCGATCGCGGCTGAGGATAGTGAAGATCCGTTAGACGACTCGCCCGCAAGCGTTGGCCGATCGTCGCCCCCCCCGCCCGTTGAGCGATCGCCAGCAATCCCAGAAAATCCGCCAGCAGATAGTGTCCCCTCAACTGAAGCGACACCCGCTGAGCCCACCGCATCCACTGCTAATCCTGACCCGGTGCCGAATGATCAATTCCCGGATGAACCCGGCTCGACGGGCCTGACCGGGGGTGACCCTGACCCGGTGCCCACCTTGGCAGAGCGGTTGGGTGATGTCGGAGCCTATCAGTACAACGGCCAAAAGGGATTAGATTTTATCCAAGCCCAGGCCGCCCAAGATGGCTGGGCGACGCCAGGACAAACCTTGCCTTCGAAAGCTGATCCGCTAGAGGTGCCCTATCAACTCGGAGCCGAGTGTCTCGATACGGCGCCCGTTCCGGGGCTGCTGATGGCGGTCGTCAACCCTGATCAAACCTTTGTTCGCGGCCCTGAAGTTGTGGGTTCGACGGGCTATGCTGTCTTGGATGAGCAGGCGATCGCGATGATCGACACCGGTGAATACACCTTTCCTAGCGAAGATGAACCCTGGGCCTATAACGTTGAGATCAAAGTGTTGTATCCAGACCATTGTCCTTAGTCGCTCGATTCCGCCCGCGTTCGGCCATCTAAAAGCGTTATGCTAAAACCCAAATTTAGTCTGCTCGCGATTGCGATCGCTGTTCTCACCCTGGTGCTACCCACTTCTCAAGCCGCGATGTCTGCTGATCCTGCCATTCTGTCGCCCGGTGACAACCTCGTCATCCAAAATATTCCGCCGATTCCCCTGAGCCTCGTCGAGCAGGCCGATCGCTATACCCAATCGCGCACCGCCGCCTTGCAAAGCTGGCATCCCACCCGCCGCGAAATGCTGATTTCTACGCGGTTTGGCGAGAGTTCACAGGCCCACCGCGTCGGTCAGCCCTTGGGGCAGCGCTATCAGCTCACCTTTTTTGACGAACGGGTGTCGAGGATTAGCTATCAGCCCACCGATGGTGACTACTTTGTGTTTAGCAAAGACAGCGGTGGCAACGAAGCGAACCAAATCTACCGCTACGACCTGGAAACGGGCGATATTACTCTGCTAACCGATGGCACCTCGCGCAACAGCGGTGGCGTCTGGTCAACGGCGGGCGATCGCCTGGTCTATACCTCTAGCCGTCGTAATGGCGCTGATTCTGATCTATATATTGTGGACCCGCTGCAGCCAGAGCGCGATCGCCTGCTGGCGGAAGTCGAAGGCGGCGGCTGGTTTCCCACGGATTGGTCGCCCGATGACCGGCAGATTGTCGTCATTCAATACATCTCGATTAACGAGACCTACCTGTGGCTGTTTGATGCCGCAACGGGAGAACGCACCCGCCTCACCGAGCCCACTGACGATGAGCCCGTCGCGTATTTAGAGGCGCTTTTTGACCCTGACGGTCAGGGTCTTTATGTGGTGAGCGATCGCGGCTCCGAGTTTTTGCAGCTCGGCTACTTCGAGTTGCCGACTCAGACCCTCACCGCCCTCACCGACGATATTGCCTGGAATGTGGAAGCAGTCACTCTGTCTCCCAACGGGCAGCAGTTGGCCTTCATCATTAATGAAAATGGCGCGAGCAGACTCTATTTAATGGAGACGACCACAGGGCAAAAGCAACCGCTGTCTGCGCTGCCCGCTGGGATGATGCGCGGGTTGGAGTGGCGCAAAAATGGTGAAGAATTGGGCTTCACTTTGATGTCAGCCCGGTCTACCGCCGACATCTTTTCGCTGAATGTCGCCACGGGTGAGGTGCAGCGCTGGACTCAAAGTGAAACGGCGGGCCTCAACCCCGAGACGTTCTCTGAACCCGAACTCGTTTCTTGGCAGAGCTTTGATGGGCGCACCATTACCGGATTTTTGTATCGCCCTCCCGCCCAGTTCACGGGGCCGCGTCCGGTGGCGATGTACATTCACGGCGGGCCAGAAGGTCAGTTTCGTCCCGCTTATTTGGGCCGCCTCAACTATTACTTGAATGAACTGGGCATTGCCCTGCTCTTTCCTAACGTGCGCGGCTCCACCGGTTACGGCAAGACCTTCGTCAAACTCGACAACGGCTACCTGCGCGAAGATTCGGTCAAAGATATTGGAGCGCTGTTGGACTGGATCGAGACCCAACCAGCGTTGGATAGCGATCGCGTGCTGGTGAATGGGTCAAGCTATGGTGGCTACATGTCTCTGGCGGTGGCGACCAACTACAGCGATCGCATCCGCGCCTCGATTAATGTCGTCGGCATCTCTAACTTCGTCACCTTTTTAGAAAATACCGAAGACTACCGTCGCGACCTGCGCCGGGCGGAATATGGCGATGAGCGCGATCCGCAAATGCGGCAGTTCCTGATCGATATTTCGCCGATGACCAATGCGGATAAAATTCAGCAGCCGATGCTGGTGGTACATGGCGCGAATGACCCGCGCGTACCGCTGAGTGAAGCTGAGCAGTTAGTGGATATTTTGGAAGGCAAGGACGTGCCGGTTTGGTATTTAGTGGCGACGGATGAGGGTCATGGGTTTTCTAAAAAGCAGAACATCGATTACCAGTTCTATACCAACATCCTGTTCATGCAGCAGTTTTTGCTGGAAGCGGCTTAAAAGCTTGCGGCCAACGGTTTGAATGCAGTGCTTGAGTGGCGATCATCTCGCCACTAGCACCAAAGCACCATCTGTCCGATAGCTTTACACCACCTCAATTACCAAGCACCAAGAAGTAAGCTTGCGGCTGTGTTCAACACTCTCTCGCTGATCACCGTTGGTATGGCGGCGGCGGGAGTGGGATCGGGGCCGGGTTCCGGGCAACCCACTCCACAGCCCAATTTACCAGGCGGTCGCTGCCGTCGGGGTTCTTACGAAGCGACCGCACGACCTGTGCGCAGGCGTCGAGGTCCGCCGGGTCCAGAGCCTGGTGTGTGCCCACGTGTTTGTTGAAGGCGCTGGCCATGGAGGCGTAGTCTCGATCCCAGTTTCCACCGCCATTGCGATACCACTCGTCGCGGACACGACCGGCAATCCGTACGACCTCGCCCTGTAGCGTCTTGCAGGGACCGCTCGAGGGCACTAGGAGGTCCCAGAGCTCAGCGAAGCGCTCGGCGGGCGTCCGCGCAATAGCGACGATGGGTGAATTGCCGTCATGCATGCGCCGCCTTGCTGCCGGTTCCACCGAGAACAGAGCACAGAGCGCCTCGGCAGCAGCGGAAGTTTCCTCGACCGAGTCGCTGTTGAAGCCGGCTCGATGGAATTCAAAGTTCTGGCTCGCGCGCAGGACCGCCTCCTTCGCTTGCTGAGTCACCTCCGCGCCAGCGTTTAGGAGCGCCTTCGCCACCGGGACCATGGCCACAAGGTGGACGTTTGACATCCGAAGAAATCCGTATTCCAAGGGTGTTAAGTCGTTGGTCGAGCGCGCGTTCACGTGAGCGCCATGCGCTAGGAGCGCCTGGACGGCGTCGAGGTGCTTGCCATCGACGGCGGAGTGCAGGGGGGTGAGGCCTTCGTTCGAGGTCCGGTGCACGTCAGCCCCCAGATCGATCAATTGGGCAGGCGTGAGCCGGTGGTGGAAGCGGGAGCGGGCGCTTTCGTGGAGGGCCGTGTAGCCCCAGGTGTCGGTGGCGTGAATGTCCGTGCCGCGCTCGATCGCCCAGCGTGCCAGCTCGACAGTGCAGCGACCGTTCATCAGCAGCGTCCCCTTACCGTAGCCTCCACGCGCATCCGGCAGGCACCGCTGGAGCGCCTCGTAGACCGCCCTGTAGTCGTCGCTCGCCGCCGCCGCGTCCAAGAGCTCGTCCAGATCCTTGGGGAGCGTCTTGCGCGTCGCCTTCTTCTTGGTCGTATTCTTGTCCTTCACACAGCCATCCTTCGTCGTCGCTCCTTAATCTATAAGGACGCTCGGCGTAATCTCAACTTCGTTATTGCTTGCCCACATCTCATCAGGCTAACTACTTATACCAATTCTCTGAAACTGGGCTACAGATCTTCCTTGCGACTCCGCTCAAGGAACGTCGGCTGAGCGGAGTCGTTCGCATCGCGTCTCCCCGAGGGAGAAAGCCGACTTGTCTGTGTAGCTGTAATTCGTAGAACTGGTATTACTGGTTTCAGAACTTTTTACTAGAGGCCTCAACCCCAGCGGCGGGAGAAGCCTCTGACTTGGGCGTACCCAGTTTGGCAAAAATGGCTCCGATCGCGGCCAAATATGGCATTGAGTTTGTCGATCCCGATCACCTTTAGAACCGAGCCCATATTCTGATCAGGAAATAGAATCCATCGATCGCCGGGGCTGTGATTTGCCCGCTCGCTGCAGGTTATAGGACTGCGAAGCCGCTTTTTTGCGGGCGCTAGAGATTTTACCGCCCTGATAATCTGCTTCCAGGTCGGCCAACACCGACTGTTCTTCTTGCAGGGCGGGCGACGGGGCCATCGCCGCCATGGCCAGCCGCGCATCTTGCAAAGAAGCGCGAGCGCGTTCATAGTCACCGCTATCGGTTAAGGCGATTGCTTCGCGGCGCGCCCGCGCCGCCATCATCAGCGCCACTTGCTCTTGCACCACCGCATTCGCTGGAAAATCACTAAACTGTTCTTGACTGACGAGGGGCAGCGATAACTCGGCCTCTAAAACCTGGCGATCGCGCTGGTCAGCCGCATCCCAAGCCAGACGCACGCGCAGCAGTTCACCGCCTTGATCGAGCGCGGGCACTTGCAGGCGCACCACCACATTGAGCGGGTTGCCCACGGTCAAATTGGGCAGCTTGTATCGACCGGTCGAGGTTGGCGCAAAGTCATTGAGCACCGCCATCACCTTGACGCCCGATTGGGGCTCTAAGCCCAGGCTAACGCGTTGGCCCAGGGTGGCGGCGAGGCCCGATAGCTCGGTTTCAAAGATGGCAGCCAGTTGCTCAGCCGAGGCAATGTGTACAAAATTGCCGTCGCCGCTGGTTGCCATCGCCGCCAGCAGATCCTCGCTGTAGTCGTCGCCGATGCCTAAGGCGGTGGTGCTAACGCCGCGCTGGGCTAACCCATGCACATCGGTGGCGATCGCGTCGGGGCGGGTTTCGCCCACGTTGGCCAGTCCATCTGACAAGAGAATGACGCGATTGAGCTGGTCAGGATTGAGATATTGGCTCACCTGCAGGCCGCCCTCCACCCAGCCCGCATGCAGGGCGGTCGTCCCTCGCGCCTTGACCTGATCGAGCTGGCCAAGCAGGCTATTTTTATCGGTGGCCAGGGTGCTGGGTACCAGCGTTTCAATCTGGTTGTCAAACAGGACGATGCTGAGGCGATCGCTGGGCAACAGATTTTCGATCGCAAAGCGAGCGGCCTCACGGGCGCGGGCAATCTTCGCACCGCCCATGGAACCTGAGCGATCGATCACCAGGCTGAGGTTGAGCGCCGGCCGCTCGGTTTTTGGGGTAATGGTGGGCGGTGTAATGCGAACGAGCACATCTAGCGTGACTGATCGCTGCGCCACGATGGCGTCATGCAAGGGAATTAATTCAATTTGGGGTTGGTTGGGGGATTGAGTCATAGGGTTGGCCTCCGATCAGGCTGAGGGGTGAGATGGTGAGCAATCAGTTGTAGAAGTTGTTCGCGTTCAGCGGCGGTGGCTGGGGCGATAAAGTCCTGCCGTAGATGCAATTCCAAACCGTTACGCAGTTCTACGCGAGTCCAGGTTTGGGAGGGCAGTTCCCCTGAGGAAGCTGCGGGCGTAGCTGGAGACGGAGTAGACGCTGTGCGTGCTGAGGGGGCCGGAGCCGACCGGCGTTGGCGAGCTGCCGGAGCGGGAACCGGAGCAGCAGGCGTGGCGCGATCTCGAATCTGGGATAAAAAGGCCAGGGCTGGATTGGCCGCCTCAACCGTGAGTTGAGTACGTCCCTGCAAAATGCTTTCCAACACCGGGTTAGCTTGACCGTCGATCAGCCCGGTAATCGAGCTGACGCTGTACCCGTCTGCCAACAATCGCCGCAGTGCTAAAAGTTGCAGCACATGCCGATAGACATAGCGGGCTTCTCGGCCTTGCTTGAGCGGTTTATCCAGTAACCCTTGGGTGGTGTAATGGCGTACTAGTCGAGCATTCACCGACTCTTGCCCGCGTCCCCCGGTGGTTGACTCGGGTAAACACTGGGGCAAACAATCGTTGACGGTTTCGACAAAGCCTTCCAGGGTCAACTCCGGCTGCTGGTCGGCAATTTGCTGTAGCTTCTCCATACCGCCATCGTAAATGCTGACATACTAAATTGTCAATGACAATATTTATTGTCATTATTTGGTCGAAGGTTACTTGCAGGCCGATTCAACTGAGTGCATCCCACTGTCGTGTTCTAGGGGCTGTTGTTATTTAGCGGCTGCATCCTTTCGCATCAACCCCTAGCGAGTCAATTGAATGTGGGCGCGGTTATATCCATCGTCAAAGTATTCTGAATTTAATTGATGACGCGCCCTAGTCCTGCTTGTGGGCAAGATGCCCGCCCTAAGCGCATTGAATGGCTTGACAAAACTGGAATGCGCCCATTCGATGTGCCCCGATTCTCTAAAACAAGATGATAAATCTGGCCCCCCTGCCCCTGGGCTCCCCGGCGTGTTCAAGAGGGGGCGGGAGTCCGATCGCTGAGAATGGGAACTGTCGAGAGTTCATGGTTGGCAAAGGGATGATACCCTGACATCCTTGTAGGAAGATACTGGGAACGCAGCAAGGGGAAGCGATCGCGTGCTAGATCTCAAGACTATTCGACAAAGCTTTGACGACGTGCAGACTGCCCTCAATCGCCGGGGTGGTAGCTACGACCTGCAGCGCGTGCTCGATTTGAACCAGCAGCAGCGAGAAATCGAAGGGGGGCGATCGCAGCTGCAGGCCCGCAGCAACGAAATTGGCAAAGCTGTCGGACAGCAAATTCGCGGTGGGGCAGCGCCCGACGGCCCCGAAGTCGCCGCCCTGCGAGCCGAAGGGAATGAGGTTAAAGCGCAACTGGGCGAGCTAGAGCCGAAAGAGAAGGCCCTCAAAGCCGAAATCGAAGCCATTTTGCTGGGCATCCCCAACTTGCCTAGTACCACCACGCCCGACGGCAAAGATGAATCGGAAAACGTCGAAGTCTGGCGCTGGGGTGATGAGTATCTGCCTGCCGATAGCGCCGCCCTCAAGCCCCATTGGGAAGTCGGCGAAGGGTTAGGAATTTTGAACTTTGAGCGATCGGCCAAGATCGCCCAAAGTCGCTTTGTCGCCCTGATGGGACTGGGCGCAGCGTTAGAACGAGCGCTGATCGCCTACATGCTCGATCGCCACACTCAGCATGGCTATACCGAAGTCATCCCCCCCTACCTCGTTAATACAGCGTCTCTAACCGCCTCAGGCCAGCTGCCAAAGTTTGCCGAAGAGAGCTTTCAGTGCAAAAACGATGACCTGTGGCTGTCACCGACGGCGGAAGTACCCCTGACGAATCTGCATCGCGACGAGATTTTCAACGGGGACGACCTGCCCTATCACTATTGCTCCTTTACCCCCTGTTTTCGCCGCGAGGCGGGTAGCTATGGCCGCGATACGCGGGGCCTGATTCGCCTGCATCAGTTTAATAAGGTCGAGATGTACAAGTTTGTCCGACCGGAAACCTCAGAAGCAGAGCACCAGGCCTTGGTCAAAGATGCCGAGGCGATTCTACAGGGGTTGAAATTGCCTTATCGCGTGCTGGAACTTTGTACCGGTGATTTAGGCTTTTCGGCCAACAAAACCTACGATTTGGAAGTCTGGCTGCCCTCGTCAGGTACCTATCGAGAAATTTCGAGCTGCTCTAACTGCGGCGACTTTCAAGCGCGGCGGGCCAACATTCGCTTTAAGGAAACGGGCCAAAAAGGGACGCAATATGTCCATACCCTAAACGGCTCGGGGCTAGCGATCGGGCGCACCATGGCCGCCATTTTAGAAAATTATCAGCAACCCGACGGCACGGTGAAAGTGCCTGACGTGCTGCAGCCCTACCTCAATCGCGAGTGGCTGTGACGCCCGCCTATGGGTGATAAAACGGGAAAAAGTGCCTACCGATGCCCACCGTTTTGATCGCTCTGCCCGCGATGGTGGTGGTGTAAATGCTGCAAGCACCCCAGTTTGTGCGATCGGTTGAGCGATCAATTAGCCGCTGACCACGCCGCGTCCGACCAGGTCGGCACTGTTTACCAAAGAGCGGCACAAGTCCTCGCTGGGCAAGGTCACGACCCCGCCAACGTGAATCTCTCTTTGCAGCTCGTCACAGTCTTGCTTGAGTTCTGCTGGGAACCGCTTAGCGGCATAGCTCACATAAGCGTCTTGGCCAGGATTGGTCATTATCAACGCTGCCAAACTGAGGAGCCCGCTGCCGGTCACCGCTAACACCGTCTTGGGTTGGAGCCATGACCGGACGTTGATCGCCCTCTGCTCGGGGGTGTGAGGTGTCATCGCCTTGCCTGAATTAACTGGGTGAACGGCTGACACTACTGAACACAGCGAGGGGATCAGGCTTTTCGTAAATTCCCCGGCTTGAATGCCTGCAGCCACCTGCCGCTGGGCTAATACAAATCGGACAAATGGGGGGGCTCGCCGCATCCACTGCGACCGATAGGGATCTCCTCACCGTTGACCGTCACAAATTCGCCGGTGATCGCGGGGGTAGGCAGATAGAATAAGACAACGTATTTGTTACAACACCGAGAATCTATGTCCGTTCTGGCCGTGATCGCCGCTATCGCCTTGCTCATCTTTGTTCATGAATCAGGGCACTTCCTGGCTGCTCGATTCCAGGGAATTCACGTCAACCGCTTCTCAATTGGTTTTGGCCCGATCCTGTGGAAGTATCAGGGGCCAGACACGGAATATGCCCTGCGGGCGATTCCCCTGGGTGGCTTTGTGGGCTTTCCCGACGATGATCCCGAGAGCGAAATTCCGCCCGAAGATCCCGACCTTTTGAGAAATCGCCCGATTTTGGATCGGGCGATCGTCATCAGCGCGGGCGTGGTGGCTAATCTGCTGTTTGCTTACTTGATCTTTGTCGCTCAGTTTGCGTCTGTGGGGGTGCCCCAAGCATTCACTCCAGAACCGGGTATTCTCATCCCCCAACTGATTTCAGAATCTGATCCGGCAGCGGTGGCCGGAATGCGTTCGGGTGACGTGATTCTTTCTGCTGGCGGCATCGACTTTGGCACGGACGAAACCACCGTTCAGTCGTTTGTGCAGCTGATTCAAGACAATCCCGAACAGCCGATTGAGATGACTGTGCAGCGACAGGGCGAAATTCTTGACCTGACGGTGACGCCAGAGATTGGCCCAGACGGGAAATCGGAGATTGGGGTGCGGCTACAGCGCAATGGTGAGGTCGAGTACCGTCGGGCAAATAACGTCTTTGAAGTCTTTTCGTTAGCGGCTCAACAGTTCCAGGGCATGTTGCTGCAAACAGTGCAGGGCTTTGCCATGCTGATCACCAACTTTTCAGCCATGTCAGGGCAGATTGCTGGCCCAGTCGGAATTGCCGAACAGGGTGCAGACTTAGTTTCCAAAAATGTCGCGACGCTATTCCCTTTCACCGCGATCATCAGCATTAACCTGGCGATTATCAACATTTTGCCCCTGCCCGCTTTAGATGGGGGGCAGTTGGCCTTTTTGTTAATTGAGGCGCTGCGGGGCAAGCCCCTGCCCGATCGCCTGCAAGAAAACGTGATGCAGACGGGCTTAGTGCTGCTGCTCGGTCTCGGAGTCTTTTTGATCGTGCGCGATACCTCCCAGCTAGAAATCTTTCAGGATTTGCTGCAGTGAGTCCGCGCCGCCAGCGGTTGCCCAAAAAGCAGCGCGCCCTTGAAGTGCTAGCTCGGCTCAAGCGCCTGTATCCTGACGCCACCTGCTCGCTGGACTATGAAACGCCGGTGCAGCTGTTGGTGGCGACTATTTTATCGGCCCAATGTACGGACGAACGGGTGAATCTGGTGACTCCAGCCTTGTTTGCGCGGTTTCCCGACGCGCGGGCCATGGCTGAAGCTGACCTGAGCGAGCTGGAAACGCTGGTGCGATCGACCGGCTTTTACCGCAATAAAGCTAAGAACATTCAGGGAGCCTGCCGCAAAATCGTGACGGATTTTGGCGGCGAAGTGCCGCAAACCATGGCGGAGCTGACGAGTTTACCGGGTGCCGCCAGAAAAACCGCGAATGTCGTGTTGGCCCACGCCTTTGGCATCAATGCTGGCGTGACGGTCGATACTCACGTCAAGCGCTTGACCAATCGACTGGGTTTCACCAAGCACAGCGACCCGAAAAAGATTGAGCAGGATTTGATGAAGCTGATTCCCCAACCAGATTGGGAGAACTGGTCGATTCGGCTGATTTATCACGGTCGCGCCGTGTGCAATGCGCGCAAGCCCGCCTGCGATCGCTGCGAGCTGGCCGACCTCTGCGCCGCTGCCAAACTCTCGCCACCGAGTGAGGCGATCTCTGAACAGTCCAGCACGCCAATTGCTTAGGTGCCAGGTCGGGGCCGGTCGGTCTCTAGGCCACAAATTGGCTGAAAATAATCAACAGTGACCAGGCAAAGATCATCAGGGTCAGCAGGGTCGAAATAATGGGCATGGCTTAGGATGAATGGGTTGGCACGCCTACAGTTTAGTCAAAGTGGGCGGACGGTTGAGCGCCTGCAGCGGTCGGATATCCCGCAGAGACATGAGCGGCCTTTGGTTTCAGGTGCTGATTGTGGGGAAGGGGGCGCACCGCTGCCGATGCCTCGCGGTTTCATCGGCTGAACTCATCCGAACCGCCCAACCCGAGAGCCGAAATGGCTAATCCTAGCGTTCCAAGTGTGCGAATTGGCCGCTTTTTTCCTCTTAACTGAACGCCCTGGCTCAACTCATGGCGCTAGCATCGCGGTCGGCAAACACGTCTTTGGCCGCAAAAACGCCGCTCAAAGCAGCTGGAAAACCGGCATAGACGGCCATCTGCATGATGACTTCGACCACTTCTTCGCGGGTGCAGCCCACATTTAAGGCCCCGTGAATGTGGACTTTGAGCTGTGGTTGGGCGTTTCCCATGGCTGTCAGTGCCGCCACGGTGGCAATTTCTCTAGATTTCAAATCGAGTCCAGGACGGGAATAGATATCGCCAAAGGGAAATTCAATGATGTACCGGGCCAAATCCGGTGCAATGTCTTTTAAGCTGGCAATCACGTGTTCTCCCGCCTGGCCATCAACTTCGGCGAGTTTTTGCCATCCTCGCTGATAACGGTCAGTCGGGGCATCCGGTGGATGAATTTGTCCCATGGAGGGCCTCTAGTGCTTGGTAGTGTTGAATCTTGTCGTGGATAACCTGCAGGTTCTGAGCCAGTTCGTCTAGCTGCTGCTGGATCTGCTGCTGATGGATTTCCAGCAGTTGTCGCCGTCGCGTCAGTGTGCGATCGCCCTGTCGCCGTAACTCAGCAAATTGCTGCATCTCTCGAATGGGCATACCGGTGGCCCGCAGCCGCATCAAAAAGTTGATCCAGGCAATATCTTGACTGGCATAGCGACGATGACCGCTGGTTGCCCTGGCAACCCCGGTCAGCAGGCCAATGCGTTCGTAATAACGCAACGTATGTGCGCTCACTTGAGTGATGGCGGCAACCTGTTGAATTGACAGTTCCGTATCCATGGCTCTTACCATAAAACTTAGAGTGCACTCTAAGTCAACACCATCATTCAAGCATCAGGCTGGCAGGGTGCCGCTACAGCCGCCGTGGAGAGCGATCGCCGGGGGGGTGGTCGTCCAGGGGGCGTCTGCAACGTGAATGCCGCTTGAATGCCCCATGGATTTTTGCCCTGAACTCACAAAGGCAAATTGAGTGGATGCCGGTGAAATTGTTGGTCTAAGGGAAGAACTGCTGATCTGGGTGACCGTCACCGCTTTTGCTTCCCTTGGGCTCGTGAAATGCGAGGATAGGAGAGATCCAAGCGTCGGCTGCTCCACCAGGCCCTATAGCTTCCTAATTCAACCCCATGACTGTACCGATTCAATTCATTTCGCCCTCAATTTTTACCCTGACCGTTGTGCTCGCCATCGGGCTGGTCTTTTTTATCCGCGCTTCGACTAAAGACCGCACTGAAACCGCGCTCTACGCCACCGAGATGGATGACGTTTCTCTGCTGGAAACGCTGCAGCAGTACTTCGCCAATCGGGCTTATCAGGTCATAGCGGTCAATGCCGAGTCGGGCTCAATTTCCCTCAAGGGCAAGGTTGGGGCCAGCATTTTTATGGCGGTCTTTTTAGGCAGCCTGGCGGGTATTGGCTTTGCTTGTTTGGCCCTGGTATTGGCGATCGCCTATCCTCAATTGGGCTACTGGCCCTACGGATTGCTGGTGCTCTCACCGCTCGCTTCTTGGTTTTATTGGCAGGGGTCAACCCGCGTCGAGCAGGTCGATTTTCAAGTGCGATCGACCGCTGACAGCATCAGTGACGTTGAGCGATCAGTTACCCAGCTTTGGGTCTCAGCTCATCGTGATGAGCTGGCCGTTTTAGAGTCTCAGCTCGCTTTAAAACGCCAAGAGACGGAGTAATAGATACTGCCGTCTCTTGGCTTGCAATGGGCTTTAGCTGTGGGGTTTGAGGCTATAAAAGTCAGACGATTGCTCGTCATTTCAGCAATTAAAGCTGAAACTTCACTTCGACAAGCTCACAACTTCGTCTTCTTCTTCGTTGAGCAGGGCTCTCAAACTCGGAAACAGAAAGTGGTTCTCTTCAACATACTGGGCACCGAAAAGACCTTTCTCAGCCCAAAAATATCGATCAGTGGTGTGCTCGTTACGCTTCACAAGTAACAGTGCCGGGGGCGCAATGTTTTCATTGTGGATAAAATTACGAGCTGCGGTGACTGGTTTATCCGTCCCGCTCTCGATACTATATTGAGGTACACACTCCAGAATTCGCCTACCTTCTAGACGACGGCGGCTCTTACGTTTACGTCTTCTTGCCAACCTGCCTACCTCCTACTCTCTGGTGTACAAAACTGCCAAGGTATGTAGTTTGTGCTACAAAACCCCTAACCTTGCAAAGTATATCCGGTACAAACTAAAATTTCAACTTATTTGCATGTCTTTTGGGTAACGACATGGTTAAAATAATAGACTTTCTATTCATTTCTTGATTAGCATGTTGATATGTGCTTCATTCAGCTCGTAACCACCCGCATTTCTTTGTGACGAAGGGATAATCACCCGCGACGTTTGATGATACTAATGCCTGCCAGCGCGGAATTTGCGGCGCTCTGTCAATCTCAAATTACTATGATGGCTGGGGTGGTCGGGGCTGACTCAACGGCTGTCTATTTGGCCGAAGGTTGGTCTGATCAGGCCGTCCCGCAGCTAATTTCGATCGCGGTTTATCCCACCCCCCAATCGTCTCAATCGCCGGCGCCCCGGCTTGATCGCCGGCTGCCAGCCGCAACATCCAGCGGCGGCGGGCCAGTCTCGGCTCAGTTCGCGGCCGCGACGGATGCAGTGCCCAGTCAGCCTGATCCGCGCGTGTTGTCTGATCCGACCTATGCAACGGCTCGCGATGCCGATCACACGACCCGGCAACGGCTCGCGATTCCCCTGATGCATGAGGGCGGTGTATTTGGCGTCTTAGTCAGTTGGCGTGCCGATCGGCCCTGGCAGCAGCCAGAACGCGATCAGATGGCAGAATGTGCCCACTCGTTGACGCTGGCCTGTGTGCTTGATCAGCGGGGTCAGTGGTTGAGCCGTCGGACATCTTCTTTAGATCGCATTCAGGCTCAACAGTCCGATCGCTTTCACGAATTGTTGCATCAGCTGCGGAGCCCGCTCACCGCCTTGAAAACCTTTGGCAAGCTCCTGATCAAGCGCCTGCCTTCAGAAGATCAAAATCAGCTGCTAGTGGCCAACATGCTGCGGGAGAGCGATCGCCTGCAAGAGCTGCTGGGCTATTTTGACGAGACGCTGCAGGCCGCTGACGATACCCGTGAAGCCGCATCGACAGTAGCCCCCCTCCTCTTAGCGCCTGCCGATGAAACCTCCGATGAGCCGCAGGCTTTGCTGACGGCAGCGGATTCTTTGGCTCACTTTGGCGGTGCTTTGGCGGTGCAGGCCAATTCAGTCGCCGCGATGATTGAGCCCCTGGTGAGACTGAATCAGCCCTTGGCCGAAGCCGCCGAGATGAGGTTACATTTAGTGCCGCCCGCTGAGGACGTTTGGCTGCAGTTTGATCCCAAGGCACTGGGGGAAATTCTCAACAACCTGCTTGACAATGCGCTGAAATATTCATCTTCAGAGACCGACGTCTGGCTGCAGTGGGGTCTATCGCGCCCCGATCAGTCTACCCTGGGCGGCATTTTGCTCGGGGATACGGGACCCGGCATTCCCTCCCTGGATCAGGAACACATTTTTGAACGTCATTATCGCGGGCTGCAGGCGGCGGGCGAACTGGACGGCAGCGGCTTGGGATTGGCGATCGCGGCCGACTTGATGGGGGAAATGCGCGGCCAAATCGAGGTTTACAGTCCGCTCTCGAAGCTGCCCTGGGCGCTGCCAGCCGCCCTGCCTATCCCCGCAGCCACCGTCGGGACGGCCTTTGTGCTGTGGTTGCCAATCGCCGCTGCCGAGGCTTGAACCGCACCGGAGTTGATCCGCCAACGCTAAAGCCCGCTGGGGTTTCATCCCTTATGAGAAGATAGCGGGAATGGGTTGGAGGGTTGCCCCCGATGATTTGGATTGACTGGCTGATTGTGTTGGCGTATCTGATGGCGACCCTGTGGTTGGGGGTTTATCTGTCGCGCCAGGCATCAGGGTCACTGGTGGACTTTTTTGTGTCGGGGCGATCGCTGCCCTGGTGGCTAGCAGGCACGAGCATGGCCGCTACGACCTTTTCGATTGACACGCCCCTTTACATCGCTGGAGTCGTGGGCACGCGCGGCCTTGCGGGCAACTGGGAATGGTGGAGCTTTGGCATTGCTCATGTGGTAATGATTTATGTCTTTTCGCGGCTGTGGCGGCGATCGGAAATTGTCACCGACGCGGAACTCACGGAGCTGCGCTACGGCGGCGCGATGGGGGCAGCGCTGCGCGGCATCAAGGCCTTTTTGTTTGCGGTGCCGATCAACTGCATCGGCATCGGCTATGCCATGTTGGCGATGGTCAAGGTGATCACGGCCCTGCAGCTCTGGGAAAGTCTGGGCATTGACCCTGGTGACCAAACCAAACTGTGGACTGTGGTCGGCATCAGCTTATTTGTGTTGGTCTATGCAGGCCTGTCGGGCTTGTGGGGCGTCGTTGCGACCGACTTCTTTCAGTTTTTTCTCGCTTTGTTTGGGGCAATCGTCGTGGCGGGGGCGGCACTGATCAAAATCGGCGGCATGCCGACGCTGATCGAGCAGGTCAGCAATCAGTTTGGGGCCGAAACGCTGTCTTTGGTGCCGCTGAATTGGCAGGGGGGCGGCCTCCGCTGGAGCGAAGCGGCGGGCATTTCGGCCAATACGTTTTTGGCCTATTTGGGTTTGCAGTGGTGGGCCTTTCGCCGCAGCGATGGCGGTGGCGAATTTATTCAGCGGCTGGCCGCCTCTAAAAATGAGGCGGAAGCCGAAAAGGCCGCTTGGTTTTTCAACATTTTGCACTACGTGATTCGCACCTGGCCGTGGGTGATCGTGGCGCTGGTGGCGTTGGTGGTCTATCCCAACCTGGAAGATCGCGAACTGGGCTATCCGCAGCTCATGCTCGACTTTTTGCCGCCGGTGCTGCTGGGGCTGGTGGTCGCCTCTTTGATTGCTGCGTTTATGAGTACGGTGTCCACATTGATCAACTGGGGCGCGTCTTACTTGACCAACGACCTTTATGGTCGCTTCATCGCGCCGGCGGCTGACGATGCCCAGTTGGTTTTCGCAGGGCGGATGGCATCGGTGTTAGTGACGGTGTTGGGCGCGATCGCGGCGTTTTATTCGACCGATGTCACGGCGATTTTTCGTCTGGTGATTGCCATCGGCACTGGGCCAGGGCTGGTGCTGATCTTGCGCTGGTTTTGGTGGCGCATCAATGCGGCGGCGGAGCTGGCGGCGATGGTGGCCGGATTTATCATCGGCATTTTGACAATGCCCATTGCTGATGAGGCCGTTCAGAATCCGGTGCTCACCTTGGTGGGGTTGATTCAGGCTCGGGTGACGGTGTTGCAAACCACTGATTTTGGCCAACGGCTGTTGGTGATTGCGGGCATCACCACGGTGATTTGGGTGACTGTTATGCTCATCACTACCCCCGAAACCGACGAAACCCTCGATCGCTTTTATCGCAAAGTGCATCCCGGCGGCCCTGGGTGGAACCGGCAGCGCACTCGCCTGGGCGAGCGACCGATTCAATTAGTTACCTTTGCCGGTGGCTGGCCACGCCTGTATTTTGACCAGCCAGGGATTAACCCTGAGCAAGATTTGTTGCTGCAGCTGCAACAGGTGTTGGCAGCACTGTGCCTGTTGTTTGGTGCCATGTTTACGGTGGGTGGCTTTTTGCTGCTGCAGCCGCTGGTCGGCTGGGGCGCATTACTGTTTGCAGTGCTCGGTAGCTGGTGGCTACAGCGGCTCAAACGAGCGCGTATTGCGCCAATGCCCCGACCTGGTTTGGAAGATGTGTGAGGAATTTGGAGTGAGGAGTGAAGAGATCGCGAGTGGGTGGGGAGTAGTGGGTAGGGGGTGGAGAGTGGGGAGTAGCGGATAGAGAGTCGGGAGTAGTGGGGATGAGTGAGGGGATCCGTGGGTAGAACAGTGGGGCGGCTCTGAACTCCATATTGTTACCGTTGCGACAAGAATTATGACAGAGCCTAGGGCTCAAATAACGGCTGGCGTAGAGTGGTTTACGGTAATCCAGCAGACGGTTTTGCACCGTTGCAGCAGCTTTTAACAGTGGAGTTTTATGGCAATTGCAGTATGGCAAGATGACTATTGCACTGGACACGAGGCGATCGATCAGCAGCATCGCCGTTTGTTCAGCCTGGTGAATGAAATCTACGACCTGACTCAGCTGCCGACACCGCCCATGGCTGTGATCAAAACGCGCCTCACGGAGTTCGCTGATTGTGCGGTTGAGCACTTTGAGTTAGAAGAAGGGCTGATGGCTGAGCACGATTACCCCAATCTGCAAGTTCACTGTGGCACTCACAAGGCGCTGGTCAATAAAGTGACGGCTTTACTCGCTAAGTTTGACCAGGTTGCTGACACGGCAACGGCGGAGGTGACGCCGGTTCTAGCTGATTGGATGGTGCATCACATTCGCGGTGAAGATCAGCAAATGATTCGCTTTTTTCAGAGTCGCAATGTTGCCGGTGTTAAGCGCTTGGCGCTAGCCGCTGATCAATAAGCGCATGAATCGGGCGATCGCTCTACTCATAGCCAAGGCAGGCAATAATTTGGACAACGTGAGTTCGACGGGATTTTGTTGCTGAAATCCAGGCAGATCCAGGGCTTTTGAAAAGCTTGCCCCAAAATTTATTCGCAATAGAGGTAGACTATTGCGAATATAGGAGATTTTCTCAATAAGGGCGACTCAATGACAATTCTTTGAGGAGGGCGGATCTCCAAGCGTACGTATTTCTGGGGGGTTTGAGCTTTTATTTCATCGAACTCACGTTGGACAATCAAGATTGAAACGCTGTTGATTCTGATGGCTCAGCAAAGACGCTTAATTCTGTACTTGCCACTGGCACACCTGATATTAAGAATGCAAGAACGCGGCTCACAGCAATTCATTCTCGGCTTGTGCGAGATCGTGCATCCTTGTTGAGAACAGCGTGAAACCGTTCAAGAGCACTATCAAGGCTTGAATTGCTGCTGATTTGTCAGGGTTTTCGGCTTTGATGTTGAATGTGACACTTCGCCTTGTCAAGGCTACATTTGATGGCCATCAGTTTCTGCTCTAAGATGCGGCAATGCTTGCCGATGGCTGCCCATGAGAATTTTGCTGGTAGATGACGAAGCAGAATTAGCCGAGCCCCTCAGTCGAGTTTTGACCCGGCAGGGCTATCAGGTGGATATTGCTACGGATGGGCAGGTCGGTAGCCAATTGGCGGCTGACGCTACCTATGATCTGCTGATTTTAGATTGGATGCTGCCCCACTACAGCGGGTTAGAAATTTGCCAGCAGGTGCGATCACGCGGGGATGCTACCCCTGTCTTATTTCTAACCGCTAAGGATACGCTGAATGACCGGGTCGAAGGGTTAGATGCTGGGGCCGATGACTATCTGGTAAAGCCCTTTGAACTGCGAGAATTGCTGGCACGGGTGCGAGCTTTGCTGCGACGCCCCCCGACGCTGGAGGCCGCGCCCCGCGTCACGCGATTGCAATATGAAGACCTGGCCTTAGACGAAGCGAATCAGCTAGCCTATCGCCAGGATCAAACAATTGAGCTGTCAGAAAAAGAAACGCAGCTGTTGAGCTATCTGTTGCGGCACCCCGATCAGGTGCTGACCCGCAGCCAGATTCACCAAGCGGTGTGGGCCGATGCCGAAGAGCCTGCTAGCAATGTCTTGGCGGCGCAAATGCGACTGCTGCGGCGCAAAATTGAGCCCAGCGGCACGTTGCCCTTAATTCATACGGTGTACGGCAAGGGCTATCGGCTTGGGAGTTGATCGGGGGGTGAACCGGCAGTCGCTATACTAAACACCTGAGTTAGTCCGTGTGGTTATGGCCTCTGAAACCCCCACCGTCGAGTTTTTTGACGGCATTTCTGAAGAGATTAGTAATGTGAGTCTGCGGCAAGACAACGATACGGGCGATCGCATCGTGCTGCTGTTGTTTGAACGACTGCAGGCGATCGAAGAATTTAGAAGCTTCCGCAGTCGCTTTTCGAAAGCGCTCAAGCTCACCGACAGCGAAGGCGTCATTACCATCGAACCTTCGGGCGTCAAATTTATCTTCAGTGGGCCAGAGGGCGATGATCTGAAGCAGGTTGAATGCACCCTCGCCATTGACCGCCCCGACCATTGGGAGCGCTTCATGCGCTTTATGCACCGGTATGCTGAAGCTAACGGCATGGCCTATGGTGAACCGGCGGCGGCAGATTAGTCTAGTCATGGCGGACCTTAGCCCTGTGCGTTAGCGCCGCCGCTGCCCAGGGCGGGCGATCGTCACGGTGTCGGTCGGTCAGGGTTGGATCAGGCACTTGCAGCCTGGCGGCTTAATCGGCACTGCGCCGCTGGACACGCAGAGTTCTCAGACGGGCTGAGATTCATCCGACAGCTACCCCAACGTGAGGGGAGCGTGGGCAGTTCACAGCTGAGCGATCGCAGCGGTCGCTAGCATAGAATAGTTGCTCTGCCAGTTGCCTACTGGGCCAGGTAAGTCAGTTCACATCACAGCAAAGGAGTCGGGGTTCATGAAAGTTGCCATTACCGGGGGCACTGGGTTCGTTGGGAGCCAGCTTACCGCCGCCCTCCAGCAGGCAGGGCATGAGGTGGTGGTGTTAACCCGTGATGTGGCCCGAGCCCGTCGCGTGCTGCCAGCGGCGACCTTTCCTCAGGTGACGCTGGTAGCCTATACCCCACAGCAATCTGGTGACTGGCAAACCGCAATTTCTGGCTGTGATGGCGTCGTCAATCTGGCCGGAGCCACGATCTCTGAGCGCTGGAGTGCGGCTCACAAACAGGCTATTCTCAACAGTCGCCAAGTCGGCACGACCAAAATCGTTGAAGCGATCGCCCAGGCTGACGTTAAACCCCAAGTCCTCGTCAGCGCTTCGGCGATCGGGTACTACGGCACGAGCGAAACCAAAACGTTTGATGAAACCAGTGCGCCCGCCGATCAGGACTTTTTATCGCACGTGTGCCAGGCGTGGGAAGCCGAAGCCACCAAGGTGAAAGATATCGAGGGCGTGCGCTTAGTGATTCCTCGCATTGGCATCGTGTTGGGCCAGGGCGGGGCGCTAGAGCGCATGCTCACACCCTTTCGCTTATTTGCGGGGGGGCCAATCGGCAGTGGCCGTCAGTGGTTTTCCTGGATTCACATTGACGACTTGGTAGCCGTGTTAGTGCGAGCGCTGACCGATCACACCATGTCAGGAGTTTACAATGCCACGGCCCCGACGCCTGTTCGTATGGCCACCGTGTGTGAGGCCCTAGGACAGGCTCTCAACCGGCCCTCCTGGTTGCCCGTGCCTGATTTTGTGATTGAGGCGCTGCTCGGTGATGGGGCGGTGGTCGTGCTGGAGGGGCAACAGGTGCTGCCCAAACATCTGCAGGCCGAGAATTTTGCCTATCAATATCCCACGGTTGAGCAGGCGATGCAGGCCGTCGTCGCGGCAACTTAGGTGCATTAGCGGCGAGTGTTGATCAGGCTGGGCGGTACGGCTGTCGTCGCGCTCACCTCGCCAGGGAACTGAAGGCGATAGAGCGCATCAAAGCCTTCATCACAATGGGGTGGGGCGCCGGCCAGCTGTCGGGCCATAGTCTCAAGCACGTCAGTGGGCACCTGGCGCGATCGCTGCCCGTTTCTGTGCATACAAAGGGCGGTTGGCGCATCCAGCCAAACGGCTAAGAGGCGAGTAAAACCGGCTGCTTGCGCTGCCTGAATCACGGTGCAGCGACCCTGGCGCTGTCCGTTCGTGGCATCGTAAATCGCGCCACTGATGTGACCCTGTCGAGTTTGCTCGGCTGTGGCCCGCAGCTGCTCGGTGACACGGTGCCAAATCTGCAGCCAGGGGCCTTGGGTGGCGGCGTTGCCAAAGATCTGGGCGCGAATTTGATCGGTCGAAATGATGGCGAGTGGCGGCGCTGATTGATTAAAGTGGCTGGCCCAAGTAGATTTGCCGCTGCCGGGCAGGCCAATGAGCAACCAAAGGGGAACGTCTACCGGAGGAGTCATGGCCACAAAAGCAGTTGTAGGACAAGCGGTGGCGGGACGATGGGACGGCCCCATTTTATCGCCTTCGGTTGAAGGGGCTAGCTCACTGACAGTCTCGCACCTTGCGCCATCTTCCTCAGTAACGTGAGTTCGGGTGCCTACCCTGATTGCTGCCAGCGCTCGAAGGTTTTAGCCAATGGTCTAGATCATTCTCAAAACTAATCGATTGATGGAGTGGAGCTAGCGATCTCGATCACCAGCTCCCCTCAACAGACAGGGGTGAGATCAGCAGAGATCTGCTTCCAGTTCGTTTTCGAACCTTGGAGAAAAACATGTGAATTTTGATGAATTTAGCTTTTTGGGGCGTAATGCTTCCAAAAATCGCCAAGCAAGGTATCGTTTAGGGCAGAAAAACGTCACTTGAGGTCTTGAGGAGATGGGCGATCGCGTTGGACCTGGCAAAATTGGTCAATGTTTATTGGCAGCGGCATTCGTCACGGCTCTCGTGCCGTCGCGAGCGCTGTGGGCGCAAAGCGGTCCGCCCCGCTTGCAACAGGTGATTCATTCCTTTGATATTGAGCGACCCGAAGCAACAGCTTATGCCCTCTGGAACGCAGGCCAAGAGCAACGGCATGAAGTCTGGTTTCGCATTTTAGGCGGCGAAGCCGATTTTCAGCAGCGTCTGCGGGTGTATAAAGAGCAAGCCCCGCCGCGCTCACCTGATATGTTGCCCCCCGAGTCAAACATTGTTTACGAGGTGGCCAACAGCAACTCATCAGAATGGTTCTTTTTAGGCACCGAGGGCAATTTCTTTACCTACTATTTTGATGGGGACAATCGGCCTAATGGCAATGTGGGCTGGGATCATTCCGAAGCGGTGCGCGTCCGCAAAACGATTTATAGCAACGGTGATTTGTATGAGATCAGCTTTGAAGATCTCAACTTACTCGATGACTATGACGACCTCGAAATTGAGGTCATTCTGATTCGTCGGTAGTCGATGGTTGGAGCGGGGCGTCAGCGGGTTCCGTTGGCAACGGTTCCAAGGGGTCGAGTAGACCCGACTCATCTAGACCCGGCTGAGGATTGGTCGGCAGCGGCGTCAAATCCAGCAGGCCACCGTCTAGGGGGTCATTGCCCGGCAGCCCTTCGAGGCCTGTCCCCGGTGCCTCAAACGACTCGCCCGGTAGGGTCGCCAGAGCAACGCGATCGCCCCCGACCGACCGCAACAGATCGAGCACTTGAATCACGTCTTCGTAGCGGGCATCGCGAGAGGCATACAGCACGATCAGCCCCTCGGGAGACACCTGCTGATGCTGCAACAGGACGTCGTACAGCAAATCTAAGGTAACTGGCTGCTGGTCAAGATAAACCTGCCCAATGGCATCCACGCTGACATAGAGCCGCTCTCGCTGGAGCGCTTCTGCCCCGAGCCCTTGGGGCGGTAACGGATTGCCCGTACTGGCGTTGGGCAAATCTAAATCAATGGCCTGCTGACGCGTTAACCCCACGGCGGCCAAAATAAAGAACGTCAGAATGCAGAAAATGACGTCAATGAGCGGAATGATCTCAATTCTGACGTCTTCGGAAGGGGTATCGAGGAGATCAACTTTCATGACCGGTGCGCACCTCAGCGACGACACCATCGGGCTTAGCCTGCGCTTGGGCGCGCTCATTGGCCGACCAGGCCTGGCGATATAACAGCTCTAGCTCACTGCCTGACTGCCGAAATACTTTTGCCTGACCAAACACAAAGCCTTGAAACAAGCGATAAAACGCCAGGCTGACGATCGCGATCACCAGACCGGCGGCCGTGCTGATCAACGCTTCCCCAATGCCTAAGACTGTGCCGGAGGTGCTGTCACTGGCCAAGTCCGATAAGCGAATTGAGCCGAGGGAGTTGATCAGGCCCAACACCGTGCCTAACAACCCCAGCATCGGGGCCAGCGCAATCACGGCTTCCAGCCCTTTCTCACCCTTGCGCATGACCGTTAGTTCTTCGTCGGCAGAGGTTTCCAGCGCGAGGCGAAACACTTCCGGATCAGGCGTCTCTAACGACAGCGCTGATTGCAAAAACCGGCCCATCGGCAGCTTGTTCGCTCGCTGGGCAATGTCTTTGGCGGCGGCCCATTCGCGGCGGGCCGCTTCGAGCACTCGACCGGCAACTTCACGCTCTTTGGTCAAAATGCGCGACCAAAACCAAATGCGGTCAATGATGGTACCAAATGCCAGAACCGAGAGGAACAGCAATGGCCACATGGCAATGCCGCCTCGGGCAAACAGTTCTGTGATATTCAACAGGCACCTCCTGAATCTGGGCGAAGGACGCTACTAAGGCACCCTATGGTAATGCGAATCGTCCTGTTAGCGATCGCCTCGGCCAAAGAAACGTCTACCCCAACAGGCATTCCAATTTTAGAGAGTCATGGGCTATTTTATTGAACCGAGCCCATAATTGGCCTAACCGTTGCCAAAGACCGGCGGTTTAAGGCATTGTCCAATCAGCGATAAATTCTTTGCCCCGTTAAGAGGCGATTTGACTCTGACTGATAGCAACTTTTTGAAGTGTGACGATACATGTTTGGCGGTGGTTCCTGGTCAGTTGGCAGACACCATGAGCTGGTGGACGAGGTTTCTGCTGGCGGTGGCGTGTTGCGTGGGCACCGCCTGCCTCTGGGGCTCACGACTCCGCTCAATCCTCAAAATCTTGCCGGTCGGCAAGCTAGCTGATGGCAACCCGCCACAGAAATTGGCTGTCCTGGGGAGATTGATTTAAGCGCGGTTGTCTGAGCTCAGGTACGCCCGGTCGTTGAAATCGTGATTTGATCAGCCTCTCAATTTTGTCGGACTGACTCTGCCGGCTGGGGATTTCGACTGCTGCCTGCCGGATTCTGCTACGTGAAGATTTGGGTCTCAACAGGTATGACGAATGCTGTCACAAGCTGCACCATCGATGTTGTGCATAGTAGCAATCTGCTTTGTGCTTTGAAGGTTGGGGGATGTACCTCGTAGGGTACAGACAGCCAAAACTTACAGCGCCCAATGCGCAAGCGAGGTTGAAGGTGGTTTGTCCTAATCAGATTCAAGTCCGTCAACAGTTAGAGTCGCTTTATCAGCGATCATCGGTGATCCCAGCGCACGTCCGATTGCGCCAACTTTCTCAGCAAGTCGGTCAGTGGCTGATTCGAGAACTGACGCGCGATCGCACTGAGCCGCAAATTTGTCAGGATTTTGATGAGCACGGACGCATTTTTTGGCGGGTTTATGATCCGCTCACCCGACAACGCGATATCTGTGGGTCAGAGCGAGAAGTCCGGATGTGGCTAGAGCGCCGCTATGCGGAATAGCCGTTGCGTGATGCGCAGTTGCTAGACGGCGTCGCTTGCTCGCTCGGTAGACTCCCCGGACAGCGGCGTGGCTGGCTGGCTAGGCTGGGGCGCTGCTGCTGCCGGAGTTGCCCGAGTCAACACCTGCTGCAGGGTCGCTACCGGTACCTCGTAGAAGTACCGCTGCCGAAAGGACTCTTCTTGAACCGCCACTAAAAAGTCAGCCGCAGCGAGTTCGGATTGCGCCGGATTCGGTGACTGCGCCGGTGCCGCTAGCGCCAACTCGGTCTCCGTCTGCTGCAGGGTAAAGCCTAGGGTCTGTAGGGCCAACAGACCGATTTGCAGGGTGCGATCGCTGATGCCTAATTTCGCCGCCACTTGCGATCGGGCATGCCATTCGCCGGTGCGAGCCAGGTATTTGGCAATGCCCAGCAGTTGTTGCCAGCGCTGGGCGGGCGGCGCGGCGGGCGGCGGCGGATAGGCTAAGGTTAGCGGCTGCGCCTCATCGGCATAGCGGGTAAATGCTGACCAGTCGAGCGGACAGGTCAACAGTGCTGGGGGGGGCGCCTTCGCGGGGGCGGTTTGGCGCCGATCAACCAGCCAACCAGCGGTTTCGGCGGGCGGCGGCGGGGCAGTGGTCAAGGGCCGATAATCGATGAGACGTGCTTCGTAGCGTTTCTGATAGGCATTAAAGTCCAGCTCAATGACGACGTCATGGCACCCCGCTGGCAAGTCTTGACGGCGATGGCCCCACCAGTGACCAGGAAAGGTGGTTTGGGTCGCCGGATCAGTCATGTCAAAAGTTACTTTGAAATAGCGCTGTTTACCGCCGCGCCGATCTTTAATCCGCTCTTCTCGCAGGTGTTCGATTTGCACCTGCTGGAGCCAGAGGCGCGGGGTCGGGTTGCCCATACCGTAGGGCTCTAGCAGCTTGAGGGCGCGAAAGAGATCCCTGCCCAAGTCAGCCACTGTAACTTTCAAATCAAGGGTTAAGGGGGGCGGCTGAGTCAGATTCGCTGTGGGGAGTTGCGATCGCACGGCTCGGTTCAGGCCCGCCGTAAACAAGGGCAGATTTTCTACTGGTAGGCTCATGCCCGCCGCCAAGGGATGGCCGCCAAAGCTGGTGAGCAGATGTGACTGCGCCTGCACCAATTCATACAGATCAATCTGCCGCACCGATCGCGCGGACCCCCGCGCCATCAAGGGTTGACCAGCCGTTGCCGTCGTCTCCGTTTGAAACAAAATGGTGGGACGACCATAGGCTTGGGCAATTTGACTGGCGACCAGGCCCAACACTCCTGGTGACCATTGCGGATCGCTGAGTAAAATCACCTGGGTTGTACTCAAGTCAAGCTGGGCCAGCTGAGCTTCGGCTTGAGCCATCACCGAGGCCTGCAGGTCTTTGCGGCGGGTGTTCGCCAGTTCCGCTTCGAGGGCGAGGGCTTCGGCGCGGGGGCGATCGCGACTGGTCAACAGCTCGACTCCAAAGCGCGCATCGCCGTGAATCCGACTGACCGCATTGATGCGCGGGCCAATGCCAAACGCCACATCGGAGGGGCGATCGCCCGTGCGTTTGCAAAACTGCAGCAGCTTCGTTAACCCTGGCCGTAATCCTTGTTTGGCTTGGGCTTCGAGCTGCTTGAGTCCGACCTGAGTGAGATAGCGGCAGTCGCCTCGCAGCGCCACTAAGTCGGCAATCAGACCGATCGCCACCAAATCTAGTACGGTCTCTAGGGGCTGCGACGGCACGGTGGGTAACCGGTCATAGAGCGCTTCGAGCAGCTTGTAGGCCACCGCCACCCCTGACAAATCGTGCAGGGGATGGGCCTCAGCGAGCTGACGCGGATTGATCAGCGCCACGACGGGCGGGCGCGTCTCTGGCAGCGTGTGATGATCCGTCACGATCACCGCCATGCCGAGGCTTTGGGCATAGGTTAACTCCGCCTCAGCGGTGCTGCCCGTATCGCAGGTGACGATCAGCGTGCAGCCCCAATCAGCGAGGTCATCTAGCCCTGCTTTTGACAACCCGTGGGATTCGGTGAAGCGGTTCGGCACGTAGTAGCGCAGGTGGCTGTGCTGCCTCCAAAACTGCCCCAGCCCTTCCCATAAGACGGCAGTGGCGGTCAGACCATCCGCATCAAAATCACCCCAAATTGCCACCTTTTCCGAATGCTCGTGGGCCTGCTGCAGGCGGGCGATCGCCCACTCCATTTCGTCACCGAAGGCCCAGGGCGATGTCGGTTGATAGGCCTCGGCTTGAATAAAGGTTTGAACGTCGGCGAGGCGACGCCAGCCCCGCTGCCAGAGCAATTGCCCCAGTAGTGGAGCAAAGGCCCCGGCCCCCTCAATCGTCGAGAGCCACTGCACAAAGGCTTGCCGCCAGTCAGCGGGGGGCGGTGAGGTATCTGCGAGACACCATTGATAGTGGGGATAGGCCATCGTCGAAACCACCGTTTCCTCATCTCTTAGGGGCGAACTGACGCCTTCACCGTTTGTTCCTGAATCAGGGTGTGGCACTGGGTTTCTCAAACTGGGGGACGCGAGAGACCACACCCGATGCCCCGGCATCAGTCCTAATTGGCTTGAAAAACAGGGGACATAAAATCCCTGTTATGGCTGTCGCATACTGCTCGATAGGTGCTGCTGACGATCTATGGGCTGGGCCGATCGTGCCCCCGTATGATTTTTTACATCTTAAAGGGCGACAACCTGACCCATCAAAAAACCGGGGTTGGGCGATCGCTCAACGCTCGTGCCGTCCGCTCAAACCGTTGCCTGACTAGCTTCTTCGCCCTTGAGCTGGCGGCCAGGAAAATTGCCCTGGGGAACCTGCTGGGGGACATCCCGTCACTTTTTTAAGTGTTTACCAGGGCAAATGATCTCGTTCGTCTAAGGGAGGGATAGACTAGAGAGAAGTCATTTGACGTGTGATGGTCAATCAGGCTAGGGCTTCCTGGCAAAGGTCTATTCGCGGGTCGTCAGTTAAACGGTGATCGCGGCGATGATGGCTGTACATGTAAACCCTAAAGACCTAAAAATCGAACCCGTTTGAATATCACTACTGAGGAGTTACGTTTCATGCTTCACCGCAAGATCTATCAACTTTGCTGTGAGGGTAAAGAGGTCTGGATTTTCTTACGGGACCAGCAGCGCTGGCTCGAACGCGCCACGATTTTAGATATTGAAGGCGATCTCGTCACCGTTCGCTACGAAACCGATGAAGAAGACGAGGTGAGTTCTTGGGAGGAGCTGATTCGCCTCGAAAGCATTGGCTCCATTATGCAGCGGTTGGCCACAGTGCCCCGCGGCGAATTTGACTTCCCCCTGGCAGAAGACTGCCCGGAGACAGAGCAGCTCTCTGACCCCCATCGCCACGAGTCAAACCCCGATTAACTACAGCGTAAATTAAGTTTTTGACCGTTAGTAATGGAGGCTTGATCCCCCCAACCCCCCTTGAAAAAGGGGGCAGCCCAATCCTGGATGTGAATAGCCCCCTCTTTTAAGGGGGCGGCGACAGCGGGGGATCAAGCTACCATCGCAGCGATACGGCCAGAAACTTAGTTGCCAGAGGACTAACTGTGACTCAGCCCCACATTGATCGCGTTACTGCCGCCAGATTATGTCATCTGGCGGCAGTAACTAGTTGGCGTGGGGGCAGGGTTGAACCGTGCCATGTCCGGCAGTTGGGGAGGCTTGTGGGCTCAGATTTCTCGCCTGAACCCCGTCGCCGATGGGGCTCAGTCTGCGTTGGCTTCGGTGTCTTGTGAGGCCGCAAATTGCGGGCAATAGCCCTCGGCTGCGACCGGAAAGCCATACATCGACGAGGCAGTGTTATTGCAGCGCGGTTGCTGCCAGTGCACGCAATTAAAACAGCACTGCACCGACGGATTCAGGGTGGCGGGCGAGTTGCTCTGCCGCAGGAGCGACTGTTGCGTCAGCCCGCGCACCACTAGCTCATTGCCCTGCCAGCGAATCTGCACCACGCCGGTATCGGCTAATCGGTTCCACCGGGGGTCGTCCTGCAATTCGGGGGGCAGGGTCACGGTTAACCCGGCCTCAGTGGCGGCAATTTCCCCTTCAAACACCGTATCCGGGGCGACGGGCTGTAAAAAGGTATCCCCAATGGGCAGCTCCACCACCTGACTGGCAGACGGCAAATGTAACTTATAGCGGCTCTGCAAATCTTCTAAACTGGCCAAATCGGCGAGAAAGCCGGGGGAACCATGGACAAATACCACATGGTGCGGCCGCAAATTGTGAATCAGCTGCGTAGTCCCCGCGCCATCGCTGTGGGTCGTCAACAAATAGGCATCCAAATGCACTTGCCCCTGCCCTAGTTCGGGGCCGAGGTCTTGCAGCCAATTGAGCGTGGGCTGGGAGTGCGTTGGGTCATGGTCTAACCCAGCGTTGACCACGCTGCTGGCCAGGTCATCGGGCAAAAAGATGCGCCAGGGTCGCTTGCCCCAGCGCACCAGTGCCGCCAAGTTGGCGTTTTGATATCCCACCAGAATGGCGGGATGGCCGGGGTCGTCGGGCAAGGTAGGTGGCAGGCGCTGCAGATGGGGCAGCACGCGATCGTCCCAAAAGAGCGGCTGATGCCGGGCAAAGTTTTGCACATTGCTCGGCAGGTGCGGCAGCAGATCGAGATAGATGTCACAGACTTGGGCCACCCAGGCATCGACCCAGATGGTCAAATCACGGCCGGTAAAATGATGGTGGCTGCGCAAGAGCATCAGCAGTTCTTGGCCTAACCCCATCCGCGGGACTGGCAAAAGCACATTGTGGCCCGTGGCGATCGCCTGATTAATCTGATCCGCGAGCCGATTTTCTTGCTGGCGACGATGGGGATACCGGGCTGTGCCCTGACTGCCTTCGACAATGAGCACGTCGGGCTTTAACCCGCGCAGTTCGTCGAGCGGCAAGCCTTCGACTAGCCGTGAGTTTGAGAGAAAGTAGTCGCCAGTGTAAAAAACGCTGTAGTGTCGCTCGGGCGCGGCATAGGTGATGAAAATACAGGCGGCACCTGGCAGATGCCCGGCGGGCCAGAGTTGAGCCGTTAAGCCCGCCGCCAACTCAACCGATTGTCGCCAAGGCAAGCGCTGACAAAAATCAGCCCCCGCCGGTAATGTCTCTAGCGGCCAGTTCAGCGGCAGTAGCTCGGCAGTCGCCTCACTGCAATAAATCGGCAGCTCCGGCCAGCGCTGATGCAGCTCTAGTAGCGATCGCCCATGATCGGGATGGGCGTGGCTACAAAATACCAAATCAACTGGGGCAAGCGGGTCGGTGGCTGGCAATCGGGCTTCGAGAGACGTCAAGCCACAGTCCAACATCACGCGATAAGGCCCCATCTGTACCTGCAGGCAGACCCCCTCTTCAGCGTGACCGACGCCGTAGGGTAAACAAGATAATTCGCTCACCGGTTTCCTAGCTAATGATCACCCCCTTAGCTGCCCCGCTCAAGGTGCATCAATCAGAGCCACTGTCACGAGTACACAAGCTCGCTGAGTCAGTGACGAAAGAGCAGACGCTATGGCAGCTTGACAGCACTCGACCTAGTGGGCAGAGCCATTGCCGTGGTAATCATCACTGTCGTAGAAACCGTTGCGAGTACCGAAAAAGAGCGTTGCGACGACAAAAATGCCGGTTAGCACTAACAAAATTGCCTTGATATCCATAAGATAAAACGTCTAAATGATGATTATGAAGATGTGCCGAAGGCGCGAGCTGGCTGAACGTCGAGGCTTGTGGGAAAAAAGCGCTGAGACACCTAAGCTGACTCGCATTAGTGATCCTACCAACGTCCTTCGTTAAATTCACGAAGCTTAATACTGGGTGCGGAAAGTGAGGCCGCTAACGGGGGGCTCATTGAGCCTCAAAGTCTGCTTTTCTGAACGACCTTGGCCCCCGGTGTCCCCCCCAACTCGGGCGGTGGCATCCGGTTTCCCGAAATGGTGGGGCTCAGGGAACCCGGTCCGGGTGCGGCGGCCTGCCGTTCTGCAGTATTAGAGCGTCTTGGGCTAACCGCCCCTGGCCATCGACCTAGCCAACCTGACGGCAAAATGTATCGGACTGATGAATACTTTAATCGAAGGGAACCCCGTCGATATTCGACCAGACATTGCAAAGCCATGACATCACCGTCCTCTGAGAAAATTGCTCAAGCCGAATCACTCTATGCGGCGGGCCAACTGGCGTTTGAAAGGGGCAACTATCGGGATGCCGTTTTAGCGTTGGAAACGGGCAGCCGCCTGGCCGGGGGCGCAACGCTCTTGGGCGGCAGCATTCAGCTCTGGTTAATGAATGCCTACTCGGCGGCAGGGCGACAAGCCGACGCGATCGCCCTGGGAGAAAAACTCACTAAGCATCCTGACGTCAATGTGCGCAAGCAGAGTAAGCGAGTTCTCGAAATTTTGCAGGCACCCCAACTGCAGCGCCGTGCCGACTGGTTGACGCCGCTGCCTGACCTCAGCGCTTTAGACGAGAGTGACCGGGCGAGCTTTTCTCTCAGTCAAGCTGATCTCCCCCGAAAATCACGGCCCTCCCTGAGTGCTGAGCCCAAACCGGAGGATCTCAGTCAGATGAATACCGGCGATAACGGTTTTCTGTTGGCGGCGATCGCCCTGGTGGTGCTGACCTTGGGGAGCCTATGGTGGTTAAGGGGATAGCTGCCCTAGGCGCAGACCGTCCGACTAGTGAGGCGCGGCGCAACTGGCTTACAGGCGCTCGGCGACCTGCTTCAGGCGCTGCAGCTGAGCCACCATATCTTGCTTCGTCCACGTGGCGGCAAAGGTCTTAAACCCAAAGGCTACCAGCGGATTCGTAATCACAAACTCAAATCGATTGAGCAAACGCGTACCGGTGGCGTTGGGCTGACATTCCCAGCGATCGTGCCCCGTAAAAAAGCCAGAGAACCCCCACACAATCAGGCCCGGCGTTCTTTCGACAACGGTGCTGATCAGCGCGGGTTCAATCAGCGGCACTTGGATCACGAAGCGGCTTTGGCCACCGAGTGCGGTATCCCAGGTCTCGCCGAGCGGTTCGCAGCGCAGGGCCGGGTTGAGCCACTGCCCCATGAGGTCGCGCTCGACGAGACAGCGCTCGACAACGGTGGCACTGGCCTGAATCTGAATCGACTGCTCAAAGACTTGGGGACTGGTCATGCTTCAATTCTGACAAACTTTCTAGCCACTGGCTCACCGCCGCGATCGCGGGCGCTGGCAGCGACTGGGAGGCGTGCTTCTCCTCGCGAGCGCCCGCAATGACTCTGATCGCGGTAGCCAAGGCGTATCCCCAGAGAGATATCAATAATTTCTATCTAATGGGAGGGGGGGCAGGGTTGTATTAATGGTGATTTCACGCAAATATAGCTCCATAAGTGGACTCGACGGTATTTAGGTCGCGTAGATCGTGCGTTGTGGCCAAAAACGCCAGAAATCAGTGAAGAAATCGTATCTCAGGAACCATGATAGTCAGCCCTAACAACTTACTGAGCGCCTCGGTGTCTCCGCCCCTGGAGCCAGCTCCTCTACTTGCTCAAGTCGATATCACGCCACTCGGCAACTTTGTGGAAGAAATGAGCCGCACCCTCGGCGCGTTCTTGCCCAGCCTAATTTGGGCCATCGTCATCTTGATCGCGGGATGGATCGTGGCGACTGTGGCGGCTTCCCTTATTAAAAATTTACTGCTGCGCACCACTCTGGACGATCGCCTCACCAACATGGTGATGGGTCAAAGCAGCGATCGTGATGTGCCGATCGAGCAGTGGGTGGCCACCGCCGTGTATTGGCTCATCATGATCTTTACGCTGGTGGCGTTCTTGAATGCCCTCAACTTAGAGGTGGTTTCTGAGCCTCTGAACGAATTCTTACAAGAAATCTTTCAGTATTTGCCGCGCATTGGGGGCGCTCTGCTGCTGCTGGCCGTGGCTTGGGCGACGGCGACCATTGTCAAAGTCTTAGTCACTCAAGGGTTATCGCGGTTTAACTTAGACGATCGCCTGTCTGAGCAAATGGGGGACGATGGCAGCAGCCCCATCATGGTGAACGAGTCAATTGGCAACATTCTCTACTGGTTCATCTTTCTCCTGTTCATTCCCCTCATTTTGAGTGCGCTGGATCTGCCGGGTCTGTTGGAGCCGATTGAGGGGCTGATTGAGCAATTTCTGCAGGCAATTCCGCGCATTCTGATCGCTGGCATCAGCTTGGCAGTGGGCTGGTTTATCGCTCGTATCGTGCGCGATATCGTCACTAACTTGTTGCATGCAACTCAGGCCGACAGCATCGGTGCTCGCTTTGGGCTGGCTTCGACAGAAGCCACTGAGGGCATCTCACTGTCCAAGTTGGCGGGCACGATTGTCTTTGTCTTGATTCTGATTCCGGCGGTGGTGGTGGCGCTCAACGAGCTGGACATCGACGCGATTTCGGGGCCAGCGATCTCCATGCTGGAGCTGATCCTGGATACCATTCCGCAGATCATCATGGCGGGTGTGGTGTTAGTCGTGTCCTATGTGGTGGGTCGCTTTGTCGGCGACTTGGTGACGAGCCTGCTCCGCTCGGTGGGGTTTGACAACATTTTCAGTATTTTAGGGCTGCCGGAACTCACAACCACGCCGCCGACTACGGTCTATCCGGATGCGGCTGCCGGTGCCGGCACTCAGCCTGATGTCTATCCGACCGGTCAGCCTGAAGTCCGGGTAGAAGAGGCCGGGCGTTCTCCCGCTGATATTGCTGGACTGGTGACTCTAGTCGCCATTGTGCTGTTTGGGGCCATCACCGCTACCGAAATTCTCGGCTTTGCCACCTTGACGCAAATCGTGCAGGCGATCTTGCGGATTTCAGCACGCGTGCTGAGCGGTTTGGTGGTGTTTGCGGTCGGTCTCTATTTTGCCAACTTGGCGTTCCGCTTGATTCGCAGTATGGGTGGGCGCCAAGCCAACTTCTTGGCGCAGGCGGCCCGCATTGCCATCATTACCTTGGTGGGCGCGATGGGTCTGCAACAGATGGGCGTTGCCACTGACATCGTCAATCTGGCCTTTGGTCTGCTGTTAGGGGCCATCTCTGTGGCGATCGCGATCGCCTTTGGGTTGGGGGGCCGTGACCTGGCAGCTGAGCAAATGCGCGAATGGCTAAACGCCTTTAAGCAGCGTTAACGCGATTCGTCCCCTGTCTTATCCCAAAGCCCTCTCGTTGGTTTGCTAACGGGGGGGCTTTGGTGATCAAGGTCGCGTACTGGGGCGAGCGTCTCGTAAACCGCCATTTGATTCGGCTAACTCAAGTTGCTGCAATCCGCACTTAGCAAGACTTTGAGTTCTGCTTTCAGCCTTCATCCTTTGGCGCTATCCCTGACTGCTGCCGAGGGCTCGACCCGACCAGCGCTATAGTGTCTACACCGCTAATCTTCAAGTTCTTGGGTGAGCCCGCTATGAACAGTGACGACATCGCTCGCTATATTGAACAGACTGATAGTCTCTCCAAACCTTGGATGGTAATTCAGTGGCGCTTGCAAAAGCTGCGGGAGCGCCAAGCCACGATGGCGCCTGAGACTTACCTCGAAGAGCTGTCAGAACTCCATCAGTCGTTGATGAAGTTGGGGGAATGGTGGCAAGGACAGGAAAACGAAGTCTTTTAAGGGGCCGTTTCCTGAGCGGGAGGTGACGGATGACCACGCTTGCCATAACCCCAGCAACTCGGGGCGGCAAACGCACCATTGCACATGGGCAATCTCAAGGTTGCACCATTTGTCAGCTCAATCATGACCGCTTCTAGAGTCACTGCCAGGGCTGCACAGCTAGTGCGCATAGAGCCAGCAAGCTAAGGCCCAGAGAGCCCAATGCAAAATTTGTTGCCGGTTTTTATGCAGCCACAGCTCAATCTCCGGCTTTACCCGTAAAAATGCTGGAGATTGTTCGCGGGATATTTGAGTTGTTCGAGAAACCACAGTGACTACCGGGATGAAGTGATAGCCTAGGCCATCCCCTACGCGCTGATAACTGATGTCTTGAGTCGTTCCCCATGGGTCATGGCCGCTCACGGGCACCGAGCAGGCGTCATTCAGTCGTTGGGCGATCGCGCCCGAATATTATTGAATATGCTGTCATCTTCTGAGTTCACCGCAAATAATCACCCGCCACGGCTGTTAGACCGAGAACTCAGCTGGATTGCCTTTAATCGGCGCTTGATTTATGACCTCGCTGACACCGCCCAACCGCCGTTTAGCCGTTTGCTCCGGCTCGCTCAAGCGGCCGCAGCGCTGGACGAATATTTTATGGTGCGCGTGCCGCTATTAAAAACTGCCCACGGCCCCGTTGCGATCGCCGATCATCCCGATTCTTTGCAGCATATTCGCCCTTATTTGCGGGCACTTGTGGCCCGGCAGCAGGCTCACTTTATCTACAACTTGAAGCCCTGCTTGGCGCAGCACGGCGTGCATTTAGTGAACTATGCTGCCCTGAGCGATCGCCAACAACAGCACGGCTATCAACGCTTCGAAGATGAAGTGGTGCCGGTGTTGACGGCCTTGATTACATCACCGCTCAAACCGACGCCTGACTTTTCTAACCTCAGTTTGCACCTGGCCGTTTGGTTGGAAACTGGCCAGGGCGACCAGTTGGGCTGGGTCAAGCTGCCGCGCGTGCTGCCGCGCTTTATCATCCTGTCGGGCACTGGTGGGGCTGCCGAGTGGGTGGCCACGCCGCTAGAGCAGGTGATCGCGGCTCATCTGCCCGCGCTATTTCCCCAATATCGGGTGCGCGGCTGTTTTCCCTTTCGCGTCACGCGCAGCGCCAACCTGGGCACCCTCGATTCCGAAACTGCCAATCTGCTGGAGATGATTCAAGAGAGCCTGCAGCAGCGCCAGCAGCAGGGGCGTCCCGTGCGTTTAGAAGTGTCGAAAACCATGCCCGATTGGGTGCGATCGCACTTGACCACCAACCTGCAGCTCGGCCCTGCTGATACCTATCAGCTCCACGGCTGGTCGGGCCTCAGTGACCTCAAAGAACTTGCTCGGATTCCCCGACCTGACCTCTTTGTGCCGACCTGGCAGCCCGTTGTCCCCGCCGCTTTAGTGACTCCGCCCAAGCCGGCGATGCTGTCATGGGTCCCCGCCCCTGAGCCCACCCAAGACCTGCTGGCGACGATCGCCCAGCGTGATCTGCTGCTGCATTTTCCCTATCACTCGTTTGCGGCCACGGTCGAAAGCTTCGTGGCTCAGGCCGCGCTCGATCCGGCGGTGCTGGCCATTAAGATGACCCTCTATCGCACCGCTGTCGATGCCCCGATTGTGCGATCGCTGATGGCCGCCGCCAAAACCGGCAAGCAAATTGTGGTGCTGGTCGAGCTGACCGCACCCCTCGATGAGGCCATCAATATTCATTGGGCCAAACGCTTAGAAAAAGCCGGAGCCCATGTGGTGTATGGCGTGGTGGGATTTCGGACGCACACCAATCTGGTGCTCGTGGCCCGCCGTGAAAAGCAGCAGATTCGTCAGTATGCCTACCTGGGGACGGGCGATTATCTGCCCGATCGCCCACAACCCTACGAAGACCTCGGCCTGCTCACCAGTCGGGCCGACATAGGCGTCGATTTGAGCCATTTATTTAACTTTTTGACCGGCTGCTCGCGTCAGGTTGACTACACCACGCTGATGGTGGCACCGGGCCAGCTCAAGCAACAGCTCACCGGCCTGATCGAGCGCGAAGCGCACCATGCTCGCCAGGGGCAGCCCGCACGGCTGATGGCCAAACTCAATTTGCTGGCCGATCCTGACATTATTGAGGCGCTGTACGAAGCGGCGGCGGCCGGGGTCGAGATTGATCTGATTGTGCGCAGTATCTGTCGCCTGCGACCGGGCGTACCGGGCCTCAGCGATCGCATTCGCGTCGTCAGCATTTTGGGCGAGTATGTCGAACACAGTCGCATTCTTTATTGCCAAAATGCGGGACAGCCCGAAGCGTGGATTGGGACTGCCGACTGGACGCCTCGGGGGCTGAACCAACGGATCGAAGTGATGGTGCCGATCGATGCCCCAGAGCTGATTGCCGATCTGCACCAGCGCCTTGAGTGTCTGTTAACCGACACTCAAAATAGCTGGCACCTGCAGCCCAACGGGCAATACATTCGCCCATCCTCGCCGCCTGACACACCACGGCGATCGGCGCAGGAAACCTTCCGGCAGCTCGCCCAACGCTCAGGCCACCGCGTTGCTCATGTCCCACCGCAGTGAGGCCGTTTTCCCCGTTGGCCATAGTACAGAAGGGGGAAGTGAGGATTGAATAGACCTCTGGCGTCAATATTGAGCGCCCCCTTTTCTTGTATGCCCGGAGGGCTTTAAGCCCCCAATACTGGGGGACTTTCGCGCCGATATGAGGGACATACCGAACCTTCAAGAGCCGTTTCCCCAAATTTGGGGGACGGAAGGGGGCCTTATTTCATTCGTGCAAGAGGTCTAATAACCGGTCGCGAGGGGACGTCCCCCTGAGCGACATCATCAGTCAGCCCATGGCCTCTGCTGCTGCTGCTGGCAAGGGATCGACCGCTGCATACAGCGCTGAATAATCTTGGTCGGCTAACCCTTGGGCGATCGCCTGCTCGACGAGTGCCGCAACACTATCGGCCACCGTGGGGACGATGCCTGCCGTCGTGGCGGCTTGAGAAAACAGCCGCATATCTTTCAGCAAGTGCTTGGTGGGAAAGTTGGGATGGTCAAAGTCGCGATCGCACATGCGGCTCAATTTTTTATCGAACGTCGGCGCATATAGGGCGCTGTGACGCACGATTTCCATAAACTGCTCGACCGCGATCGCTTCGCGCTGCACAAGGGCTAAGCTTTGGGCAAAGGCTGCAGTCAGTGAGCCAATCAGTTGATTCATGGCCAGCTTCACCGCGGCCCCGGCGCCCACTGGCCCGATGTGGGTGATCTGATTGCCCAAGCCCTGCAGCAGCGGCTGCCACTGCTCGAACTGAGCCGCTGTGCTCCCTACCATGACAATTAAACTCCCCGTTTTGACTTGGGGAATGCTGCCCAGCACCGGAGCCTCTAGATAAGCGCCCCCGGCGGCGGTCACCTGCGCCAGGAGATGCCGACTTTCATTGGGCGCAATGGTGCCCATCTGAATGACGGTGTGGTTTGCCAGAGCAGCCGCTGCCGTCGGGGTGAGTAGCGTCTCGGCGATCGCGGTTGCGTCTGCCAGCATCAAAATTGTGCAGTCAGTGGACTGCAGGACTTCCCCTGCCGTGCCCTTAGCGATGATGCCGCTAGCCGTCAACGACTGCAGTTTGGTCGCTGACCGGTTGTAAACCACCACCTCATGGCCACAGGCTTGCAGCTGCAGCGCCATCGGCGCGCCCATGAGTCCTGTTCCTAAAATCCCAACTTTCACATCTTTTCCCCAGTTTATTGGCGTTTTTCACAGAATCAGGCCGACTTTTCCCCAGGTTGGGCCGTAATTTGTCGTCGATCGCACCAATAATCGCATGCATGGGCCAGGGCGATCGCCCACTCTGAGAGTGTCATCATGGCGATGATTTACGGTTAAAAGCAGTTGGGGCGTTGCTCACAAATAGCCTCCTCGATCGCAGGGGTTTGGCACTGCCAAACCCTTACAGGAAGCGTGTCTGTCCCTGGAGATGTTATTTAAACGCAGATCCCTTGCCCACAGTGTCGCATGAGCATCCCGCCGGCAACTTGGTCAAAGCGAGCGTTGATGTGCCAAGAGCGCCGCGCCCTCAGCTGACTGCTGAACTGGCCCTGCTTGACCCTTGAGCCAAGCGGCCAAAAAATGATCCAGCCATTGGTCAACGTGAGCACCATGCTGGTGATGCTGTTGAAAATGCTGCTCGCGGGGCTGAGCCCCCAGTCGCTGCAGCTGGCCAGCACCTCGGGTTGTCCAGTCGGCAATCAGGGCTGTCGTCATTTCAGGATGAAACTGTAGACCAAACACCCTCTCACCATAGGTAAATGCCTGATGCGGAAACGTCTCCCCCGTTGCCAGACCCACGGCCCCTACCGGTAAAGTGAACCCTTCACTATGCCACTGGTAAACGCTCATCGGCGTTGGCATGTAAGGAGTGCCTGCTGCCGTGGGCCGCAGCTCGCCATAGCCAATTTCGCTAATGCCTGCAGCGTGAGGCGAAACCTCAGCCCCCAACACTCGGGCCAACAGCTGCGCCCCCAGGCAAATGCCCAAGTACGGTTGGCCCGAGGCGAGGGCGATCGCAATCCAGTCTAATTCGGTGCGAATAAAGGGTAGGGTCTCGTCATCATTGGCACTCATCGGCCCGCCAAACACCACGGCCCCGGCATGATGCGCCATCGTCGGCGGCAGCTCATCGCCCAAAGCCGGACAGCGGATATCGAGGGCGTAACCGCGCGATCGCAGCTTTTCGCCCACCAAACCGGGATCTGAGGTGGGTTGGTGAACGATGACTAAAATTGGGTTCATGCGCCTCAGCCCCCGACGTTGCCTCAAAGGTTCCACCTACTGTAGCAGCCCTATTCTGCCGCTGTCGCAAAGTCAAAGGAACCATGCATTTGCAGAATCGTGTCTTTAGTCGCTATAGAAGCGTCGTTGAAATAGGAGACGATTTTCGCAGTTTGGCCGGTCTCGTACCCAACGAAAGTAATCATTTGCTCAGAAAATTCGCCTGGCAGGTCGATAATCCACAGTCGCAGGGCTTCGTTGTTGCCCACTGCTGCTAGGCCATACTGATCGATGATGTAACCCTGCTCATTGGCCTGGCTGATCAAGCTAGCCAGTTCTCGTTCGACGTAGGTTGTGGGGGGCTCATTCACCAGGGTGACTTCTGTTTTGATGTCAGTTGCTAGGGGCGGTGGCCCGTCGGCACTGTAGCTGGTGATGGTCACTGCCTGCCCGGTGTCATCTTCCTGCACCAACCAGCCCGCCGGAATTTCGATTGAAAAGCGATCAACTAATCGATAGATCTCAAAGCTTTCAAGGTTGGTGTCTTCCACCACGGCGGGAGCGGCGGCCGGTGACTCCTCCGCTGGGGTCGCCGGGGGCGTTTGAGCGATCGCGACTCCAGCACTCAAGGCCCAAATGCCGATAGCCATCATGTGGCGTCTCACCTGATCAGATCGACTCACGCTTACCTCTCTTGGTCATTGCTAATAGAACCGGCCCTTGCTCACCAAGCCTGACCCACGCTTGCACTGGGGCAGTTAATGAAAGACTCATCAGGAACCTGCCGGCCAATCACATCCTCAAGGACAGACAATTCGCCGTCAGGGTTTGACTCTGCCGCGCTGGAGGCGATGGTGGAGCAACTCTCTGGCCTCATATCTTGGCATCTTACCCGCCGCAAGACCAGCCCAGTCTGCGCCGGCGCTGCTCGGACTCAGTGGCCCGACTTTCCCTCGGCAGCGGGCGGTGACTGCCGGATACCGGCGCTGCCGGAGCGGCGTTGCTCTGGGGATGTCGCGGTGCCGTTGGCGGCGATCGCCTAGTCAGAAGACTCGAGAAAGCCCTCTTCTAAGAACGCTTCCAGGACAGAGCTATCGGATTGAATTTGCTCAACGACTGGCCCAATTTTGTCAGTTTCAAGCACGATGGCACTAGTGGGAAACGCCTGCAAGATTTCTAACGCGGTGACCTGATTATCAGAGGCTGACGCAACTACGGCATCGCGCAGATAGACCCAGCTGGGAGAAGATGACGAGTCGGTCATCTTGATTGTGGTGCCCAATAACTGAAAAAAACTCTCGCCCGCAAAGGTTTGACTGGCCTCGCTCAAAAGCGAGCTGTCAACCGCTACTTCTGTGGTTAACGCCTCGATCGCGGTGGCCTCATCAACGTCAATGACATTCAAAAAAGTTTCTAAGTTTTGCGAGGGCTGTCCCGTTTCGGAAAAGGTCGCCAAGTCACTGACGAGCAGGCTCCCAAACTGAAACCCTCGGTATGACAGCCGTACTTCTTCTAAGGCGCTGGCGTTAGAGAAGGGCAAAAAGACGCTGCCGACGGCCAATAGCAGGCTGCTCAAGGAGAGAGCCTGATGCCGCCAATGCAGGCGTTGACGGCGAGGGCGATCGCCCGTTAAATGATTGGCAAAAAGAGCGATCGAGGTATAACGCATCAGACAATTCCAGAAAAATGTAGGTCTCAAAACGTGGGTTGGGCTTAACTTAACAGACGGCATCATTGTCCCCAATGTGCCCAGGCTGATGGCGTCGCCTGGGCGTCACTAGAACGGGCCACTTTCGCCTCAATCCACTTGGGTGAACGGTACTGTCTACGCACACGAGTCCACCAGGGCGCATCCTCAATTAAACGCGAAAACCTGGCAGTATGGGCATTGCCGCGCCCGCTTCGTAAACCTGGCTAGCGGCTGAACCGCTTGCCGCAGCAAGACTCAGCCGCTAGCTAATGATGACGCGGTTGCGACCGGTGTTTTTGGCTTTTAAGAGATTGCTATCGGCGCGGCGAATCAAGTCTTCGCCCTTACTATCATCACCAATATCTAAGGTGGCGGCTCCAATGCTGACCGTCAGCGACAAATCGAGCCGTTGAGAAACCACAAAAGGGGCATTATCAATCAGCCGCCGGAGCCGTTCAGCGACCTGCTCCGCTTCCTCAAAAGAGGTGTTTTGCAAAATTACGACAAATTCTTCCCCCCCGTAGCGAAAGGGCGTTTCATAAAATCGCATGTGATGTCGCAGGCGTTCGGCAAACATGCGCAAGACCTGATCGCCCACAAGGTGACCATGGGCGTCATTCACCTGCTTGAAGAAGTCAATGTCGAGCACCAGCAGGCTCAACGGATGGTTTTGCTCGCGGGTGACTTGAATCTGGCGCGGCATTTCCCAATCAAAGGCGCGGCGATTGCCCAGTTGCGTGAGGGGGTCAACGAGGGCGATCGCCGATAGCAAATCATTCGCCTGAGATAGCTCTCGATAGGCCTGATTACGCCGAGTGGCGGCTCTAATATGGGCCTGCAGCAGGCGGTTGAGATGCTCTGCCGAAGCTGCCGAGGTGCTCTCGGCGATTTTGGGCAACCACAGGTAAGCATCGGCTCCCGTTTCGATCGCCGTGGTGGTCAGACCCGTTTGACGGAGCAGAATTTCTGTTGACGTATGTTCGTCAGGGCAGAGACGCTCGTCTAACAAAATGCAGTAGCACCACATTAGATGACGCTGTTGCTTGAGCGTGCGACAAAACTCCCAGTTGCTTGAGACATTGGCCTGCAACATGATGATGTCTGGCGTCTCTGACTCTAAGAGCTTGAAAGCGGCAGCTGCACTCTCTGCTTGCCAAGACGTCATGGCAGCGAGCCCCCGAACTTGTTCACAAAGGCGTTCAGAGAATTCAGACTCGCCAACGATTAAAACCGATGCATTCATTGCCGGATAAGAAGTGAGCCTGTGCGGAAAAGAGAGATCACGGGAGAGCAAGTGCCTACAAGTATATGAAGAGTGTAATTCACTGCTACATACTCATCTTGAGGTACCCTCACCAGATCTGTAAACGTGGACGCACTAGGGTAGAGAAAAAACTTCGACACCTTGGAAGCTGGGTTTCGAAACTCTCTGCTGATGGGCCGCTGTGGCTAAATCACGCTTGTGAAAGACCAGGGGACTTGATGAACACGCGCTCGGTTGGTCTGTGACTTTAGCTAACGGTTAACTTTTATTCAATCTAATGTTGACGATTCCCGGACAATCTGGCGATCTCCCTACCAAAATCGGCTTGGGTTCCTCGTCAAACGGCCGCCATCCTGAGAATTGCCGTGCGCCTCGGTCGCAATCACGTCAGCTTTGTCAGCCCCTAGCTAAATGCCCGCTCCGCTCCCAGATTCGTTCATAAACCATGCGCATCAACGTTTGCAGCCGTTGCCCCGGCGCCATAGCGTCCTGCGGGAGAATGCCGAAAGACATCTATGCTCACAGGTTGAGCAATTGAGTGCTGATTATCGAGTGCTGATTATTGATGATCCTCGGACTGAGCCGGCAGGGACAAAAGTTGCTCCTCATTCAGGCCGAGAGCCGAATTGAAGGGCGATGGTGAGGATGCCAGATCGTCGCCCTTGAGCGGTGTGGTGAGTTTATTGTGGGTTTGTCCACGAGATGGGCTAACATCCCTCACAATAAGGAAATAGTCGTCAAAATTATTCGCGTCCCCGATCGCCCCGCGTTTCTCGTCCTATGTCTACTTCTCCCTCTCAGCCTGTGGTCACTCAGGGTGCCGATATTCGGAAAACCTTTCTAGAGTTTTATGCGCAACGGCAGCATGCGATCTTGCCTAGTGCCTCCCTGGTGCCAGAAGATCCCACGGTGCTGCTGACGATCGCGGGCATGCTGCAGTTCAAGCCGATCTTTTTGGGGCAGCGCCCTGCCACGGTAGATCGCGCCACCACTTCGCAAAAGTGCATTCGCACCAACGATATTGAAAACGTCGGTCGTACGGCACGGCATCATACGTTTTTTGAGATGCTGGGCAACTTTAGCTTTGGTGACTATTTCAAAGAGCAGGCGATCGCTTGGGCCTGGGAACTCTCGACCGAAGTGTTTCAGCTACCCGCCGAGCGGCTAGTGGTGAGCGTCTTTCGCGAAGATGACGAAGCCTTTGCCATCTGGCGTGATCAGATCGGCGTCCCCCCTCAGCGCATTTTGCGCATGGATGAGGCGGATAATTTTTGGACCTCTGGCCCCACCGGCCCCTGCGGCCCCTGTTCCGAAATTTACTATGACTTTCACCCAGAGCGGGGCGATGATGCGATCGACTTGGAAGATGACACTCGGTTTATCGAGTTTTATAACCTGGTCTTTATGCAGTACAACCGTGACGCTGATGAGCAGCTAACGCCGCTGCAGAAGCAGAACATTGACACCGGGCTGGGCCTAGAGCGGATGGCGCAAATTCTGCAGCAAAAGCCCAACAACTACGAAACCGACCTGATCTTCCCCATCATTGAGACGGCGGCTAACCTGGCCGGGTTGAACTACGCCGACGGTGATGACAAAACCCAGGTGTCGCTCAAAGTGATTGGCGACCACGTGCGCGCGGTGGTGCACATGATTGCCGATGGCATTACGGCATCGAACGTGGGGCGGGGCTATGTGCTGCGGCGACTGATTCGGCGGGTGGTACGCCACGGTCGGCTGCTGGGCATTGAGGGTAACTTTATTAATCAGGTGGCGGCCACGGCGATCGCCCTGTCAGAGGCGGTGTATGCCAACGTGCGCGAGCGCGAGTCAGTCATCACGGCCGAACTCGCGCGGGAAGAAACCCGATTTTTAGAAACGCTAGAACAGGGCGAAAAGCTGCTGGCCGACATCCTAGCGCAGGAAACTGAGCAAATTGCTGGCGCGGATGCCTTTGTCCTCTACGACACCCACGGCTTTCCCCTTGAGCTGACGCAGGAAATCGCTGAGGAAAATGGCTTGACGGTGGATGTCGCCGGTTTTGAAGCGGCCATGGAGCAGCAGCGGCAGCGCTCGAAAGATGCTCACGAAACGATTGATCTGACCGCCCTCAGCAGCCTGGATGGCCTGGCGCAGCGGGTAGGGGCCACGGCCTTTTTGGGCTACACGGAGCCGGTGAGTGCGAGTCAGGTCGAGGCCATTTTGGTGGCGGGGGCAGCGGCGGCAACGGCAGCGGCGGGCACCGCTGGCCAAATCGTGATGGATCAGACGCCGTTTTATGCCGAGTCGGGCGGCCAAATCGGCGATCGCGGCTATCTATTAGGCGAAGACTTTGTCTTTCGGGTCGAAGACGTGCGCCAAGAGCAGGATTTCTTTTTGCATGTCGGTCGAGTCGAGCGAGGCACGGTGACGGTGGGCGATCACGTCACGGCTCAAATCGACCGGGCCTGTCGCCGTCGTGCTATGGCGAATCACACGGCCACCCATCTGCTGCAGGCGGCCCTCAAAAAACTGGTGGACGATGGCATTTCCCAAGCCGGTTCTCTGGTCGACTTTGATCGCCTCCGGTTTGATTTCAACTGCTCTCACGCGCTGACGGCAGACGAAGTGCAGCAGGTCGAAGACCAGGTGAATACCTGGATTGCGGAAGGTCATGCCGCGACCGTAGAGGTGATGCCCATTGATGAGGCCAAGCAACGGGGTGCAGTGGCGATGTTTGGCGAAAAGTACGGCGCGGAGGTCCGCGTTATCGACTTTCCCGGCGTCTCGATGGAGCTGTGTGGCGGCACCCATGTGGGCAATACGGCGGAAATCGGCCTGTTCAAAATCATTTCTGAAACGGGTGTCGCCTCCGGCATTCGGCGCATTGAGGCGGTCGCTGGCCCGGCGGTGCTTGACTATCTCAACGTGCGTGAGGCGGTCGTTAAAGATTTGTCAGATCGCTTTAAGGTCAAGCCCGAAGCGGTGCCCGAGCGCATCACCAGCCTGCAAGCAGAACTGAAGTCGGCCCAAAAGGAGCTGGAAACCTTGAAGTCGGAGCTGGCCGTCGTCAAGTCGGATCAGCTGGTCGATCAGGCCGAAACGGTGGGCACCGTGAAAGTTCTCGTCGCAGAAATGGCGGGAGTGGCCCCCGAAGCCCTCAAAACTGCTGCCGAACGATTGCTGCAAAAACTCGGTGAAGGGGCCGTCGTTTTGGGTTCGGTGCCGGAAGCGGGCAAAGTCAGCCTGGTCGCGGCTTTTAGTCCGGCTGTCATCGAGAAAAAACTGCAGGCGGGCAAATTCATCGGCGCGATCGCCAAACTGTGTGGCGGCGGGGGGGGCGGGCGACCGAATTTGGCGCAGGCCGGTGGACGCGATGCCACCAAGCTGCCCGAGGCACTACAAACCGCCAAGCAACAGCTTTTGGAGACTTTGGGCTAGTGCCAAAACCCTACAGATAATGACCTCTTGCATCAATGCTGAGTGCCCCCTAAATTCCCCAATACTGGGGGACTTTCGAGCCCATAGCTAGGGATATACAGAACCTTCAAGAGCGGTTTTCCCCCAATTTGGGGGACGGAAGGGGTCCTTATTTTATTCGTGCAAGAGATCTGATGTTGCTATCTTGTGGACGTTATGTGAGCGCTGAGGGGGCTGACGGCTCGTCAGCCATGACCCGATCTAAGGTTTCGCCCAGCTTGTCGGCAATGCCAGCGACCCAGATTTCGTCTTGCCGAGTGTAGCTGCGGGGGGCGTTAGCGCCCAACAGCAACGCGCCGCGATCGCCCAGCGGTTGGCAAATCAAGCCCTGAGTATTGGGTGGCATGTAGCCAAATTCCAGCCAGCCCGGATATAGCTTCGTATTCACCAGGTAAACCGCTTTGCCTTTGGTCAACACTCGTTGGAGGATGGCTCCCGGCGTCACCTCAGCGGTCGGCCCCAGCACGCCCCGTCGCAACAGCACCCGACCGTCGTAATACACCACCAGCGATCGCGTCACGGTATTGGTCAACAGCAGGTGTGAGGCCCAAGCGAGTTCGGTTTGAACTGTCTCTGGCAGCGCCTCATCCAGTTCAAATCCCGCCTCACCTTCGAGGATAACGGCATCGGGCGATCGCGGCTGCACGCGCTGCCACAGCAGCCCTGTGAGCACCAGCACCGCACAGAGAATCACCCCCATCACGTCCGATCGGGCCTGCGATTCAGTCAGCGCGGGCGTCAGCAACCGGTTGACCATCAGCAATGAACTGCCGAGGATGCCGGTGGCGATCGGCAAGCGGCGGAGCCAAACATTGGGGTCAGTTGCAGCCATGAACAATCGGGCTCGCTATCGGCAGAAAACACAGTGTGAAACGGCTTGGCCTGGCTGATCAGTCACTGGAGTAATCCCACATCAAAAATCTCACCTGAAGAATCCGGTTTCTATGAAAAACCGGCTGGAGACTATTGACCTGTCCCCAGCAACCGGGTTCTTAAACACGCTATTGATTGGAATACGCCTGGGAAAGCCAGCCTAGCCCAGCTCCAAACGGTTTCCATTCTACCAAGGGGAACTGTCGTCTGACCTCCCTGCCAGAACGGCGATGCTCTGCCTGACCCTCACTGCAAGGGACGAATCCGTCCGGGGGGCCAATAGATTTTGTAGGCTTTGCCCAGCAGATTGTCGGCGGGCAGATAGCCCCAAATATGCGAATCATCGCTGAAGTCCCGGTTATCACCCAGCACAAAATAGCTGTCAGGGGGCACGCGTTCTGGCCCCCACTGATAGGTCGGCGGCGATGGTTGGTAGGGCTCCGCCAGCACTTGCCCGTCCACCAAGATCTGTCCCTGCGCCACGGCGATCTGCTGTCCGGGCAAACCGATCAGGCGTTTGACAAAGAGGGTGGACGCGGCCGCCGCCGATCGCTGCGCGACAGCGGGCGGCGGTGCAAACACGATGACATCACCGACTCGCGGCTGATAGGGCTGATCGCGCCGCACAAACAGGCGATCGCCCACCTGCAGCGTTGGCGTCATCGAGTCGCTCGGCACAATACCTTGAATGAACGACTGATGCACCCAATGGGGGGCATGGCCCAACCCCAGCCGTATTAAGAACAGACCTAAAATCAAGGCCGCGATGGCCCCCGACTGGCGTTTCGCTCGATGGGGAAAGATGGAGTACAGGTGATAACAGCTGAAAGCCCAAATCGCGGGTGGCACGGGCAGCAGCCAAGGAAGCTGAGAGGCTAGCCAGGCAGTGACGATGCCCAATACGAGCAAGGCCCCCCCGATCGCCACCTGCTGCGTATAGAGATGGCCGAGACCGGGCAAAATTTGCGATAAAAAGACGGCATACCAAGGATCTAAACGGCCCTTGGGCACCGTAATGCGGGCGGCGTAACCCCGCTGCGTGCCGCGATAGGCATCCAAAATATTGAAGGCATAGAGCAGTATCAGGGCCGCGATCGCCCCCAACCCCCACACCGTATTGCCGTTGGCCGCAAAAATTGACCACACGGCATAAAGCAACAGGCCCAGGGCGATCGCCATAAGGCTGCTGCCCTTAACCCAATGGCGACTATACAGCTGGCCCAAACCCGGCCAGATCAGCGCATAGTTCACGGCCAACCACGGATCGGCCCCTGGCATCTCGCGGCGCCTCGGTGCAGCGTTAACGGACATCAGACGTCTCCAGCAACGCACTGATATCTGCCCAAGCGGTGTTCAAAAGCATCTCCGATCCATCCAGGAGCTCTCCAGCAAAGGCATTTGGCCTATCTCTACAATATGGCTCACTACTGGGGACTTAGCCGAGTAATTGTCGCCGGAGCGATCGCAGCAGCTCAACTCTGGCCAGAGCTACGTTGACTTAAAAGCCTTCGATTGATTGCTTCTGGACGTTTTCTTAGAGACTCACGCCCCCCAAGAGCGGATCACAATTGGGCGGAAACGCCCCCTCACCGTGCCGATGAAATCACTCAGAGATTGACCCGCCTCACCTCATTGATCCTCATGGGTTAGCACATCATCAATTTCGCCGATTCGAAAAGGTTGCCTATCCACTGTGGCTTTGTCTTTTCAGCCTTTGCGTTTATTGGGAACTGACTTTCAAATCTTAAACAAGCATATGCCAGCCACTTCTGCAACGTTGAATGGTCGCTGACGGCAGCACCTCAAGCCAGCCTAAGAACACAAAACGCTTGTGCTGCTTCTGGAAATATTTTGCTGCTTCAACATCCATTATAGAAATCGATAACTTCTCATTTTTCTCATTTCAACTCTTATTTTTCTTACTTTTTTCTTATTTTTCTCATGTTAGATATCTCAAAAATTTTTATAATTCAGGATTCTATTTTTCTTGAGGGTACTTTGTGCTTGAAATCTCGATATTTCTGTTAAGAAAGCGTTCAAAATTCGAGCTCTCGCCACATTATCTTGAGTTTAAGAGTAAGTTAAGTAGTGAGTGTTAAAGCGCTTGGTGAGTATAAAGCATGCCAAATCAGTCCTCGTCTTTTTCTGCGGCCATCAATCAGCATAAGGGTGCCACAGTAATGATCGCACTGTATGGTGGGTCTCTGCTGTTTCTATGTATTGTCGCGGTGATCGCGGCAACTGATCTTGAGCTGCGCCTATCTGATTTAACTCGTGATCCAATTGCAGTTCTTGAAGGACATCAGCTTACTGGGCTAGTCTCAACTGTGGGGATATTGCTTTGGACGATCGCCGCCAGTATATGCCTTTTCTCTCGCATCATCTATAAGCAAGTTAGATATTCTACGTTCTTAGCTCGTTTTTTTCTGAGCTTTGGTTTGTTTACCTCTATGCTCTTGTTAGATGATCTTTTTATGCTGCATGAAGGAACATATGCACTGCATATCCATGAAATGATTTTGTTTCCAATTTATGTAGCTTTTTTGCTTTTATCTATGCAATATTTTCGGAAGATTCTATTTGTTAGAAAGTCAATTCTGTTTTGGATTTCACTTGTATTCTTTAGTGCCTCAACGGGGGTTGACTTCCTGGTTGATGCCCCTTTTGTGCCTCTGTCGTTTAACTCTGGAGTCTTTGTGGAAGACTCCTTTAAGTTTTTAGGCATTGTGAGCTGGACTAGCTTTCTGGTAAATGTCAGCTTTCAAGCGTTGCAAGCCACCCTAAGCCAATATCCTGAGCAAGATAGGTTGCCGAAGGAAGGGAAAGAGAGTTCTGCAATGAGGGCTATAGAATTTCGACGGTAAACTCTGCCTGTTGGTTTCTCTCAGCGCTGAGTTGCCAAGGAAATATTCAGGAGCCCTCTCCCAACGGCTGATTTTCCCCCGTGTGGTTTGCCCGATGCGACGTCGCTGGCAATTTTGAGTCCGGTGCGATCGCCTTACCTCACTCACTTGTTCGGGGGGCAGAGAGAAGATTCTTTGGGAGCTGACAAAGCCCTCATCACTGGGCTAATGAAGTCGTTTTGAATCACGAGACCTCTCGCATCAATGCTGAGTGCCCCCTTTTCTTGTCTGCCCGAAGGGCTTTAAGCCCCCAATCCTAGGGGACTTAAAGCCCATAGTAGGGATATGCAGAACCTTCAAGAGCAGTTTCCCCCAAATTTGGGGGACGGAAGGGGGCCTGATTTTATTCGTGCAAGAGGTCTACTGTTGTCAGGCCATGAACCACGGCACTCAATTGAGCAACTGACTGTGCTGTCTGGAGCGATCGGCATTTTTAAAGCTTATCAGGGCTTACTCAGACAGTTCTCAGGCAAGATTCCTATAGTCTTTTTGATTAGGAAATACATCACCTCGGGGAATTAGTCTCTACAATTCTCCCAAGGGCTAACTGGTACTGTTGCTGAAGTTGAGACTATGAACACCACTGACATTTTTCGCCTGGTTCATCCCGCGATCGCGGTTTTCTATGTGTTTCCGTTGATTGGTATCGCGACTTATTTTGCCCTGCAAACTCGCCAGCGCCGCCTGGCTGCAGTGAATAAGGAGAAGACGAAAATCGCTCCGGTCGTGGGTCAAGAGCACGTCAAAATTGGCCGATTGCTGGCGGCATCGGTCGTGGGTATTTCTCTCTTAGGCATGGCGCATCCTCTGATCAAAACCATTATTGGCAATAACGTGTGGGCCGAAGCGCCATTTCAGGTGGTGTTTATCGCGGCCATGTATGGGTTGACCATCGCGGCGTTCATTGTGCTCTATCAAGCCAAAACCCCTGCCTGGCGCGGAGCCTTTGCCACCCTGTCGAGCATGGGCATCATCATTCTGGGCTGCCAGCCTGGCATCTTTCGTCGCTCTAACGAGTGGTTTATCTCTCACTATTACTACGGCATCGTGGCCGCTGTGCTGATGGTGATTTCCGTCGCCGCTCTGCCTGAAATCTACAAATCGAAAGCCTGGCGGCGGAGTCATATTGCCTTGAATGTGATCGCACTGCTGCTGTTTGTGGGTATGGGCGTTACCGGCACGCGCGACCTGCTCGAAATTCCCCTCTCTTGGCAGGAGCCAGTGGTGTATCAGTGTGACTTTGCTAACAAAACCTGTGAGTAGAGAGTGCGGAATGCAGAATTAGGCATGCGAAATTGAAATTCTGTCGGTCTCTATCTTTTCCTCAAGGGTTCCGACTTCCGAACTCCGACTTCCGCCTTCTGACTTCCGACTAAAATGCAGGCATGTTAGAGAAACGACTCCGACACTGGCCCGGCTGGCCGTGGGTAACCGTCATCCTGGGAGGCTTCCTGATTTTTCAGGGGGTCACCTATTTTTGGGCTGAAGGGCTGTGGTTCGAGGATGCGGGCTATCGCGACGTCTTTCAACTGCGGCTGTGGAGTCAGTTTTTGCTGGGCACTGGTGTGGCGGGGGTGAGTCTGGCAGTGCTGTGGGGCAATTGGGCGATCGCCCGTCGGTTTCCGGCCTTGCCCGCCGCGCGACCAGCATCCACGACAGAGTCGCGCCGTTCCCCGCCGGGGTTGGGGCTCTTGCCTTTGCTGATGCTGAGCAGTGGTCTGGCGTTACTCATCGGCATTCAAATGCTGTATTTGGGCCGCGTGGTGGCCAGCTACTGGGCGCTGACGTCTTCGGTATATAATCCCGCGCCGCCGCTGCCGCTGTGGGCGAAGCCCGAAGCGCTGGGGACCGTGCTAGAGCAGCTGATTGATGCGCCCTGGCAGGGGTTGGCGCTGCTGCTGGTGGCGATCGCCCTGGTCTTTTTACCGCAGTTTTGCACGGCGATCGCGGCGATTTTTGCCAGTTTTGCCCTGGGGCTGGTGCTGTCGGAGCAGTGGACGAAGGTGCTCACCGCCGTCAATCCGGTTCCCTTTGGGGCCACCGATCCATTATTTGATCAAGACATCAGCTACTATCTGTTTCGGCTGCCGTTCTTAGAGGTGCTGGAATTTTGGTGGATCAGCCTGATGTTTTTTGCCCTGGTCAGTGTGACGCTGATTTATCTTTCGTCGGGCGAAAGTTTGAGCAACGGCCGGTTTCCCGGCTTTTTGCCCTCGCAGCAGCGCCATCTCTACGGTTTGGGCGGCGTTCTGCTACTCGCGACTAGCTTGAATCACTGGCTGGGTCGCTACGAGATTTTGTATTCTCCCCAGGGGGTGGTGTACGGCGCGAGCTACACCGATGTGACGGTGGGGCTGCCGGTGTATACCGCACTAAGTCTGATATCGCTGCTGTTGGGGTTGGGCATGCTCTGGCGCACGGTGTTTTGGGCGGTGGGGGTGCGCGACGTGTTTGTTTGGCTGGGGGAAGTGGGCCAGCGCCGTTATGCCAAATTGCCCCCGATCGCCGCTCGACCGTTATCGGCCCGTCCGTTGCTATGGGGCTTAGCCGCTTACCTGCTGCTAGCCTTGGTGGGCGGGCTGGGGTTGCCGAGGGTGGTGCAGCAGATTGTGGTTAAACCCAATGAACTGCAGCGGGAAGCCCCATATATCGAGCGGGCGATCGCCCTCACTCGCCACGCCTTTGACCTTGACGATATTGACGTGCAGCCCTTTGAGCCACAAGGCGATCTGGTCGCTGCCGACCTCGAAGAAAACCGCCTCACCTTAGACAACATTCGCCTGTGGGACACTCGCCCCCTGCTGGAAAGTAACCGCCAGCTGCAGCAGATTCGCTTGTATTACGAATTTGCGGATGCCGATGTCGATCGCTATGCGTTTCAGCAAGATGATGGCTCGGCGTCTCTGCGCCAGGTATTGATCTCGGCCCGCGAGCTGAATTTTGAACAGGTGCCCGACGTGGCTAAAACCTGGGTCAACCAGCATCTGGTCTATACCCACGGCTACGGCTTTACCATGAGCCCAGTGAACACTGCTGACGAAGACGGGTTGCCCACTTACTTCATTCAAGACATCGACCATACCCCCAGCAATGCGGCGGTGCAGCGCAGCGTTCCCGTCGGCCAGCCACGCATTTATTTTGGCGAGCTGACCGATTCCTACGTCATGGTCGATACCCAGGTGCCTGAACTCGACTACCCCAGTGGTGACGACAATGCCTATACCACCTATGGCGGTGACAGTGGCATAGCGCTGGCCAATCCCTTCACGCGGCTGCTGTTTGCCTGGCATCTCAAAGACTGGCAAATGCTCTTTACGGAGGACTTCACTGACTCGACACGCCTGCTCTTTCGTCGCCGCATTACCGATCGCGTTGAAGCGATCGCCCCCTTTCTGCGCTTTGATACTGATCCTTACCTGGTAGTCGCGGACATTGGCGAAGATCCGCGCACCTGGCGGACGCGTGCCCCAGCAAGTGAAGCCTCGGCTCCGCCTACTGAGCCCGACTACCTGTATTGGGTGATCGATGCTTACACCACCAGCGATCGCTATCCCTATTCCGACCCGCTGGGCAACGATTTCAACTACATTCGCAACTCGGTGAAGGTTGTCATCGACGCCTACAACGGGGCGACCCGATTCTTCATCACCGATCCGGGTGACCCGATCATTCAAACCTGGAGCCGTCTCTTACCGGGCATGTTTCATCCGATTGAGGCGATGCCTCCGGCCCTCTTCGACCATATCCGCTACCCGCAGGATTATTTTGAGGTGCAGTCGAATCAGTTGATGACGTACCACATGACCGATCCGCAGGTGTTCTACAACCGCGAAGATCAGTGGCGCGCCCCTAATGAGATCTATGCCAACGAAGCGCAGGAGGTGCAACCCTACTATTTGATCATGCGGTTGCCTGACGCTGAGACGGAAGAATTCATTCAGCTGCGGCCCTTTACCCCTGCCCAGCGCAATAATCAGGTGGCCTGGTTGGCGGCCAGTTCGACCGGCGATCGCTATGGTGAAATGCTGCTCTACCGCTTTCCCAAGCAGGTGTTGGTGTTTGGGCCAGAGCAAATCGAAGCCCGCATCAATCAAGACCCAGCGATCTCTCAACGCATTTCATTGTGGAACACGCAGGGGTCGCGGGCGATTCAAGGCAATTTGCTGGTGATTCCGATCGAGCGATCGCTGCTGTATGTCGAGCCGCTGTATCTGGAAGCGGAGCAAAACAGCCTGCCGATTTTGGCACGGGTGATTTTGGTCTATCGCAACCGCATCGCCATGGCCGAAAATCTCGCTGATGCCCTCTCTGCCATCTTTGTGCAAGAACGGGAAGCGGCGGCACCGGTACTGCGAGATATTGAAGACGACGCTCAAACCCTGGATGATTTGGTTCCTGGTTTGATTGATGTCCCGGTATCGCCCGATGCAGCTGAACCCGCTGACGATTCTTAGGGTACTTCCACATCAAAAATATTCGGCGTTGCTGAATTACAGGATGAATTCGTCCCTCAGCCCCCCACTCTGGGGGAGCCGGATTTCTCAAAGTCCCCCAGAATTGGGGGCTTAAAGCCCTTCGGGCATACAAGAAAAGGGGGCGAGATCATGGCAACTCTAAGTAGATCCATACTTCGATTCAGCAATGCCAAAATAGATGTTGTCTTTAGGTGGGATCACGTCTTTCACTGAGTAGCACAGAAGTTTAGTATTTTTTGCCTACAACCATGAATAAATTTGGTTATATCGGATTGTTATTATTTATCCTCACTGGAGGGGTAATACTATCAAATACGAGCTTTGATCCACTAGAGAATTCTTTTGCCAATTCTTTCCTTCATAAAAAATCTTATGCTTTTCTGAAAGACGGAACAAGATTACGACTACCTGAGCAGAATCCTGACGAGATTCTTGAGCAATCAATTGAGATCATTCAAGATCCGGATTCCAATTTTTCAGAACAAGATGCTAGGCACCTACTTCACTCAATAGCAATAAGACTAATTGAAGCTGGAAGAGTGAACAAAGCTATTGAACTTATCAGCCATGCTGACAATCTAGAAGTAAACCTTTATCCTTTATCTTTGATTGATGTTTTGAGTCAGTCGCGAGCTCAGAGTTCAATATATTTCTCTGAAATGGAAGACTTGAAAAGAGAAATTGCATCAGGGCACCTCGAAAAATTGACTCGGCCTTAAAAATCAGTGACTGAAACCCTTGAGACCTCGTCATTGCTTCTCAATAGTGAGACCCAATTCTCAATAACCTTGAATTAATAGAGGTGCCCATCAGAGCTAGTTCAGGAAAAGCTCTTAGAAGGTGAGTTTGATAATCAGCTTTCTCAAGCTTTGAATTCTGGGGATTTTGAATATCTAATCACTTTAGTTGATAGGGCAATTGAGCTTGAAGAGCTTGATCTGGCCGATGCGCTTACCTCTAAAATAATACAGTTAAATTCTAGTCCACTCGATATAGAGCAGCAGCTCAATCTCATCAAGATCTATATTCAACTAGGTGATAATGAAGCCAATACGCCGCATGCTTTGATTGAAGCTGTCAAAAATGAGGAGTTGACCCTTGAGCAAAATGCTCTGTTTGCTGAATATTTGGTAGGTGTTGGTTTTGTTGATGATGCCTTAGCTCTTCTAGAACATGAAAACTTTACGCCAGGACAACAGCTGGCTATCGCTATTGCTTTAGCAAAAAGCGGAAAAATTGAAATGGCATTGGGTATTGCAGAACAGCAGCCTGTAGTTCTATCTACAACTACAGGATATGGAGAACCTTTTTCGTCAGGTAAAGTCAGCGCTCTAGCTGCGATTGCAGTGGCAGTGGCAAAGAATGGACAAAGCGACCGTGCGCGCGAAATTTTGAACGAAGCATTAGCGCTAGTTCCAGAATTACCTTACGGATATATGAGTAATGGTAGCTGTGCAAATGCTCGTGCTGGTGTTTATGCGCAGATTGCAAGGAGTTTTGCCGAAATTGATGCACTGGAAGAAGCTAGTGAAGCAGTTGCCTATGTCAACACCTGCTTTAGTGCAGTTGGTTTTCCTAGTTCGGTGCCTGGTGATAGGGGAGATTTAGTTCGTGACATACTGGATGATCTCAATACAGTATCTGAGGTCATAAGATTTTTGCCTGCACACTGGGAAGGTACTAACGATCTTCTCGATACAAATGCAGCAAAAGCTGAATTTGCAATTCGGCTAGCGGAGTTGGGCGACGTAGATAAAGCGATTAATGTCGCAAATAAAACTCAATTTGTAAGGCAGCATGATGCGAGCTGGAATGCGGTGGAATATGTTTGGTCTCACCTAACAACTTCGTTTTTAGAACAAGGAAAACTAGACGCCGCAGTTTATGCGGCACGCAAGCTTCAAGAGGTACCTGACTTTTCTGGAGATCGATTAGTTGTTCTCCTTTTGTTGATTAGAGTTGGCGATGATCTGAATGAAGCTGGAGATTATGATACTGCCGAAAGAATATTTCAAGCTGTCTTTTTGGAAAGTAAACAGTTACTCATTAATAGATTCGGCTATGAAGAAATAAGTCGGTGTAGTGCAAGGGAATCGGGAGATCTTTTGTTATGTTTAGAGATTGCTGAGGATATAGATAAGGGAAGACTGTTTAGAAGCATTGTTGCAAGAATTAATCTTGCAGTTGCCTTTGACGAAGCTGATCAGATTGACTTGGCAGCTAAGTTTTTGGAGAGTCTGCCATCCGATATAAGTGATCTGATCAATACCTATGACCGTCGGAAAAACAAATTTGAATTCCCCACAGACATAAAGTACGTCAATGAGATTTCACAAAGAGACGAGGGGAATGTCGGCGTCCTGCTTAGTGTTGGTTGGCTTGACCAAGCATTAGAAATAGCCAATAGAATGCCACCTTCAGAGCAACAGGTGAAAGCGTTAGCTAATATTTCTACTGAGCTTTATGACCTCGATATTCTTGACGAATCTCAGGTGCATGACACCCAAAATTAAGTACGTTCTCGTAACTGCTATCGATATCGCCGTGCAACTATTACCGCGATCACTGCTTAGAATAAACTCAGCCCATCCCTGAGGAACCTAGATGCCCTCGCCGCTGCCTGGAATGGATCCCTATCTAGAACATCCCCGTTCCTGGCAAAATCTACAACATCGGCTGATCACCGCTATTGCCATTTCTCTCGGCCCCCAACTGCGCCCTAAATATCGTGTCGTTGTGGAAGAGGCAATCTATCAAACCGCTCAGCAAGATTCTGTCCTTGTCGGCATTCCCGATGTGGCAGTACAAAAGGCTGCGCGTGCTAGCCAACCGGCTGACTTACACCCAACCCGTGGCGTGGCCATTGCTCAACCCATTGAGGTCGAACTGCCCATACCGACAGTGATCCGCCAGGGATACCTAGAGATTCGAGATGTGGCCACGAGTGAGGTCGTCACCGCTTTAGAAGTGCTGTCTCCCGTCAACAAGCGTCCAGGTGAGGGGCGGCTGACGTATCTGGCGAAGCGCCAGACGATTTTAGCCAGCACCACCAACTTTGTTGAGATTGACCTGCTGCGACAGTGGCAGCCCTGTGTCAAGCTCTCAGACGAATTCGCCACCCATTACCGGATTTTGGTGAGCGCCAGCCTGCTCCGTCCCCAGGCCAGTGTGTATGCCTTCAACTTGCAAGATGCGGTACCCGCTTTTCCGTTACCCTTGGCCGCTGGGGATGCTGAACCCATCGTGAATTTGAAATCGCTGCTTGATGAGATTTATGACCAGTCAGGCTATGACCTGGCGATTAATTATGCGGCTGATCCTGTGCCCGCCCTAGCCGGTGCCGATGCCCCATGGCTGGCCCACTGGTTGACTGAGGCCGGCTACCGATAAGCGATGCCCAATCAGCAAAAAGGCTGGCGTATTAGGCGTGATGCTTTTGGCCAGGAGGCGATCGCAACCGTCGCGGCGATCGCCCCCTGACCGCATCTTGACGTTGCGATCGGGGAATTATCAGCACAGCATTGATCAGGATGAACGGCTGTGCCCTACAACCCAGCGATTCATCGACGGCGGTCAACCCGTCTTCGGCAGTATGATTACGTCTTACCTGGCGATTATTTCGTGACCATTTGCGCCCACCAGCGACAGCATCTGTTTGGGGAAATCCGAGATGAGGGCATGGTGTTGAATGATGCGGGTCGCGCCGCCCAGGCGTATGGCATCGGTTGATGCACCATTTTGTTCACATCCGGTTGGATGCCTTTGTGGTGATGCCCAACCACGTTCACGGCATCATCGAAATTGTTGAAGCGCCCGATATATCCATTGCAGATGATGCGGAGGGGGCATCGCCGACATCCGGTAGGGGCGCGGCATTTTGTGAACCACCCACACCCGGTAGGGGCGAGGCATTGTCGGAGCAACTTTCTGGATTGAAGCAAGATGGATCTGGCGACAATGCCTCGCCCCTACGATCGGTGAAACCCGGCACCAATCGCCCCAACGGCCCCCCACCCGGATCCATCGGCGCAATTATCGGCAATTACAAATCCGTTTCCACCCGGCAAATCAACCGCCTGCGGCGTTCCCCTGGTACCCCGGTCTGGCAACGCAATTATCACGATCGCATCATCCGCACCCAGCAACAATTGGACAACGTTCGCGCCTACATCCACGCCAATCCGCAAAATTGGGGGCTCGATCAATTGCGGTAATCAAAATAATGCCGTTATGCGTTGGGATAAACGGTATCTCGTTAGGCGATGCCTGTCGGGTTGGCGCGATCGCCCCATGCCATCAATCGTCGTCAAACACGCTAGCGAAAAAGTCGATCGTGTCCTTCAGCGCCGCGATGAAAATATCAATTTCCTCACGGGTGTTGTAGAAATACAGGCTCGCCCGCGCTGTGGAAGTCACGCCCAAAATTCGGTGTAGGGGTTGTGTGCAGTGATGGCCCGATCGCACCGCAATGCCCGATTGATCTAGCAGCGTCGAGAGATCTTGAGCATGCACGCCATCCACCGTGAAGGTGGCCAACGAGGCCCGACCGCTGCCGTCTGCCTGCGGTTGAGGGCCATAGAGCGTGATGTGGGGAATTTGATTGATTTGCTGATAGAGGTACTGGGTCAGCTCATGCTCATAATCAGCAATCTTATCCATGCCCACCGCGTTTAAATAATCCACCGCTGCCCCCAGGGTGATGGCCTCACAAATGGCTGGCGTCCCCGCTTCAAACTTGTGGGGCAGCTCCGCATAGGTGGAGTGATCTAAAAACACATCGGCAATCATTTCACCGCCGCCCAAAAAGGGTGGCATGGCTTTCAGCAAATCCAGCTTGCCGTAGAGGAAGCCGGCCCCGGTCGGGCCGCACATCTTATGGCCGGAGGCGACCAGCCAGTCACAGCCTAATGCCTGCACATCCAACGGCATGTGAGGTGTGCTCTGGCAGGCGTCGATCAGCACCTTCGCGCCATAGCGCTGAGCCAGCGCCACAATATCTTCCACCGGGTTAATGCAGCCCAGCGTGTTGGAAACGTGGTTCAACGTGATCAGTTTGGTTTGGTCGGAAAGGTGCGATCGCAGCTCATCCATATCCAGCTCGTGGGTCTCTGTCAGCCCGACGAACTTCAGCACCGCGCCTGTCCGCTGGGCGACAAACTGCCAGGGCACCAAATTACTGTGGTGTTCCATCACCGACAGAATGATTTCATCCCCCGCCTGCAGCGTGTTCATGCCCCAAGCGTAGGCCACCAGATTGATGGCTTCGCTGGCATTGCGAGTGAAGACGATTTCATCCCGTGACGCCGCGTTGACGAAGGCCGCAATCTTGTCTCGGGCGCCCTCGTAGGCATCGGTCGCCCGCGCACTCAGCGCATGTACCCCCCGGTGCACGTTGGCGTTGTCGGCGGCGTAATAATGGCGAATGCTCTCCAGCACTGCCTTTGGCTTTTGTGACGTGGCGGCATTGTCAAAATACACCAACGGATGGCCGTTGACTTCCTGATGAAGAATCGGAAAGTCGTCACGAACCTTAGTGGCGAGGGTGAGTTCTTGAGCCAGAGTCATAGGAAGCATTCAAACGGAGGGTAAGTAAACACACTAACAGCCAACCTCTCTACTGCGTTCGCTGGGTCACCGTGGCCATCAGCGTCTCTTGTAAGGAGGAAACCGGAATGCGATCGATAATGTCCATCGCAAAGCCATAAATCAACAGTCGCTGCGCCGCCTCAGCACTAATGCCCCGACTTTGCAGATAAAACACCTCATTGGCATCGAGTTGACTGACCGTCGCCCCGTGGGCGCACTTTACATTGTCGGCCACAATGTCCAATTCTGGCTTGGTATCGACCCGCGCTTTGTTCGAGAGCAGCAGGTTGCGGTTGAGCTGGCTCGTGTTGGTCAACTGCGCGTTGTGAGGCACCCAGACCTTGCCGTTAAATACCGTATGGGCGGCATCATCCACGATGCATTTGTGCAGCTGTTCCGCTGTACCGTGAGGATGATTCATGGCGATCAGACTGTGGGTGTCAGCCAGTTGCGACTGGGAGATCGCCGCCAACCCGTACAGATTGGTATCGGTTTGGGGGCCTGTCTGATGCATCTCTAAGTTGTGGCGAGAGACCTGCGCTCCCAAGCTCACCGGAATGATGGTGTAGCGACTATCGCGCCCCTGGGTGATGGCCGTCTTGCCAATGTGAAAGGTGCCGAGCCCTTCGCGCTGCAGCCGCACATGGGTCACTTGGGCATTCTCATCAGCCCACACCTCCGTCACGCTGTTGTTGAACTGAGCCTGGTTGTGAGTCCCGTAAAAGTCTTCCACCAAGGTAAGGGCACTACCCGTTTCCGCGACGACCACACACCGCGGACTCGTGACGGTGGGAGTGCCGCCATCTACCGACAGGTAAACCACGTGAATCGGTTGCTCAATCACTTGATGACGCGATACCCAAACGACCGCCGCCGCTGGAAAGCCCACGGTATTGAGCGCGGTGAACAGGTCATGCCCGCCGCTCGATTGCGCTAGCCGAGCTGTTAGTTGGTCAGCCATGGCCCCCGTTTGCAGCGCCGCCAGGTTGCCTACGACAACACCCGCAGGCAGTTGCGCCAGATCGGAGAGCTCGGCGCTGAACTGACCATTGACCAGCACGATGCGGGCGATCGCCTCGGGCATCTCAATGGCTGCTAAGACTCCTGCATCCACCTCAGGGGCCGCTGGCATGGCCTGAAAGGGCACCGACAGCATGGCGCTTAAATCGGTAAAGCGCCAGTCTTCGTCCCGTGTGGTGGGGAAGGTGTGCTCATGGGCGATCGCCGCCGCTTGAGCGCGCAAGTCCTCTAGGGCCACGGCTGCGGGAACGTTGGCCTGCAGGGTGCCGAGCAACGCTTTGAGATACGCGGCTCGCTGCTCGCGTTTGGTTAGCTGCGTGGGTGGGTCGATGCTAGAAACCGGAATTGCCATTACACTGCCGCCCCTGCTGTGTACGCCGCCATGATATCTTCGTAGCCTTCGGCTTCTAAACGTTCGGCGAGTTCTTTACCGCCCGTCGTGATGATGCGCCCATCGGCCATGACGTGCACATAGTCCGGCACGATGTAGTTGAGCAGCCGCTGGTAGTGGGTGATCATCACCACCGCATTGTCGGCATTAGCCAGCTGATTGACGCCGCCTGCGACTGTTTTCAGCGCGTCAATGTCGAGGCCCGAATCCGTCTCGTCAAGAATTGCCAGAGACGGCTCTAGCAGCGCCATTTGTAGAATTTCGTTGCGCTTTTTCTCACCGCCTGAGAAGCCCTCGTTGACGCTGCGATCCAAAAATGCGGCGTCCATCTTGACGACTGCTAGCTTTTCTTCGATCAGGTCGTCAAAGTCAAAAACATCCATCTCGTCTTCGCCGCGCGACTTGCGATGGGCGTTAAAGGCCACCCGCAAAAAGTCGCGATTGCTGACGCCGGGAATTTCTAACGGATATTGAAAAGCCAGAAAGATCCCGGCAGTGGCGCGATCGTGGGGTTCTAGCTCCGAGATATCGGCCCCCTGAAACTGAATCTCACCGCCGGTCACTTCATAATCGGGATGGCCTGCCAGCACTTTGGAGAAAGTACTCTTGCCAGAGCCGTTGAGCCCCATGATGGCATGCACTTCTCCCGCCTTTACTTCCAGATTGACCCCCTTTAGGATCGTCGTGCCGTCGACGGTGGCCTGCAGGTCACGCACGGACAAAATTACTTTACTGTTCTCGTTAATCATGGTCTTCGGGGCTAGCAATCCTAACTACGTCAAAATCAAATCAATACACAGTCAAACGCTGGAAAAAGCTCATTTCAGTAACATGCGGGCTTGATTGGGACTGTCTGGGTTGACAATCAACCGCTCGCATTTAGGGTCAATCATCACGTCCATGCCCTGCATCGGAATTGCGCCCAGCAAAACTTCAGTCTCCGCCTCAATCACAACGGCATCTACTGATGCCCGACGGTTAGCAAACCGCACCTCAATCGGCCCGACAACCTCTGCCTGCATCACCTCACCATGGGCCAATTCTGTTTGTACCTCATCCACTTTGTTGAGGTTGAGCAGACGGGCTAAAGAGCGAGAAATTGCCAGCATTGAAGCCCCACTATCGACGAGCGCGCTGACTTGGACACGACTAACTTGACTGGGTTTGAGGTAGCGCGCTCGCTCCAAAGCCAGATCGTCGCCTCTGATGAGTTCAATATCGGCGTAGGTGATGCCCATCATGGCTCTAACCCACGGTGTTTTCCAACTTCAAGGCCATCAGCTTGTCCGCCTCGGCGGCAAATTCCATCGGCAGCTCGTTAAAGACCTGACGGCAGAAGCCGCTGATGATCATCGATACCGCATCTTCGGGGGAAATGCCCCGCTGCGCAAAGTAGAACAGCTGGTCTTCCCCAATTTTGGAAGTTGAGGCTTCGTGCTCCACCTGAGCAGTGCTGTTTTGGACTTGGATGTAGGGGTAGGTATTGGCGTTGGAGGTATCGCCAATCAGCATGGAGTCGCACTGGGAATAATTGCGCGCGCCTGCCGCCTTTGGCCCAATTTTCACCAAGCCGCGATAGCTGTTTTTGGACTTGCCCGCCGAAATGCCCTTCGACACGATGGTGCTGCGGGTGTTTTTGCCGATGTGCACCATTTTGGTGCCGGTGTCGGCCTGCTGCATGTTGTTGGTTAGCGCGACGGAGTAAAACTCCCCAACCGAGTTGTCCCCCAGCAGCACGCAACTGGGATACTTCCAAGTAATGGCTGAGCCAGTCTCGACCTGCGTCCAAGAAATCTTGGCGTTTTTGTGGCAAGTACCGCGCTTGGTCACAAAGTTATAGATGCCGCCTTTGCCGTCTTTGTCACCGGCAAACCAGTTTTGGACGGTGGAATATTTGATGTCAGCATCGTCGAGCGCCACCAGCTCTACTACGGCGGCATGCAGCTGGTTGCTGTCATACATGGGGGCCGTGCAGCCTTCTAAATAGGTAACTGAACTGCCTTCTTCGGCAATGATCAGCGTCCGCTCAAACTGTCCCGAGTCGCCGTTGTTGATGCGGAAATAGGTGGACAAATCCATCGGGCACTTCGTGTTCTTGGGAATGAACACAAAGGAGCCGTCACTGAAGACTGCTGAGTTCAGCGCCGCAAAGTAGTTATCACCGACCGGCACCACCGTACCCAAGTACTTTTCGATTAGCTCTGGATGCTCTTCCAAGGCTTCCGAAATGGAACAGAAGATGACGCCATCTTCGGCCAGCTTTTCTTTATAGGTGGTGCCAATGGAGACGCTGTCAAAGACGGCATCAACCGCGACGTTCGCCAGTCGCTTTTGCTCGGAGAGGGGTAAACCCAGCTTTTCAAAGGTTTCCAGCAGCGCCGGGTCGGCATCATCGAGGCTATCGAGCTTTTTCTTCTCTTGCTTGGGGGCGGAGTAATAAATGATGTCTTGATAGCTGATGGGCGGATACCCGACGTTAGGCCAGTCGGGCTCGGTCATGGTCAGCCATTTGCGATAGGCCTTGAGCCGAAACTCCAGCATGAATTCGGGCTCATTCTTTTTGGCCGAAATCAGCCGCACCGTGTCTTCAGTCAGGCCACGGGGAATGGTGTCGGCTTCGATATCCGTCGTGAAACCGTACTTGTAAGGCTGGCTAACGAGAGACTTAACAGAGGCAGTCATAGACACAGGGGGAGAGACAGCAATAAAGTATCCGGGCGATCGCCCGATCAAGGCGTTTCCCAACCCACAGGCTGAGCCCTGGTTGGGAATTTAATACTGGTTGGTTTCGGAGCGAATCTCTTCGAAGGAGATATCTTGCTGATCACCGGCAAAGGGATTGTCTTCAGTCAAAAACAACATGCAGTGACATTCATGCCGCTCTTGCATTGGGACGCAAGGGCAGTTCCAATAGGTGGCTTTGGCTTCCGCTTCTTTGTCTTCGTAATGGCGACAGGGACAGAGCGGTGCACCCAAGTCATCTTTATGCTTCGCTAAGCCCTCTAGCACCACTGCGGTGACGCCCAAGTCAGAGCAGAAATACGTGCCTGTGCGCTTGGCGTAACTCTGAGCAAAGTTCCGCATCAGCTCTAAATTCTTTTCTGTACCTTGAGTTGTCGTATTATCTTGCATCTGACTTTTGGGGATGAAGTGGCGTATGAACAGTTCAATCTTATAATTAAAACAACCTCTAGGTTGCTCAATGTATGCCTAGAATACTTTAACAACACAGATGTTGTCAAAGTAAAACAACTTCAATGTTGTTAAATTGGGGTTTGATAACCGACTGGGCCAGCTACTGGGATTTGCCTCTAGGTGATTTGCTGGTGTGAGCTGGGCGGTTGAACGGCTTGAATGTGGGTATGGCTGGGTCGCGGTTCGGCGACGGCAGTCGGCTACAGGGCGATGCCGAGGTGCTTGGAACTCGGGTGTGCCATTGACTTGATGTGTCTGTCAGCGTTGACTGGGTTGCAAAAATGACTTCTCTACAGCCGCCGTCTACTAAGGAAGACATTCTGCAAAGTTTGTTGAAGCAGGGCGAGGCCGGTGCCCAGGCGTTGGCGGAATCCCTCGGCGTTAGCCCCCAGGCGATTCGCCGACATCTCAAAGATTTAATTGCGGAAGACCTGATCGAGCATCGCGCCGAGCAGGCTGGGATGGGTCGTCCTAACTATCTCTACCGGTTGAGCCGCAAAGGGCGCGATCGCTTTCCGGCCCAGTATGACGAGTTTGCGATTTCGCTGCTCGATACCCTGGCCGAAACCGTGGGCCAAGATCAGGTGGGCACGATTCTGCAAAAGCAGTGGCAGCGTAAGGCCGAAGACTATCGCAAGCAGATGGGCGAGGGAGCGATCACGGATCGGGTCGATCACTTGGTCAAACTCCGCAAGCGAGAAGGGTATATGGCGGAGTGGCAAGAAGTGCAGCCAGAGGGTGACGGGTCGGCGGCGGCTGGTCCCTGCTACGTTATTGCAGAATATAACTGCGCCATTTCTCATATCGCCGAGTCGTTTCCCAGCGTTTGTGGCCACGAGCTAGAGATGTTTCAATTGGCGCTGCCTGATTGCACGGTGCAGCGCACTCACTGGCTCGTGGAGGGTGAGCATCGCTGCGGCTACCTGGTGCAAGCGCCAGCGGTTGAAGCAGACGGTCGCCTCTTGGCTTGAATCGATGTTGGGGAAGCTGAGAAGACCGTTGGCTCTCGGCGAAGCGGGGCAGTTCAGGGCGATCTCTGTAGATGATACTCAATCAAATGCCCATAGCCTGAGCGGTAAGTTGCTCAGGCTATGGGCTAGAGGCAGTTGGGCAGTGGCTTCCAGGGAGCAATCCTCATCCTGACAGCCGCTCTCTCGTGCCATCGCAGTGAGTGCTACACGAAATTGAAAGCGTCGCTTGGCAGCGTTAAGGCATCCTCTATTTGCACCACCGCAATCAATTCATCAGCACCAGCAGTTTTCAAGAACAGACCTTGGCCCTTCGCGACACCCTTGGGCGTTGCGCCCAGTGAGTAGTCCTGGGCTGCGCCATGCAGTTGGATTTCGTCTCCCTGTGTCAGACTGAAATCCTTTAACCAGGCATAATCCTCAAAGCCAGTGGTGTTGGCTTGGCCATCGTCATAGTAGGCTCGGGACTCATCACCCAAGATAAAGATGTCGGCGTCTTGCCCGCCAATCAATACATCGCGTTCGTGCCGGCCCGGCACGCCCACTTGGGCCTCTGCTCCCAACAGCCAATCGCGACCCTGGCCGCCCCGGAGGCGATCGCTGCCGCTGCCGCCTGTTAAATAGTCATCTCCCTTTTGGCCATTGAGCCGATCATCGCCCTGGTCGCCATATAGGCGATCGCTGCCGAGGCCACCGTTGAGGCGATCGTTGCCAGCCCCGCCTTTGAGGGTGTCGTCGCCTCGCTGGCCAAGCACTCTGTCGTCACCGGCTTCGCCCCAGATCGTATCGTCACCTTTGCGGCCAAAGATGCTGTCCCGACCGGCACCCGCCTGAATTACGTCATTGTCAGCCCCGGCGCGAATCACGTCGTCGCCATCAGTGCCCACAATCGACGGCGACATGGGCACAGTCGGCGATACCGGCGGCATGACCGGGGCTGGGATCACTTCTGGATCGGGAGAAACGGCTTCGGGCGCAGCAAAGACCTGTGCCCAATAGCGACCAAATTGAACGTCGCCCCCATCGTTGGACATTTCGGCATAGCCGAGCCCCAT